>Ga0154365_1084_pt2 | contig 40629 bp, 33 predicted proteins | sample RifGroA2_FD_115893 | JGI IMG/M metagenome (GOLD analysis project Ga0154365, IMG submission 115893) | Desulfovibrionales bacterium GWA2_65_9
AGAGCTGCGCGAGAAGAGTTCGCGCAACATGGCCCAGCTCATCGCCGAGCTGGAGGTCAAGAAGGGCAACAAGGTCCTCGGCACCGTGATTCCCGAGCGGCGGCTGTACCGGGGCTATGATCAGCCCTTTGCCGAGGTGGAGGTGCTGCCCGGCCTGGGCGACGAGATCTTCACCGTGCTGCTGGGCATGACCGAAGACGGCGGGGCCTCGCTCAAGGTCAACATCAACCCGCTGGTGAACTGGATATGGATCGGCGGCACCATCCTGAGCCTCGCGCCGCTGTTCATCCTGCGCGGCCGCCGTGGCCGGGAGCGGGACCGCGAGAAGGAGTAGGGGCGTGAGTTCCACCGCGAGCATCGCCGCGAGCCCCGCCGCCGTCAGCGGGGGCACCCCGCTCCGGCCGGAAGCGCGGACCGACATCCGGCCCGAAATTCGGCCCGAAATCCGGGCCGACATCCGGCGCGTGGGCAAGTTCTTCGGCTCCAAGCTGGTGCTGCGCGACGTTTCGGCCCAGGTCCTGGCGGGCCAGGCCCTGCTCGTGGTCGGCGGCAACGGCGCGGGCAAGACCACGCTGCTCAAGATCATGGCCGGCTTAAGCCGACCCACGGCGGGCGAGATCGACCTGCGCGTGGCGCCCGAGGACTGCGCCTACCTGGGCCACGCCACCTTCCTCTATCCGCGCCTGAGCGCGGTGGCCAACCTGACCTTCTGGGGCCGCATGTACGGGCTCTCGCCCACGCGTGCGGAACTGGAGGCGGTGCTCGAGCGGGTGGGCCTTGTGCGCGTGGCGGACGAGCCCGCAGGCACTTTTTCGCGCGGCATGGCCCAGCGCCTGAACCTGGCCCGGGTGTTCCTGATCCAGCCCAGGCTGGTCTTTCTGGACGAGCCGGGCACGGGCCTGGACCCGGCCTCGCAGGAGCTTCTGCGGCGCGAAATTGAAGCCCTGAAAGGGGCGGGCGCGGGCGTGGTCTGGGTCAGCCACCACCTGACCGCGGACCTGCCCTGCGCCGAGAGCGTGCTCTTCTTGAAGGACGCAGGTGTGGCCTATTTCGGCCCGGCCAGCGGCTTCGACCCCGCATCCAGTGGGGGGGGGCTCTTGTGCTGAGGCGCGCCGGGTTCATCGCGGCCAAGGACCTGCGGCTGTCCGTGGGCGGCGGGCAGGGCCTGGTGCAGGCCATGCTCCTGGGCCTGCTGCTGATTTTCCTCTTTTCGCTGTCCCGGCCCACGGGCGAGCTGGTTTCGGGCCAGGCTGCGGCGGCCATCTTCTGGCTGGCCTCGGCCTTTGGGCTGGTGCTGGTGTTCAACGACCTGTTCAGCCTGGAGGAGCACCAGGGCTGCCGCCTGGGATTGTTGTCCTCGCCCGTGCCGGAGCACTCCGTGTGGCTGGGCAAGGGCCTGGCCGGGTTCGCGCTGCTGCTTTTGTCCCAGGCCGTGTTCCTGCCTGCCGCGGCGGTGTTCCTGGGCCAGGACGTCAAGGGCTCCTGGGGCGTTCTGCTGTTGGCGCTCATCGGCGTGGACTGGGGCCTGGCCGCGCTGGGCGCGCTGCTCGGGGCGCTGGCCCAGGGGCAGGGCGCGCGCGAGTCGCTGTTCTCGGTGATCCTGTTCCCGCTGCTTTTGCCGGTGCTGCTGGGCGGCATCCGCATCTTTGCCGGGGTGTTCACGGGCGACGCGGCCCCGGACCAGGGGCTTTGGGCGGGCATCATCGTGGCCTTTGACGCCGTGTTCATCGCTGCGGGCGCGTTTTTGTTCCCCTTCCTGTACACGGGCGAAGAGTAGCGGCTTTTAGGCCGCGTGGAGTGTGACCATGCCGAACAAACGTATTCTTGCACCCCTGGCCCTGGCCGCCCTGGCGGCCCTGGCCGTCGGCCAGTGGTTCATCTGGGCCTACGCGCCCATCGAAGAAACCATGGGCCTAGTGCAGAAGATTTTCTACATCCACATGCCGCTCGCCTGGTGGGCGCTGGTGAGCTTCTTCGTGGTCTTTGTGGCCAGCATCCGCCACCTGATGACGCGCAGCGCCGCTTCGGACATTTTGGCGGGCGCTGCGGCGGAGCTGGGCGTGCTGCTCTCCGGCCTGGCGCTGGTTTCCGGCTCCATCTGGGGCCGCGCGGCCTGGAACGTCTGGTGGACCTGGGATCCCCGGCTGACCACCACGCTGATCATGTGGTTCGTCTACGCCGGGTACTTGGTGCTGCGCGGATCATCCGCAGGGGGGGGCATGGGCGGCGAGCGCCGGGCCATGGTCTGCGCGGTGCTGGGCGTGGTGGCCTTTCTCGACGTGCCGCTGGTGTTCTATTCCGCGCGCATCTGGCGCAGCGTGCACCCTGCGGTGCTGGCCAGCCAGGGCGGCGGCCTGGAGCCGGAGATGTGGCACACGGTGCTGGTGAATTTGCTGGCCTTTGGCCTGCTGTGGCTGACGCTGCTGCTCCTGCGCTTCGGCCTGGGCCGGGCCGAGGAACGCGCCCAGGCCATGCTGCAAGGCCGGGAGGGCTGATCATGAACGGATATCTTGTGGCGGCCAATGCCGCCGTGTGGTTTGCCCTGGCGGCCTACGGGACCCTGCTTGTCCTGCGTGGCCGGGCCGTGGAGAGACGCCTCAAACAATTGGAGATGCTGCGTGAGCGCAACGACTAAACGTTCCCCCGATCATTCCCTGCCCTTGGGCGGCGGCCAGAAGCTCGTCTTGGCGGCGCTGTTGGCGGCGCTCCTGGCCATGTTCGTCGGCTCCTTCGTGTACCGCATGCAGGGCTCCGGCCTGGCGGTGGAGATCAAGCAGGAGCGCGGCGGCATGGGTGGCATGGGCGGCAAGGGCGGGCCTGGCGGCGGCATGGGCGGCCCGATGGGCGGCGCCATGGGTGGAATAGACATGGAGCACCTGCGCGAGCTCATGGGCACCATGGAGAAAAACCCCAATGACCCCAAGGTGCTTCTGGAGCTGGGCAACACCTTCATGATGATGCAGGCCTGGGACAAGGCCTTGGAGTTTTTGGACAAGGCCGTCAAACTGACGCCGAAGGACGCCCAGGTGCACCGGGCCATGGGCATGGTGCGCTTCGAGCGCAAGGAGTACGAGCTGGCCCGCAAGTCCTTTGACACGGTGCTCAAGATGGCGCCGGACGACGTGCTGGCCCATTACAACATGGGCATCCTGCTCAAGCACTACATGAAGAAGCCCGCCGAGGGCGACGCGCACTTCCGCAAGGTGGTCCAGCTGGGCGGCGCAACCGACCCGGAGGTGCTCAAGAGCGCCGAGGAAGAGCTGGTTCCCGGCGGCAAGAAGTAGGCAGTCCAGGCGCTGGCTGCAGCGCCTTGACATGGCCGGGCATCTCGCTAAAATACCCGGCTTCTAGGCTCTCGCGGCGGGGGAATGCCCATTTCCCGCGTCTTGGCCATATGTGGTGAATGTTGTTGACAGAACTCATCTGGAGGGACTCGCATGAAGTCGAAATGGTTCGTGACGGTGCTGGGCGTCGCCCTGGCGGGCATGCTTGCCGTGGGTTGCGGCGGCGAGAAAAAGGAAGAAAAGAAGGCTGAAGCGCCCAAGCAGGAAGCTGCCGCCCCGGCCAAGAAGCTGGTGCTCGGCGTGGCCGGCGCCCAGAGCGGCGACCTGGCCTCCTACGGCCTGCCCTCTGTCAACGCCGCCAAGCTGGTGGCCAAGGAATGGAACGCCAAGGGCGGCGTGAACGGCATGCTGGTCGAAGTGCAGGCCATGGACGACCAGTGCAAGCCCGAGCTGGCGACCAACGCGGCCACCAAGCTCGTGAGCGAGAAGGCCAGCATCGTCATCGGCCACATCTGCTCCGGCGCCACCAAGGCCGCCCTGCCCATCTACAAGGACGCCAAGGTCGTGGTCATGTCGCCCTCGGCCACCAGCACCGAGCTGACCCAGAACGGCAGCTACCCCAATTTCTTCCGCACCATTTCCTACGACCTGATCCAGGGCAAGGCCGCCGCCGAGTTCGCCACGGCCGAGCTGAAGGTCAAGAAGGTCGCGGTCATCCACGACAAGGGCGACTACGGCAAGGGCTTCGCCGAGAGCGCCAAGAAGGCCATCGAGGACGGCAAGGCCGCCAAGGTCGCCCTCTTTGAAGGCATCACCCCCGGCGGCGTGGACTACTCCGCCGTGGTCCAGAAGATCAAGGCTTCCGGCGCGGATTGCGTGCTTTTTGGCGGCTACTACCCCGAAGCCTCCAAGATCGTCGTGCAGATGCACAAGAAGGGCCTCAAGATCGCCTTTGTCACCGACGACGGCGTGAAGGACGACACCTTCATCAAGCTCGCCGGCGCCGATGCCGAGGGCGTGTATGCCACCGGCCCGCAGATCCTTGTCGACAACGCCGTCTACAAGAAGGCCGTGGCCGACCATGAGAAGGAGTTCGGCTCCGCGCCCGGATCGTTCTTCGCCCAGGGCTATGCTGCGGCCCAGACCCTCCTGAACGCCGTGGCCAAGGCCGGCGGCACCGACTACGACAAGGTCGTGGCCGCCCTGCAGAAGGAATACGTCGAGACCCCGGTCGGCAAGATCAAGTTCGACGCCAAGGGCGACGCCGAGGGCGTGAGCTTCTCCGTGTACCAGGTCAAGAGCGGCAAGTACGAACTGGTGAAGTAGCCTCCGCCGCCCGGCACACGGGCGTGCGAAAATCTGCCAGGGGGCGGGGGCGGTCATGCGCCCGTCCCCTGGTTCCGTAAGGCCGCCTCCGGATATTTCCGGCCGGCCGGGTGGTTCGTGAATGGAATATTTTCTCCAGCTTTTTTTCGGGGGCTTAAGCCGCGGCAGCGTGTACGCACTCATCGCGCTGGGCTACACCATGGTCTACGGCATCATTGAGCTCATCAATTTCGCCCACGGCGAGATCTACATGATCGGCGCCTTCATGGGCCTCATCGTGGCCGGGGTGCTGACCGCCCTGGGCTGGCCCGCGCTGTCCATCCTGGCCATCGCCCTGGTGGTCTCGGTGCTCTATTCCGCGGCCTACGGCTACACTGTGGAGAAGATCGCCTACAAGCCGCTGCGCAGCGCGCCGCGCCTGGCCCCGCTCATCTCGGCCATCGGCATGTCGATCCTGCTCCAGAACTATATCATGCTCGCCCAGACCCCGGATTTCCTGCCCTTCCCCCGGCTCATCCCCGAGCTGGCCTTCATGGAGCCCGTGAGCAACTACCTGGGCACCTCGGACATGTTCATCATCGTCACCTCGCTGGTGGTCATGGTGGCCTTGACCCTGTTCATCAAGTTCACACGCATGGGCAAGGCCATGCGGGCCACCGCGCAGAACAGGAAGATGGCCATGCTCGTCGGCGTCAACGTCGACCAGGTCATCAGCGTGACCTTCATCATCGGCTCGAGCCTGGCGGCCGTGGGCGGCGTGCTCATCGCGGCCCATGTCGGGCAGATCAATTTCGCCATCGGCTTTCTGGCCGGCATCAAGGCCTTCACCGCGGCGGTGCTGGGCGGCATCGGCAGCATCCCCGGCGCGGTTCTGGGCGGCCTGGTCCTGGGCTGGACCGAGAGCTTCGCCACGGGCTATGTCTCCAGCGACTACGAGGACGTTTTCGCCTTCCTGCTGCTGGTGGTCATCCTGATCTTCCGCCCTGCCGGTCTGCTCGGCAAGCAGCGGGCGCAAAAGGTGTAGCCATGGCGCAAGCGAACCCCATCCAACACCCCACCCAGCACGTCATCCAGCACGTTAAGCAGGCCTTTGTGGCCGCCATCTGGCTGGCCTTCCTGACCCTGCCGATCATGGTCATCCGCGTGGACACGGTGGAGAAGACCGTGACCTGGCGCTGGATGAACCTGGCCTACATGGCCCTCGGCAGCTTCGTGCTGGCCCTGGCCTGGTACTGCATGATGGAGCGCCGCGACCAAAGCCAGGCCAGGAAGGACCTGGAGACCGTGGAGCGCGACTCGGCCCTTTCGCGCTTCCTGTCCGACCCGCGCTTCGCCAAGCCGCTCATGGCCTTCGGCCTGCTCGTGGCCGCAGGCTTCCCCTGGTTCTTCTCCATGTACCAGACGAACATCCTGGTCAGCGCGCTGATCTACGTGGTCCTGGGCCTGGGGCTGAACATCACCGTGGGCCTGGCCGGGCTGCTGGACCTGGGCTACGTGGCCTTCTACGCCGTGGGCGCCTACACCTACGCGCTCCTCAACCACCACTTCCAGCTGGGCTTCTGGACCGTGCTGCCGCTGGGCGCGGTTTTGGGCGCGTTCTTCGGCATCCTGCTCGGCTTTCCGGTGCTGCGCCTGCGCGGCGACTATCTGGCCATCGTGACGCTCGGCTTCGGGCAGATCATCCGCCTGGTGCTGGAGAACTGGAGCGCCTTCTCCTTCGGCCCCAGCGGCATCTCGAACATCGACCGGCCCGGGCTCTTCGGCATCACCTATTCGGTGGAGCAGGCCACCACCTACATGTACTACATCATGCTGGCCCTGGTGCTCTTGACCATCTTCGTCACGGCCCGGCTCAAGGACTCGCGCATCGGGCGGGCCTGGCTGGCCCTGCGCGAGGACGAGATCGCCTGCCAGGCCATGGGCATCGACAACACCCGGGCCAAGCTCATGGCCTTTTCCCTGGGCGCCACGCTGGCTGCCCTCATGGGCGTGGTCTTCGCGGCCAAGACGACCTTCATCAACCCGGCCAGCTTCACCTTCATGGAGTCGGCCATGATCCTGGCCATCGTGGTGCTGGGCGGCATGGGCTCGGTTTTGGGCGTCATTCTGGGCGCGTTTTTGCTCATGCTCCTGCCCGAGTACCTGCGCGCCTTCTCCGAGTACCGCATGCTCATCTTCGGCTTCACCATGGTCCTGATCATGGTCTTCCGGCCCCAGGGGCTGGTGCGCGCCAAGCGCAAGGTCTACAAGATCAACGTGGAACAGGCGGGCTAGCGCATGGGCCAGGGCATGAACGAAGCGACCAACCGCAGCGCCGAGAGCGCGGTGCTCTCCGTGCGCAACGTGAGCATGAACTTTGGCGGCCTGCGCGCGCTTTCCGAGGTGGACCTGGACGTGCGGCCCGGCGAGGTGGTGGCGCTCATCGGCCCCAACGGCGCGGGCAAGACCACCTTCTTCAACTGCATCACCGGCATCTACACGCCCACCGGCGGCGAGGTCACGGCCTACCCCAGGACCGGCAAGCCGAAGCGCCCTGAGGGCATACGAATCAACGGCATGCGCACCAACCTCGTGTGCGAGCTGGGCATGGCCAGGACCTTCCAGAACATCCGGCTGTTTCCGTCCATGACGGCGCTGGAGAACGTCATGATCGGGCGGCACTGCCGCACCAAAACCGGCATCCTGGGCGCTGTGCTGCGCGGGGCGGCAACCCGGCGCGAGGAGCAGGAGGTCGTGGACAAGAGCTTTGAGATGCTGACCAAGGTCGGCCTGGAGAAGCTGGCCAACGAGTATGCGCGCAACCTGCCCTACGGCGCGCAGCGCAGGCTGGAGATCGCCCGGGCCCTGGCCACGGAGCCCTTTCTGCTGCTGCTCGACGAGCCGGCCGCGGGCATGAATCCCCAGGAGACCGAGGAACTCAAGCAGATGGTCATCCGCATCCGCGAGGAGTTCAAGGTGTCCGTGCTCCTGATCGAACACGACATGAAGATGGTCATGAGCCTGTCCGACCGCATCTATGTCATGGAATACGGCCGCATCATCTCCACCGGCACCCCGAAGCAGGTGGGCGAAGACCCGCAGGTCATCCGGGCCTACCTGGGCGAGGACAGCGATGCTTGAGCTCAAAGATATCGACGCCTTCTACGGCAACATCCAGGCCCTGCGCGAGGTGAACATCACCATCGGCGAGGGCGAGATCATCACGCTCATCGGGGCCAACGGCGCGGGCAAGTCGACCACGCTCATGACCATCTGCGGCGTGGTGCCGCCGCGAAGGGGCCAGGTGCTGTTCCAGGGCCAGTCCTTAAGCGGCGTGTCCCCGGACAAGGTCGTGGCGCGCGGCATCTGCCAGGTGCCCGAGGGCCGGCTCATCTTCCCGGACCTGACCGTGCAGGAGAACCTGGACATGGGCGCGTTTTTGCGCTCGGACAAGGGCGGCATCAAGAACGACCTGGACCAGGTCTTCGGCCTGTTCCCGATTCTGCTGGAGCGGCGCGGCCAGCTCGGCGGCACGCTCTCCGGCGGGGAGCAGCAGATGCTGGCCATCAGCCGCGCGCTCATGGCCCGGCCCAAGCTGCTGTTGCTCGACGAGCCCTCGCTCGGCCTGGCCCCGCTGATCATCCGGCAGATTTTCGACATCATCAAGAAGATCAACAAGGAGTCCAACACCACGATCTTCCTGGTTGAGCAGAACGCCAACCAGGCGCTCAAGGTGGCGCACCGGGGCTATGTCATGGAGAACGGGCGCATAACGCTCGAAGATTCCTGCGACAAGCTCCTTGCCAATGACGAGGTCAAGAAGGCATATCTGGGGCTCTAGACGATCCCAGCCGCACTCGAAACCCGGAGAACGCCGGGAAAAACGGGAGAGAAGGACCATGCAGGACAAAATTATCGGCAAAGCGCTCACCTTCGACGACGTGCTGCTCATGCCGGACTACTCGGAGGTCCTGCCGGACTCGGTCGATGTGGGCACCATGCTCACGCCCTCCATCCGGCTGAACATTCCGCTTTTGTCCGCCGCCATGGACACCGTGACCGAGGCGCGCATGGCCATCAGCATGGCCCGGCACGGCGGGGTGGGCGTCGTCCACAAGAACATGAGCATCCGCGACCAGGTGCGCGAGGTCGACAAGGTCAAGAAGAGCGAGTCGGGCATGATCCACGACCCGGTCACGGTGCACCCGGACGACAACGTGGGCAAGGTGCTGGCGCTCATGAGCGAGTACCGCATCTCTGGCCTGCCCGTTGTCCGCGGCGACACGCTGGTGGGCATCGTCACCAACCGCGACGTGCGCTTCGTCACCGACCCGGCCACCCCGGTCTCCGAGGTCATGACCAGCCGCAACCTGATCACCGTGCCCGTGGGCATCAGCGACGAGGAAGCCAAGCGCCAGCTGCACCAGAACCGCATCGAGAAGCTGCTGGTGGTGGACGACAACGACAAGCTCATGGGCCTGATCACCATCAAGGACATCGAGAAGGTCAAGAAATACCCCAACGCCTGCAAGGACGACCTGGGCCGCCTGCGCGTGGGCGCGGCCGTGGGCGTGGGCCAGGACGGCATCTCCCGGGCCGAGGCGCTCTTGCGCGCCGGGTGCGATTTCCTGGTGCTCGACTCGGCCCACGGGCATTCCAAGAACATCCTGGACGCCGCGCGCGTCCTGCGCCAGACCTTCCCCGAGGCCCAGCTCATCGGCGGCAACGTGGCCACCTATGAGGGCGCCAAGGCGCTCATCGAGGCCGGTGTGGACACGGTCAAGGTCGGCATCGGGCCGGGCTCCATCTGCACCACGCGCATCGTGGCCGGGGTGGGCGTGCCGCAGATCACGGCCATCCTGGAGGCGGGGCGCGCCTGCCGCGAGGCGGGCAAGTGCATCATCGCCGACGGCGGCATCAAGTTCTCCGGCGACGTGGTGAAAGCCCTGGCCGCCGGGGCCGACACCTGCATGATGGGCTCGCTCTTTGCCGGCACCGAGGAAAGCCCTGGCGAGACCATCCTGTACCAGGGCCGCACCTACAAGATCTACCGGGGCATGGGCTCCATCGACGCCATGGCCGCAGGCAGCAGCGACCGCTATTTCCAGGACAAGAGCAAGAAGCTCGTGCCCGAGGGCATCGTCGGCCGCGTGCCCTTCCGCGGCCAGGTGACCGAGAGCATCCACCAGCTGGTGGGCGGCCTGCGCTCCGGCATGGGCTACCTGGGCTGCGGCACCATCGACGAGCTCAAGGTCAAGGCCCGGTTCATGCAGATCTCGTCTGCGGGCCTGCGCGAAAGCCACGTCCACGACGTCATCATCACCAAGGAATCTCCCAACTACCGCGTCGAATCCTAAGGCGCGAAGCAGGCTCGTCATATGCAGCACGAAGAAAAAGTCATCATCCTCGACTTCGGGTCCCAGGTCACCCAGCTCATCGCCAGGCGCATCCGCGAGGCCGGGGTGTACTCGGAGATCCACCCCTGCACCAGCGACCCTGCGGTCATCAAGGCCCTGAAGCCCAAGGCCCTGGTGCTCTCCGGCGGGCCGTCGAGCGTGCACGACGAGGGCGCGCCCCCGCTGCCCAAGGAATATCTGTCGTGGGGGCTGCCGATTCTGGGCATCTGCTACGGCATGCAGATTCTGGCGCACACGCTGGACGGCGAGGTGACCCGCTCAAAGGACCGCGAGTACGGCCGGGCCGAGTTCGAGGCCGTGGGCGACTGCCCGCTGTTCGAGGGCGTGGAGGGCAAGGACAAGCTCACGGTCTGGATGAGCCACGGCGACAACGTGGGCAAGCTGCCCACGGGCTTCACCTGCATGGGCAAGACCGGCAGCCTCGAAAACGCCGCCATGGGCGACGTCGGCCGCAAGATCTACGCCGTGCAGTTCCACCCCGAGGTGGCCCACACCGACCAGGGTGAGCGCATCCTGGCGAACTTCCTGTTCAAGATCGCCGGGTGCAAGCCCGGTTGGACCATGGCCTCCTTTGTTGATTCGAGCATCAAGATCATGAGCGACCAGGTGGGCCAGGGCAAAGTGGTGCTCGGCCTGTCCGGCGGCATTGATTCGACCGTGGCTGCGGTGCTTTTGCACCGGGCCATCGGCAAGCGCCTGTACTGCATCTTTGTGGACAACGGGCTGTTGCGCATGGGCGAGCGCCAGGAGGTCATCGGCTTCCTGGAGGAGCACTTCGACCTGAACGTCAAGTGCGTGGACGCGCGCCGCGAGTTCCTGGACAAGCTCGTCGGGGTCGAAGACCCGGAGCAGAAGCGCAAGATCATCGGCTACACCTTCATCGACGTCTTCGACCGCGAAGCCAAGGCCATTGAGGGCGTGGAGTTCCTGGCCCAGGGCACGCTGTATCCGGACGTCATCGAGTCCGTGTCCTTCAAGGGGCCTTCGGCGGTCATCAAGAGCCACCACAACGTGGGCGGCCTGCCGGAGAAGATGAACCTGAAGCTGGTCGAGCCCCTGCGCGAGCTGTTCAAGGACGAGGTGCGCAAGGTGGCCTACGAGCTCGGCATGCCCGAGCACATCATCTGGCGCCAGCCCTTCCCGGGGCCTGGCCTGGCCATCCGCATCCTGGGCGAGATCACCGATGAGCGCCTGGAGATCCTGCGCCAGGCGGACAAGATCGTGCAGCACGAGCTGGTGGCCAGCGACTGGTACCGCAAGGTCTGGCAGGGCTTCGCCGTGCTGCTGCCGCTCAAGACCGTGGGCGTCATGGGCGACGACCGCACGTACGAGCACGTCATCGCCTTGCGCATCGTGGACAGCCTGGACGCCATGACCGCGGACTGGTCGCGCCTGCCCACAGAGATCCTGGCGCGCATGTCAAACCGCATCATCAACGAGGTCAAGGGCGTCAACCGCGTGGTGCTGGACATCTCCAGCAAGCCGCCCAGCACCATCGAGTGGGAATAGCCAACGTGACGGCCTCGCGCTCATACACAGGGAAATAGGGTATGCTCGGAACCACTGAATTGCTTGTCATCGCCGTTGTGGGGCTCATCGTCGTGGACCCCAAGAAGCTGCCGGACCTGATGAAGGGCCTGGGCAGGGCCTTGGCCGAGTTCAAGCAGATGAGCGGCGACGTCAAGCGCACCTTTGAGCGCGAAACCGAGATGGCCGACTTTGAGAAGCGCAAGGCCGAGGCCCACGAGCAGCTCTACGGCGAAAAAGCCGCCCAGGCCGCAGGCGAGACCTCTGCCGAGCCAGCCCCGGTCGAGCCGGAGACGCCCATCGAGACCATGGAGCACCCGGACGAGCCCGTGGTCGAGCCCAGTGCGGAAACCGTTGCCGAAACCGTTGACGAAACCGGTGCCGAAACCGGTGCCGAGAGCGTTGACGGGACCGTTGCCGCGAGCGTTGACGAGAGCGTTGACGGGACCGTTGCCGCGAGCGTTGACGAGAGCGTTGACGTGTCCGTGGCCGAACCCCCCGCCGAGCCAGCCGCTGCGCCAACCGCAGCGACCGCAGGCGTTGCCGAGAGCGTTGAAGATAGCGTTGAAAAAGGCGTTGATGCGAGCGTTGATGCGAGCGTTGCCGCAACTGTTGCCGGGGCCGCAGTTGCGGCCGTGTCTGCGCCCGTTCCTGTGGCGGCGACCGAGGCCCAGCCGCCCGCAGCGGTCGAGCCTGCCCAGGCTCCTGCCCAGGCTCCTGACGAAACCGCGCCTCCACCTCCGCCGCCCCCGCCGCCCACGGGCGACGAGGCAGTGGGCGAGGGGCAAAGCGGCCGCATGAGCCTCATCGGGCACTTGCAGGATCTGCGCAAGGGCGTCACGCGGAGCCTGGTGGCCATCCTGGTGGGCTTCCTGCTCAGCTACGCCTTTGCCGGGCACCTGCTCAAAATCCTCATGCAGCCCATGCTCTCGGTGCTCAAGCAGAGCCACTTCATCTACACCCTGCCCACCGAGGCCTTCTTCGCCGAGATGTGGATCGCTTTCGTGGCCGGCCTGTTTGTGGCCAGCCCGTACATCTTCTACCAGATCTGGGGCTTTGTGACGCCGGGGCTGTATTCTCACGAGCGGCGCTGGATCATCCCCATCGCCATCTGTTCGGCCCTGTTCTTCACCTTTGGCGCGCTGTTCGGCTACTTCGTGGTCTTCCCCTTCGGCTTCGAGTTCTTCGCCAGCTACGCCAGCGACATCCTGCTCTTCACGCCCAAGCTCGACGAGTACCTGGGCTTTGTGCTCAAGCTGTTGTTCGCCTTCGGCATCGTGTTTGAGTTGCCGCTGTTCATTTTCTTCCTGGCCCGGCTGGGCATCGTGAGCCACGTGGGCCTGCGGCAAAAGCGCAAGTACGCCATCCTCGGGTCCTTCATCGTCGCTGCGGCGCTGACCCCGCCGGACGCCATCAGCCAGACCATGATGGCCGTGCCTTTGTGCGTCCTGTATGAGGTTGGCATCTGGGGTGCGTACTTCTTCGGCAAAAAGAAGAAGCCGGACCCGGCTGTCGAGTCCGCGACGCCCCCGGGCGAGGCCGCTGCCTAGGGCCTGGGCAAAGCGCCCGGCGTGGCCGGAACGCAGTCGGTGAGCAGTCGGGAAGCCGTTGACGAGCAGCCGGGAAGCCGTCGGGAAGCAGCCGCTGGACGGTCAAGGCGACAGCCGAGGAGCCGTCGAAGGGCAGGAGAACTGCGGCCCGCGCCTTGACAACGCCCGCCGCCTCTGATCTTGGGAGAAGAGCGTCGCAGCCTTTTGACTTGCGTGGCGGCTATTTGCGGCGCAAAGGAGTATCATCCGTGGCACAACGCGCGTCCAGCATTTCGCGGACGACCAAGGAAACCGACATCCGGGTGGCCATCGCCCTGGATGGAACGGGTGCGTGCGACATCAACACCGGCATCGGCTTTGCCGACCACATGCTGACCCTCATGGGCTTCTGGGCCGGGTTCGACCTGGCGGTGTCCTGCAAGGGCGACCTGCACATCGACGCCCACCACAGCCTGGAGGACATCGGGCTGACGCTCGGCCAGGCTTTGGCCGAGGCCCTGGGCGACAAGACAGGCATTGCGCGGGTGGCCAGCGCCCAGGTGCCCATGGACGAGGCCCTGGCCTCGGTGGTCGTGGACCTCTCCGGGCGGCCCTATCTGGTCTACGCCGACGACCTGCTTCCTGCGCTCATCGCCGGGGAGGAAAAGGACGTCTGGCGCGAATTCTTCAAGTCTTTTGCGCAGCGGGCCGGGATGAACCTGCACATCCGCTATGAATACGGGAACAATGGCCACCATCTGCTGGAGGCCGCCTTCAAGGCCCTGGGCCTGGCGCTGCGCCAGGCTGTCCAGGTCTGCCGTTTGGGCGCGCCGAGCACCAAGGGGAGCGTAGACTGATGCAACAGCGCACCATCCTGAATGTCTTTTTGGTCCTCTGCGTCTTGGCGCTTGCGTCCATGGCGGGCTGCGCGCCCAAGCCCATCACGGCGCAGCCAAGGCCGCTGGGCAACATCGCCGTGGCCGCCTTCACCGCTCCCAAGTACAACTGGGAGCTTTTGGCCGGATACCTGCCCGAGGAGGGCAAGGGCGTGAAGCCGGAGATTTTGACCAGGCTGGACGCCAACCTGGACCAGACCCTGCGCAGCCACGGGGTCAGGGTCGCGGCCACGCCTGCGGCCACGCGCCAGTGCCAGGAGATCGTGGTCTTCGAGCGCGCGGGCAAGTCCCGCGAGTCGGCCTGGGCCTACTGGCTCAACGTCGGCAAGTGCCTGCCCGCGGACTTCATCCTGGTGCCCCAGGTGCTGGGCTGGAAGGAGCTTGAGGGCGGCGGCAACCCGGCCTCGGTCATCATCGACCTGTTTCTGCTGGACGTGAAGGCCGAGCGCGTGGTCAACCGCTACCATTTTGACGAGACCCAGAAGGCGCTCTCGGACAACCTGCTGGACATGGGCAAGTTCGTGCGCCGGGGAGGCGAGTGGGTCGGGGCCGATGTGCTGGCCAAGGAAGGCATCGAGGCGGGCCTGCGGGAGATGGGGCTGTGATCCTGTTCCCGGCCGTGGACATCAAGGACGGGCGCTGCGTGCGCCTGGAGCAGGGCCGCGCCGACGCCGTCACGGTGTTTGGCGAGGACCCGGCAGCCAGCGCCATGCACTGGGTGGCTCTGGGGGCCGAGTACCTGCACATCGTGGACCTGGACGGGGCCTTCAGCGGCAGCCCGCGCAACTTCGAGCTGGTGAAGCGCATCTGCGCCGAGGCCAAGATTCCGGTGCAGCTGGGCGGCGGGGTGCGCGACCTGGCCACGGCCAAGGCCTACGTGGAGGCCGGGGTGACCAGGCTGATCATCGGCACCATCGCGCTTGAGCAGCCGGAGCTCTTCGCCGAGATCTGCGCCGCGCTGCCGGGAAAGGTTGGCGTGAGCCTGGACGCCGTGGACGGACGGCTCAAGAGCCGGGGCTGGGTCACGGACGCCGGCCTTTCCGTGGCCGACGTGCTGCCGCGCATCGAGGCCGCCGGAGCGGCGTTCATCATCTATACGGACATCAACCGCGACGGCATGCAGAGCGGGGTGAACATTCCGGCGCTTACGGCCCTGTGCGAGGCGACCTCGCTGCCTGTGGTGGCCGCTGGCGGCGTGACCAACCTGCAGGACCTGAGGAACCTCGCGCCGCTGTGCGCCAAGGGCTTGGAGGGGGCCATCACCGGCCGGGCCATCTACGCGGGCACGCTGAACTTCATCGACGGCCTGGCCTTCACCAAGGAGCTGCGGGCGGGGTAGGCTGTCTTTGTTTGAACGAGCTGTGGAAAAGCGAGGGGGCCGTGAGGCCCCCTTTATTTTCTTTTCGCATACTACGATCTCAAAGCCTTAATCACTTTCCACTGGCTCTCGCCAGGAAAACAGCATTCCCAAAAAATCCAGCCGTTCACAGGATTGCCTGTGATAGAGGTCGCCGCTGACGATGGGCTAAAATACTTTTTGCCATCAAGGAGTAATGCCCCGTTTTGGACTTTTGCTGAGTGTCTTTTCCCCTTATATGTAGCCCTGAACTCGGAATTTTCCGGGAAGCGTACTCCTTTTGTGACCCAATATCTTGAAGATGTTGCTGGTGTTGTCTTCTCCACATCTGCATCGGCTGCCAGGCCGAGCATGTCTCGCAACACATCGTTATAGCTGACACTTTCTGTCGCTCTCCTTATCATAAGAGCCTTGAGTACCTCAAAATCAATTTCGATAGTGGTCATGAATTTCTCCTTGGGCTGAGGTTATGCGCAATCTCGCGCACCCAAGAAGTAGTACTGTAGCGCTTAAGTGTCAATAGCGAAAATAGGAGTAAAATAGTAAAATGTAGTTGCTGTTTTTTGGGATAAGCCATTGTCGAGTGATATCAGTACATTCTCTGTTGTGCTCTATTGGGGGCTGTGGCTTTTGCCGGGGGCAGCGTCCTCTCGCTCGCTGTTTTGCCGAAGCTAGACCCGCTCCAGCGGCCGCACGTCCTCGTCCACCCGCACGAACAGCCCCTCGTCCCGCGCCTTTTCCATGTCGTAGTGCGTCTGCAGGTTCAGCCACAGGTCCGGGCTGGTGCCGAAGAACCGAGCCAGCCGCGCCGCCGTGTCCAGGCTGATGCCCCGGCGGCCATGCACGATGTCATGCACGCGCTGCATGGGCACGCGGATGGCCAGGGCCAGCCTGCTCTGCGATATGCCCATGGGCTGCAGGAACTCCTCCAGCAGTATCTCGCCGGGGTGGATCGGGGGCAGAATCTTCTCGCTCATTGTCTCAACTCCTAGTGGTAGTCCACGATTTCCACATCAAAGGCGTCCGACCCGTCCCAGAGGAAGCATATCCGCCACTGGTCGTTGATGCGGATGCTCCAGGCCCCGTCGCGATCCCCGCACAGGCGCTCCAGGCGGTTGCCCGGCGGCAGGCGCAGTTCCTCCACGGTCTTGGCCGCGTTCAGCAGCAGAAGCTTGCGCAGGGCGGACTTCACTATGTCAGGAGCCAGCCGCCGGGCCGATTCGCGCAGGAACAGCCGTTCCGTCTCCGCACACTTGAAGGTCTTGATCATGTCTGTCGTATATATGCTAGGCATGTACACGTCAAGCGTGCGAGGTGCCCCTCTGTACTTGGACGCCGACACCCACGAATTGTCCCTTGACACACCCCCCTGCTGTGGACAACATGCGCACCCGGTGGGGAAAACCCTACTGCATGATACCGAATTCGCCGGGGCGGCTTTGGCCCGGGCAGGGGAGTTTCGCCTATGATTGCCTGGATCGAGGCCCAACGGGCCGGGCTCATCAACAAAAAGAACCTCACCAACAACGTCCTCTCCGGCTTCGTGGTCGGGGTGGTGGCCATCCCCCTGGCCATGGCCTTTGCCATCGCCTCCGGGGCCAAGCCCGAGCAGGGGCTCTACACCACCATCGTTGCCGGCATCATCGTCTCCATCTTCGGCGGTTGCCGCCTGCAGGTGGCCGGGCCCACCGGCGCCTTCATCGTCATCCTGGCGGCCATCACCGCAAAGTTCGGCATCAGCGGCCTGCAGATCGCCACGCTCATGGCCGGAATCATCCTGGTGGGCTTTGGCGCGGCCAAGCTCGGCGGGGTCATCAAGTTCATCCCCCGGCCGGTCACCGTGGGCTTCACCAGCGGCATCGCGATCATCATCTGGGTGGGCCAATGGCGGGACTTCTTCGGCCTGCCCAAGGCCGCGGGCGAGCACTTCCACGAGAAATTTCTGGCCTTGGCCGGGTCCTTCGGCCAGCTGCACCTCGCCACGACCCTGCTCTCGGTCCTGGCCCTGGTCATCCTCATTTTGAGCCCCAAGGTGTTCAAGCGCATCCCCTCGCCGCTGGTTTCCATGGTCGTGGTCACGGTGGTGCAGAGCATCTTCCAGTTCCCGGGCGTGGCCACCATCGGCACGGCCTTTGGCGGCATCCCCAGCACCCTGCCCATGCCCAGCCTGCCCGAGGTGCACTGGAACATGCTGTTGCCGCTCATCGGCCCGGCCTTCACCATCGCCTTCCTCGGCTCCATCGAGTCCCTGCTCTCGGCCGTGGTGGCCGACGGCATGACCGGCACCCGGCACAACTCCAACCAGGAACTCATCGGCCAGGGCCTTGCCAACATCTTGTGCCCGTTCTTCGGCGGCTTTGCGGCCACCGGGGCCATCGCCCGCACCGCCACAAACATCAAGAACGGCGCCACCAGCCCGCTCTCCGGCGTGGTGCACGGCCTTGTGGTGGTGCTGACCATCGTCCTCCTGGCGCCCCTGGCCTCCAACATCCCGCTGTGCTCCATGGCGGCCATCCTGTTCGTGGTGGCCTACAACATGTGCGAGGCCCGGCACTTCATGGACCTGGTGCGCACCGCGCCCAAGGCCGACATCGCCATCCTGTTCATGACCTTTCTGCTGACCGTATTCGCGGACCTCGTGGTGGCGGTGAACATCGGCGTGGGCCTGGCCTCGCTCATCTTCATGGGCCGCATGGCGGGTTCCGTCCGCGTGGTGGAGGATGACCGCGCCACGCGTATCCTCTACCGCTCCAGGGAGGACTGCCCGGAGCAGCAGTCCCCGAGCTATACCCATACCCCCGAGGAAATCGACGAGTTCGACAAGTGCTGCAACACGGACGTCGTGGTCTACACCATCAGCGGGCCGTTCTTCTTCGGCGCGGCGGAGCGCATCGAGAGCATCATCTCGTCCATCAACGTGGAATTCACCACGGTGGTGCTGCGCTTCGGCCATGTGCCCTTTGTGGACGCCACGGGCATCGATGCGTTCCGCAACATCATCAAGCGCATGGAAAGACACGGCAAGCGCGTCATCCTGTGCAACCTGCAGCCCTACGTGTACGAGAAGTTCGAGAAGTCGGGCATCCTGGCCATGGTCGGCCCGACGAACATCATCAGCCGCGTGGAGGACTTCCACAAGGTCTGCGCCTGCAAGCTGGAGGGGGGGGAGCCCAAGGGACCCGCATCTCCCGGCCCAACGCCGGCCCCTCCGGCGGCATAGCGGGAACGGCGCGCAGGACGCGCAAGAGAGGGGGGCCATTGGCCCCCCTCTCTTGTTGAAAGAATGATGTGGGATGACGGGAAGCCGTCGCCAACTATCCAGGCGACCCAAGCGGCGGAGAGATCGAGGAGAAGCAGAGCAGCCCTTCAACGGCCAGCGGTTGCCTGGCTCCCAGAACCCCATCCCCAGGCCCTGGAGAGCGCATTGCCGCTGGCGGCGGCTCTGCTGGGCGGTCTTCCTGCCCAGCCGAAAGCCTTGGCGTTCTGCGGCTCCGGTTGCGAGCGCTTGTTGGACAACGCTCGTTTCCGGCGCACAGGGCCAGCAGCCGGGTCGGTCGGCGGTCACTCTCCTGGAGTCTGTCCCGGTATTCTCAGCACTCGCCGTCGAGCAGGATGGCCAGGGCCTTGCCCGCGCGGGTGGCCTTGAATTCGATGATCTCGCAGCTGGCCGCGCCCTCGCGCACAAAGGGGTCCTGCTCCAGGACCTTGGCCAACTCCTCGCGGCTGCCGGCCCGGGCCAGGATGACCCCGCCGGTGCGCGGCTCCCGTGGGCCGGAAACCATGAACAGCCCGGAGCGGTAGTTGGCCTCCAGGAATTCGCGGTGCGCGGGCAGCAGCGCGTCGATGACCGAAAGCGGCTTTAGGTAGTTCACGAGCACGAGGTACATGCAGTCTCCTTGCTGGTTTGCGGCGTTGCGGCCGGGATGCGCGGCGGCGCGGGCAGTTTGGTTTTCAGCTTCCGGATGCGCGCGCAGGACTCGGCGATGCGCTCCGGGCTCACCTGGCCCTCGGCCACCAGGGCCATGAGCGCGTCCAGGGTCTTCTCCGCGATGTCCGGGTCAAAGTCCAGGTTGTTGCCGATGAGCAGCACGTCCGCCCCGGCCTGCACGATGAGCCGCACCGACTCCTTGAGGCCGTAGTGCGCGGCCACGGCGCGCATCTGCAGGTCGTCCGTCACCACCACGCCGTCAAAGCCCAGCCGTTTGCGCAGGATGCCGTCGATGACGCTCCGCGACAGGGTGGCCGGATACTTCGGGTCCAGGCGCGCGTTGAACACGTGCGCGGTCATGACCATGTCCGCCAGGTCTTGGCGCGTAAGCTCGCGAAAGGGCAGGAGCTCAGCCTCGGTCCAGGTGGCCGTGACGTCGGTGAAGCCCAGGTGGCTGTCGGTGGTGCTGGAGCCGTGGCCGGGGAAATGCTTGGCCGCAGTGAGCACGTGCTGGTTCTGGAGCCCCCGGGCAAAGGCCCCGGCGCAGGCCGCAACCTGCTGCGGATCGGCGGAGAAGCTGCGCCCCAGCGCGCCCATGACCGGGTTCTGCGGGTTCACGTTGACGTCGGCCACGGGCGCGAAGTCCAGGTTGATGCCCACAGCGGCCAGGCTCGCGCCCACGGCCTGGCCAGCGGCCAGGGCCGGAGCCACATCTGGTGCCGAGCCCGGTGTAAAGCCAGGTCTGGGGTCCGGTGTGGAGCCCAGTGTGGAGCCCGGTGTCGACAAGCCGCCGCCAGGGCAGAGCTCCGCCGCCGGGGGGGTCTCGGGGAAGCCGTGCCGCGTGCGCAGCCGCTGCACCCGCCCGCCCTCCTGGTCCACGGCGATGAACAGCGGCGGCGAACCGGCGGCTCTGGCCGCAGCCTGGAGCGCGCTGGTCAGCCGCAACAGCTGCTCCGGGCTCTGGATGTTGCGTTCCGGGCTCTTCAGCGCCACATCGCGGTCAAAGAGGATGACCCCGCCCAGGTTCAGGGCGGCGATCTGGCCTAAGATGGGCAGGTTGTCGGGCAGGTCGGCGGGCAGGTTGTCGGGCAGGGGGCCGGGCGAATCCGGCGAGGACGCGCCTGGTTCGGACCCTGTGCCCCGGAAGCCGACGAGCAGCATCTGCCCGGCCATGCGCCGGAGCTCCGGCGTGGGCGGCTCCGGCCGCGTGAGTGCGCAGCCGCCCAGAGTCGACAGGCAGAACAGCAGGCAAAGGGCCGACAGGCAAGGAGCCAGCGGGCAGGCCTGGGCCCGGCGCAGGGAAGGCGAAAGGTTGGTCATGGCCTGCGTTCGCTAGGCCCCTTCCGCGCCCAGGGAGAAGGTGCTCTCCATGTCGTAGCTGGAGATGACCCGGTAGGAGATGAGCGTCTCCGAGCTGGTGATGCCCAGGATCTTCAGCATCTTTTCCGTGACGATGGTGGCCAGGTCGTCGTTGTCGCGGGCGCGGATGATGGCCACCAGGTCGAAGCGTCCGCCCACGGAGTGGACTTCGCTGATGCCTCTGATTTCGACGAGTTTCTGGGCCACCACGTTGATGGCGTCGGGCAGAACGTGCAGCAGTACAATGGCGTTGGTCATGGCGATCCTCCGTTGTTCTTGTCTTTACCTGTTTGTCCGGCGCGGGTCAAAGGTGCAGGGCATGAAAAAAGCCCCCGGACGTATAATCCGGGGGCTGCATGAACCCTGAGGCGAGGCGGGGCTGGGCCTCGGCCAGGGTTATTCTTCGGACAGGGCTATTCTTCGGCCAGGGCGACCACGGTCTCGCCGTAGGCGTCGGGCTGGGTGGTCTTGATGGCGAGCAGTTCGCGCCAGCGCATGAACGCGCCGGCGAAGACCACCACCATGAGCGACATGATGACGATGGCCATGGTGGCCAGGAGGTAGTTCTCCTTGCCGGGCTTCAGGTACACGCCGGTGACCTGCAGGTAGCCCGCGTACATGGTGATGCAGGCCATGGCGATGCCCGGCACGGCGGTCAGCCAGGCGTACTTGGCCTTGTTCATGCGGATGAGCATGGTCGTGCCGATGATCAGCCCGCTGGAGGCCAGGAGCTGGTTGCTCATGCCGAACAGCGGCCAGATGGTGGAGATGTCTCCGGTGTAGACCAGATAGCCCCAGGCGCCCGTGAACAGGGCGCTGGTGATGATGACGCCGGGCCACCAGCGCTTGTCGTCGAACTTGGGAATGACCGCGCCGATCATCTCCTGCAGGAAGAAGCGGCCCACGCGGGTGCCGGTATCGACTGCGGTGAGGATGAACACGGCCTCGAACATGATGGCGAAGTGGTACCAGTAGCCCATCAGCCCCTTCATGAACGGCACGGAGGAGAAGATGTAGGCCATGCCCACGGCGAGGGACACCGCGCCGCCGGGACGGCCCTGGATATTCTCCTGCACCTGGGTGGCCAGCTCCGGCAGGTTGACCACGGTCATGCCCAGTTTCTCGAACACGGCCGGAGCGGAGTTGATGGCGAAGTAGTCGGCCGGGACCAGGGTGCAGGCGGCGATGAGGGCCATGATGGCCACAAAGCCTTCCACGAGCATGGCCCCGTAGCCCACGAAGAGCACGTCGCGCTCGTTGCCGATCATCTTGGGCGTGGTGCCCGTGCCGATGATGGCGTGGAAGCCGGAGATGGCGCCGCAGGCGATGGTGATGAACAGGAAGGGGAACACCGGGCCGCCGATGATGGGGCCGCCGCCGCTGATGAACTTGGTCACGGGGTCCATGAGCAGCGTGGGCTGCACAAAGAGGATGCCCGCGGCCAGCATGGCGATGGTGCCGATCTTGAGGAAGGTGGATAGGTAGTCGCGCGGGCACAGCAGCAGCCAGACCGGCAGCACCGAGGCGACGAAGCCGTATACCGGGATGGTCAGGGAGATGGTCTTCTTGCTCATGGTGAACAGCGGGCCGAGCGTCGGGTCGGCCACGACGTACGGGCCGGCAATGACGGCGATGATCAGCAGGATCACGCCGATGATGCTGGCGCCGGTGACGTCGCCGTCACGCCAGACGTGCAGGTACAGGCCCATCAGGATGGCGATGGGGATGGTGGCGAAGACGGTGAAGGTGCCCCAGGCGCTCTCGGCCATGGCGTTGACCACGGCGATGGACAGGCCGGCCAGGGTCAGGAGGAGGATGAACAAAACGGCCCAGGAGGCCACGTGGCCCACGGCCCTGCCGATCTCGCTTTCGGCGATCTTGCCCAGGCTGTGGCCCTTGTGGCGCACGGAGGCGAAGAGCACCACCATGTCGTGCACGGCCCCGGCCAGGACGCAGCCGACGATGATCCACAGCGCGCCGGGGAGGTAGCCGTACTGGGCGGCCAGCACGGGTCCGAGCAGCGGCCCGGCTGCGGCGATGGCCGCGAAGTGGTGTCCGAAGAGCACGAATTTGTTGGTCTTCACGTAATCGCGACCGTCGGCGAGCTTGATGGCCGGGGTGATGCGCTCGCTCTTGAGCTCCAGCACCTTGTTGGCCAGGAACAGCCCGTAAAACCGGTAGGCGATGGCAAAGACGCACAGTGAGACAAAGACCAGAGTCAACGCATTCATGCAATCCTCCTATGCTGTGGGAATGATGCCTGCGTTTAGCAACAGTTTTGTCGGTGTGGCAATGGCCGCAGCGCGAAAGGGAGGATCAGGGGCGCGAAGGGGCGGATCAGGGGCTTGAAATGCCGCCTCAGCGGGCGGTCGGGGCGGCCAGGGCGGCCATGGCGGCCATGGCGGTCGGGGCGATGGGGAAGTCGCGTGCTGGGGACAAGCCGCAGTCTGGGGGCATTAGGGCCTGTTTCTTAATCATCGCAACCAGATCAGGCGTGATGCGCTTGCGCCCATTGCCCTGGACGTTGCCGCCGGTTTCTCACGGCGCGTGGCGATGCGGCGGAATGCCTGACAGCGGGAAATATCCAGCGTCGCGTCCACGTATTGCGTCGATATGAATGTGGCCTGGACGCGTCGTCTTTGAGCGGTTCCTGCCCAGCCAGCAGCAGAGGCTATCTTCGAGGATGCAGCCGAAAGGTAAATTTAGAAACAGACTCTCATCTCTCTGGTCAGGACTATTCTACTGCGGGATGCGCAGGGAGATGCTCGTGCCTTCTCCGGGCGCGCTGGTCACCTTGAGCCCGTAGTCCGGGCCGAAGAGCTGCACCAGGCGCTGGTTCGAGTTGCGCGCGCCGATGCCCTCGGTGAGCGATTCCAGCTCCACGGAGGAGGTGATGGCCCGGACCTGCTCCGGGGGCATGCCCACGCCGTCGTCGTGGATCTCCACCAGCAGGTGACCGTTCTCGCGCCAGGCCGCAAGCCGCACCAGCCCGCCCTCGGGCCGGGGCAGGATGCCGTGGCGCACGGCGTTCTCCACCAGGGGCTGGATGATCAGCGGCGGGGTGGCGCAGTCCTGTGCGCCGGGGCCCAGGTCAACATCGATCCTGATGCGCTGGCCGAAGCGGGCCTGTTCGATGGCCAGGTAGGCGGATGTCTGCTCGATCTCCTCGGCCAGCCGGATGAGCCCCCGGCTGGAGTCCAGGTTGCGGCGCATGTAGCGCGAGAGATCGAGCAAAAGCTCCCTGGCCTGGGCCGGGGCGGTGCGGCAGAAGCTGGCGATGGTGTTCAGCGAGTTGAACAAAAAGTGCGGGTTGATCTGGGCCTGCAGGCGCCTGATCTCGGCGTGGGCCAGGAGCTGGTTCTTGATGCCGATGTTCTCCAGCTCCAGCTGCGTGGCGAAGAGGTCGGCCAGGCCCTTGGCCAGCTCGAACAGGGTCTCGTCCAGGGGCTGGCGGCGGGTGCCGTAGAGCTTGAGGCAGCCGAGGATGGTGTCGCCCTTGCGCAGGGGCACGATGATGGCCTCGGTCAGCGGGCAGCTCGGCTCCGGGCAGGAGATGTCGGCTCGCCCGCGCACGAACAGGGGCTCGCCGGAGTCGATGACCCGCTGGGTGGCCTTGGTCAGCACGACCCCGCCGCTGACGTGGTGGTCCTCCCCGGCCCCCAGGTGGGCCAGGATGGTCTGGCCGCTGGTCACGGCCACGGCCGGGACCTGGGCCTCGTCCATGATGATGGCCGCCGTGGCCCGGGCCGAGGTCGCGGTCAGCCCGGCGCGCAGATGCCCCAGGGTCTGGTTGGCGATGGACAGGATCTGGCGGGCCAGGTCGCGGTTCTGGGCCTGGCGGTAGCGCATCTGCAGGCTCAGGGCCTTGACGAAGAACCCCGCGCCCAGGGAGTTGAAGACGATCATGGGCAGGGCGATGACCTGCACCACGGCCAGCGCCGTGGCAAAGGGCTGCGACATGGTGAGCACCATGCCCTGGTGCAGGGTCTCCCCCGCAAGGGTGAGGCCCAGGGCCAGCCTCCAGTCCAGGCTGTTGCCGGCGAAGCGCCGGGCCACCAGCCCGGCCGCCGTGCCTTCGATGAGGGTGGCCAGGGCGCAGGGCAGGGCCGAGAATCCGCCGATGTCCATGAGGTAGCGGTGCCCCCCGGCGATGAGCCCGGCCCCGAAGCCGACCACGGGCCCGCCGAAGAGCCCGGCGGTGATGACCACCATGCCGCGCAGATTGGCGAAGGACTGGAAGACCACATTGCCGCTGTAGGTGCCAAGCACCCCGAAAATTCCGAACATCACCACCAGGAGCGCCGTGGCCCATACGGGGCGGTCGCGCCGTGGCCCCAGCTTGTCGATGGAGGTGACGGTCATGACGGCGAAGCCGCCTGCCAGAAGCAGCCCGAAGCGTTGGGAAAGGGTCAGGAACAGCTCGGGGACCTGCGGATTGAAGAAATCATTCATATGCCGATGCTCTCTTTGAAGGCGCGCGCCCGGTTGCGGCTCACGGTGACCTCGGTGCGCGCGGGATCGGCCATGACCACGCAGTACTTGCCGCCAAACCAGGGGGCGAATTCGGCGATGCGCTCCAGGTTGATGAGCTGGGCGCGGTTGGCCTGGAAGAAGGGCAGCCCGGCCAGGCGGTCGCAGGCCTTGGCCAGGGTGGACAGGCCGTGGCAGGTCAGCTTGCCTGTGTCGGTGACGGCCAGGACGTGCTTGTCGTCGGCCTCGATGAGCACCACATCGCTGGTGGGGATGAGGGCGATGCGCCCGCCCTGCTCCACGGCCAGCCTGCCAAGCGGCTTTGCTCCGGCCTGGCCGGCCGAGGAGAGCAGCCGCTCGATGGCCCCGCTCAAGTGCGGCGCGCCTTGCCTGGCCGGGGCGGGCGGCTCGGCCAGCAGCCTGCGGACCCGCTCCAGGCTCTTGGCCAGCCGGTCCGGCGAGACGGGCTTGAGCAGGTAGTCGGCGGCGTTTTCCTCAAAGGCGCGGATGGCGTGGGTGTCAAAGGCGGTGACGAAGACGAACAGCGGCGTGTGCGGGAGCTGCTGCGCCCCGGACAAGACGTGGAAGCCGTCCTGCCCCGGCATCTGGATGTCCTGGAAGACCAGGTCGACATGGTCGAAGGCGATGCGCTCCAGGGCCTCCTCGGCGCTGGCCGCCTGGAGTGCCTCCACGTCCCGGTGGGCCTGGAGGAGGTAGGCCAGTTCGTCCCGGGCCGGGGCTTCGTCGTCCACGATGAGCGCGCGTATGGGCATGGTCGTCCTTGGTCCGGGCCTGGAATGAAACGCCGTCAGCCGGGCCTATCCGCTCCCGGCCATCTTGGCTCGTCAGGCTGAAGACCTACACGGGCCAAAATACCCTGTCAACGCGCTGAGAACCGGGAAGTGAGGGCCTGTTTCTAAAACAGCCGCGAGACATTTTTGAGGGCATGCGTCCCGCTGAAGCACCACGCGGGAAGAGAGACTGACGGCAACCTTCTTGATCCTGGTCTCCAGCGCATCGTGCCTGATCTGGCTGCGATGATTTAAAAAACAGGCCCTAGAGCAGCGCCGCCCCGGACCCGCCGTTGTCTTTGGGCTGGCGCCTGCTGCCCTGGTAGAGCTCGAACTCCAGCAGGCGGCATTCGATCTTGGCGTTGTAGAAGGGGGTGCGCCGCTTGGGCTTGAGGCCCACGCGCTTGGCCAGCTCAGCATTGCCGGTGAAGACGTAGCCGCGCCAGCCGGACAGGCGCTTTTTAAAGAAGTCGCCGATGGCCGCGTAGGTTTCGGCCAGCTGCCCGGCGTCGCCCATGCGCTCGCCGTACTCCGGGTTGAGCACGCAGACCCCCGGCCCCTCGGGCACGAGCGTCTCGCGGAAGTCGGCCACGGAGAACTCGATGTGGTCCTCGACTCCGGCGGTGCGGGCGTTCTGGCGCGCGGCCTCCACGGCCTCGGGGTCGTTGTCGCTGGCCAGGATGCGCCGTGGCAGGGTCTTTTTGGCCTGGGCGTGCAGTTCGCGGCGCAGGGCCTCGTAGGCCGCCTCGTCGAAGCCGATGAGGTGCCGGAAGGCGAAGTCGGGCCGGAGCAGGCCAGGCGCGCGGCCAAGGCCCAGGAGCGCGGCCTCGATGGCCAGGGTGCCGCTGCCGCACATGGGCGAGAGGAAATGCTCGGTGGCGGCGTCAAAGCGCGTGGCCAGAATGATCCCGGCGGCCAGGGACTCCTGCAGCGGGGCCAGGTGCGGCATCTTGCGGTAGCCCCGGCGGGTCAGAGGCGCGCCGGTGGTGTCCAGGTACACTGTGACGTCCGAGCCGCGCCAGTGCAGGAACACGCACGCGCCGATGGGGTCCGGGCCGGAGTTGGGCCGCCGGCCCTCCTGCTCCTGGATGCGGTCCACGATGGCGTCCTTGGCCTTCTGGTTGGCGAAGCGGCTGTCGTTGACGAAATCGTTCTGCACCGAGGAGTCCACGGTGAGGTGCCCGTCCACCGGGATGATCTCCTCCCAGGGCAGCCGGAACAGCTCGCGCCCCAGGGCCGTGGGGTCGTCGGCGCGGAAGCGGGCCAGCTCGGACAGGACGCGGTGCCCGGTGCGCAAGGCCAGGTTCAGGCGCATGGCGGTGTGCATGTCGCCCAGGGTCTCGACCCCGGCGGCGAGTTCACGCGCGGGCAGGCCCAGGGCCTCCAGTTCGGCGCGCAGGAAGGGCGGCAGGGCCTTGGGACAGGTGACGAGGATGGTGCGTTGTTCGGCGGTGCGTTGTTCGGCTGGTGTCTGCATGGGCGAGATGAATCACGCTTGCCCGGTTGCGTCAAGCCTGGCGAAGGGGGTCTTGGACGCGAGCAGAAGGGTCATCTCCGCTGCGGGCAGGGGGCGGCTGAAGTAGTAGCCCTGGAATTCCCGGCAGCCCAGGTTGGTCAGGAACCAAAGCTGCTGGCTGGTTTCCACGCCCTCGGCCACCACGCGCAGCTCCAGGTTCTTGGCCATGGTCAGGATGGTCTGGACGATGGCCGCGTCGTCCTCGTCGTCCGGCAGGTCGCTGACAAAGGAGCGGTCGATCTTGATGGCCTCGATGGGCATCTTCTTGATGTAGCCGAGCGACGAGTATTCCTTGCCAAAGTCGTCGAGCACGATGGCCGCGCCCATGCGCGTCAGCTCTTCCAGCGCTTCCAGGGTCTCCGGCAGGTTGCTCATGAGGGTGGTTTCGGTGATCTCGAACTCCAGCGCGCTTGCGGGCAGGCCGGTCTCCTCGACGATGGCCCGGATGCGCGCGCTTAAGCCCGGATGCAGGAACTGGCGCGGGGAGAGGTTCACGGCCATGGTGAAGTGCTCATGCCCAGCCTGGCGCCAGGCCAGGGCCTGGAGGCAGGCGGTGCGCAGCACGATGTCCGACAGGGGCATGATGAGCCCGGTGTCCTCGGCCACGGCGATGAAGTCGTTTGGCGGGACCAGGGTGCCGTCCTCGCGCCGCCAGCGCACCAGGGCCTCGGCCCCGGCGATGCGGTTTCCCGGCTCCACCACCTTGGGCTGGTAATAGACCTCGATGCCTTCCGAGGCCAGGGCGCGGCGCAGCCCCGTGGCCACCATGAGCCGGTGCACCACCTGGTCGTTGAGCTCGTTGGTGAAGAAGTCGAAGGTGTTGCGGCCGCGCTCCTTGGCCCGGTACATGGCCAGGTCGGCGTTCTTGAGCAGGTCCTCAGGCGTGTCGCCGTGGGCCGGGAACATGGCCAGGCCAATGGACAGGCCCATGTGCAGGCTGTGTTCCTCCAGCACAAAGGGCGCGGCAAAGGTGTCCAGGATGTGCCCGGCCACGCTGGCCACGGCCTCGGGGTTGGTGGGGCCGTCCATGACCACCACGAATTCGTCGCCGCCCAGGCGGGCCACGGTGTCGCGGCGGCGCACAACGCCGTTCAGGCGCTCGGCCACCATCTTGAGCAGCTTGTCGCCCAGGGAGTGGCCGAGCGAGTCGTTGACGTCCTTGAAGCGGTCCAGGTCCATGAGCAGCACGGCGATTTCAAGACCGTCGCGCCGGGCGGACTCCACCGAGCGCTCCAGGCGGTCGTGCAGCAGCAGGCGGTTGGGCAGGCCCGTGAGGGCGTCGTGGAAGGCCTGGTGGCGCAACTGCTCCTCGGCCCGCTTCTGCTCGGTGATGTCTTCCATGGCGGCCACGCTGGTGGTGGTGCCGGGGAGCATGGCCACGGTGAGCCTGACCAGGCGGTGTTCGCCGCTGGGGCTGACGAAGTCGGCCTCGTAGTTGCGCGGGGCCAACTCCGGGGAGACGCGGCGCTTCACGTGGTGGCGCAGCATTGACTCCACACTCTCCGGCGAGAAGAACTGGGTCCAGCTCATGCGGCCCTCGACCTGCTCGCGCGGCAGCCCGGAGAGCTTCTCGAACTCCTGGTTGGCGTGCGAGATGGTGGTGTCCTCCTCGAGGAGCACGGTGGCCGTTCCGGTGTTCATGAACAGGGTGCGGTAGGTCGCTTCCGAGCGCTCCAGCGCCTCCTGGGCCTTGAGCAGGTCGTCCACGTCGATGAAGGTCTCGAGCAGGATGGTCTTGCCGCCGCGCTCGATGCGCGAGACGCTCTTCAGGATGGCGCAGGTGCTGCCGTCGGCGCGCAGCAGCTTGCGCAAGGTCTGCTCGCCGCTCAGCCCCAGGTCGACGATCGGGCACTGGCCCTGGGCGTTGGGGCAGACAAAGCCATGGCAGATGCGGCCGATGATCTCCTCGCGCGTGCGGCCGGCCAGGGCCGCGGCAAAGGCGTTGACCTCCAGGATGCGGCGGGTCTGCGGGTCCACCAGCATGACCCCGGCCTGGATGGAGTCGAGGATGTGCTGGAGGTACTCTTCCTGGGCCTCGGTGGCCGCGCACTGGGTGGCCAGGCCATGGCGCGAGTGCTGCAGCTCGGTCAGCATGGCGTTGATGCGCTTGGCCAGGGCGGACAGTTCGTCTGTGCCGGGCATGTCCACCTGGCCCAGCTGCATTCCGCTGGCGTTGATGGCCTCCACCTGTTCGCGCAGGCGCTTCAGGCGTGAAAGCACCCGGCGCTCCAGAAAGACGAACAGGACGCCCAGGAACAGCAGGCCGCAAGCGCTCAGCCACAGTTGGCTTTGCAGCAAGGCCCGATTGCCCTGGTCCATGATCTCGCGCTGTTCGCGCACGATGAGCCGCAGGGCGGGCTGGCCCCAGATGTCCGGCATCACGCTGGTGCCGACCACGATGTCCTGGTTCAGGGGCTGCGCGCTGGTCGTGCCCAGGGGAATGGCGCCCAGGCCCGCCAGGCCCGACAGATCGGCCGGGAGCGGGCTGTTGGCGGGCTCCAGGGACAGCGGCAGGCGGATGCGCTCGGAGAGGACGGCTGCCTCCCGGCTGCCCATGGCGCGCACCATCACAAGCGTGCCTGCGGACGGGCCGGTGGCCTCGCTGGAGAGGATGGGGCAGGCCGCCACGAGCACCACGCCCTGGGGCAGCAGCACCAGGCCCTTGGTGCGGTCCTCGGCCTGCTTTCCGGCCAAAAGCGTGGAGCCCGGCTGGAGGCGGTCCAAAAGTCCCGCGGGCAGGGAGGCCTTGGTGCCCTCGGCCGGGTCCATGCCCAGGCCCAGCACCACGCGCCCCTTGGTGTCCAGGAAAAGGATGGCCGTGAGACGCAGCGAGACCAGGGTGCGGTCGTTCAGGTTGGAGCTGACGAAATCCTTGCTCTTGCCCTGCATGAACAGCAGCGAGTCGTCCCACACGGCCCAGTCCACCAGCAGGTCGTCGAGCTTTTGGAGTTCGTCGTTGACGGCGTTCCTGGCGCGCTCCACGTTCTTGCGTGTTTGCGCCTGTTCCAAGGTCAGAAAGCTGGTGTCGATGATGGAGTGGGTGGACACGAGCAGCACCGCAAGCAAGGCCAGGGTGCCCAAGCCTGTCAGAAGAAGTGTTGCCTTGCGCAGTGTCATGGGGCCTCGCCAGCAGCTGTTTGATTCCGCCGGATGCTGCCTGGTCTAGCATTAGCAAATAGCACGTGGCATGAACAGAGGAAAATGCGCCATCGGAATAACCTGTATAGTGAATAGGGGGTGGACCTGTTCTGGCCGCCTGTCTCCGAATGCGATGCGCTCGACTAACTGCGGCGGGGATCGGGGGCGCGCAGGCGGTCCTTGTCCACCGGGGCATGCACGGGGTAGACGGGGTTGGCCCTGGTCCACCAGCCGGGCACGGCGGCCTCGGTGAACTCCACGCGGTGGACGAACTTGATGCTCTTGTAGGCCAGGTCAAAGGGACAGACCACGCGGGCCGGTGCGCCGCGCCGTGGCCTTGCCATGCGGGCGCGGCCCGGCTACTCTCAGCCCCAGGAATACCCACAGAATGTCCGCCGGAGGCCATCTCAATGCACATCGAATCGTTCAACCTGGGCCCGCTGGAAACCAACTGCCACGTGCTCTCGCACCAGGGCCAGGCCGTGGTCGTGGACCCCGGCGGCGATCCCGCCGAGGTGCTGGAGCACCTGCGCGCCCAGCGCGCGGTCCTCACGCATATCCTGGTGACGCACCTGCACTTTGACCATATTTACGGCTGCGCGCGGCTGGCGGCGGCCACGGGCGCGCCCGTGCTCACCCCGGCGGGCGACGTCGGCCTCATGCAGACCGAACTGGGCCAGGGCGGAATGTTCGGCTTCCCCACGGTGGAGCCCTTCCAGAGCAGCCCCGCGCCCGTCGGCCCGGCCACCTTCGCCGGGCTTGAGTGCCTGTGCCTGCCCACGCCGGGCCACTCGCCGGGCAGCATGACCTACTACTTCCCCCAGGCGGGCGCGGCCTTTGTGGGCGACCTGATCTTCTACCGCTCCGTCGGCCGCACGGATTTTCCCGGCGGCAGCTCGGCCACGCTGAAAAGGTCCGTGCAGGAGAAGATCTTCACCCTGCCGGGCGACACCGTGCTCTATTCCGGCCACGGCCTTGCGACCACCGTGGACTCGGAACGCACGCACAACCCGTTCTTCATGCACGACATGCTGTAGGAAGAGAGCAGGAATATGCTCCGCAGGCCAAAGGGCCTCAAGGCCCTTATCGCTGCTGTCGCCATCCGTAAGATTCGCGGGAGACCGCTCACCTAACGGCTGCCGCTGGAATCCCCATTGGACTGCGGTCTTTGGCTGTGCCTGAAAATGCACTGCAATCCCAAGTGATTGTATTGCTGTGTGCATCGCAAGCGCTCGCGTCTGGAACAACCTCGAACGTATCCCCTCACTTCTCGTCAATTCAGCCTAGGCGTGAAGTTGCAAGACGTTGTCCACTGTGATTCCGATTCGGCTCATGGGAGTTTCTCCATGTAACACCAAGTGATTCCTGTGATAGTTATATTCATGGAGCCAGCGGGGCAACTCGCTGGCTCTTTCGCTTGAGTGGGGAGAAGCGGCGGCGTAGGCCCATTCGCGAAGCGCCGTCTGGATGAAGCGCTCGGCCTTGCCGTTTGTGCCTGGCGTGTACGGCCTCTTGGAGACATCCGTCGCGCCCGTTTGTCGTGCGCAATCCCCGCATGAACACAGTCCGGGAGGACTCTTAGGGCCAAGAGCAGGCTCTGGTTGGGCGCGCCCGCCAGCGGGCCGGTGGAGTTGCCCACCCGCGTACAACAGGACGAAGAAGCAAAGAATTCGCGCTGCTGCTGTTGCCTCTGTCCATCCCGTGTGCTATAAAGGATCTGGATATCCTCTCTTTTGCTCAGGATGCATGTCAGGGCGGGGCACCCGCTTCGATCCAGACCTGATGGACGCCTTTGTGGAACTCAAGGACAGGTTCCGGGAGATCGGCCGGACCGAGCAGAGTCAATCCAGAGGGCTGACATCTCGAAAACAGCGTACAGCGTGGAGTCGCCATGCGGTTGCAGACCAAAGCGCTTGCCCTTTTCGCCGTCTCCGGCGCACTGCTCGTGACGCTGGTCGGCGTGGTGCAATCCGCCGAGCTCAAGGCCCGGACCCTGGACGCCATCAGCCACCAGATTGGCAAGCAGTTGGAAAACCTGGACTTTGCCCTGACGCGTTTTCTGAAGGATGTGGAGGAAGACCTCATCATCCTGGCTGCGGATGCCCGGATCAGGACCGACAGGGACAAGGATTTCACCAGCTTTTTTTCGGCCGACGAGAACACCTTCGTGTACCACATCAGCCCGCATGAACAAGAAATAATTGATGTTTTTAGTACATTTCGCATGGTTCACCCCCACGTCAGCTCGGTCTACATGGCCCGTGAGAACGGCAGCTCCGTGCGCTCCCACAAGCGCGACCGCCCGACCCGTTACGACCCCCGGCTTCGCCCCTGGTATCAGCTGGCCAAGGAGCACCCCGGCGTTGTGAGCCGCACGCCGCCATACCGGTCCGTGGCCTCCCCGGACGTGAACATCGGCGTGGTCACCCCCTTGCTGGACCACAGGGACCGTTTCTTCGGGGTGGTCGGCGCGGACATCACCCTGGCCGGGCTGACGGAATACGTGGCGGCTTTTTCCCTGAGCCACGAGGGGCAGGCGCTCCTGCTGGACGAGAAGGGGGTTGTCCTCGCCTCCCAGGACCGGAGCATGTTGTTCAAGAATGTCCGGTCGATCTACCCGGAAGGCCACCAGCTCATGGAGGCCGAGAAGGGGGGCCCTGTCCTCCTGGACGGCCAGGGCGGCCGGCAGTACGCCTATGTCTCCCCCTCCCCCGGCACGGGCTGGCGGCTTGTGGCCCTGGTCCGGGAGCAGAAGATCCAGGCGGCCATCCGCGAGGCGGTCAGCGCCAACGTCCTGTTTCTGGCCGCGGCCATCGTGCTGCTCAGCCTGGCGACCTTGGTCGGCCTGTACCGCTGCATCCTCACCCCGGTGGGTGCCTTGACCCAGGGCGCCTGGCACATCCGCAAGACTGGAGACCTGCGGCACCGCTTCGCCGAAGGCGGCCGGGATGAGCTCCAGGAACTGGGCGGGGCCTTCAACCAGATGCTGGCGTCAATGGAAGCCGCGGAGGCCCAACGCAAGGCCTCCCGCCAGGATATGCTGGAGGAGCGGAGCCTGCTGGAGGAGCGGAGCCTGCTGGAGGAGCGGGTCAAGGCCCGCACTCTGGAGCTTGAGGCGCTGAACCGGGACCTCGCGCATGAAGTCGCCGTGCGCCAGCAGGCCGAAAAGGCCTGCCAGGAAGCGAACCAGGCCAAGAGCCTGTTCCTGGCCAACATGGCCCACGACGCGGAGAAGAGCAGGGATGCCGGGATGAACGGCCCGGCCACCAGGCCGGTGGAGCCGGAGCGCCTCATGGCCGTGCCGGGCCAAGGGGCGCCTCTGCCCGGGGCTGGCCAGGCCTTGCCCCTGGGCGCTCCGCCTGCGGAGGCGCTGACGGGATACCCGCCCGAGCTGCTGGCCCTGGGCAGCCTCGACGCCCTGCAGGGCATCCGCCGCATCGGCGGCAAGGCCGAGGCCTACCGCAAGCAGTTGCGCCGCTTCCGCGAACACTACCCCGATGCCGCCGCGGAATTGCAGCGCCTGGCGGCGGAGGAGGGAGCAAAGTCCGCCGAGGCTTATTGCCATGCCCTCAAGGGGGTCTCCGGGAACCTGGGCGCCACCGCGCTCTATGCCACGGTGAGCGCCATCGACGCCTTGCTCAAGCAGGGTCGGCTGCCAGCTGCGGCGCAACTGGAGGAAATGCGCTTGCGGCTGCAGGAAGTCATGGCCGACATCGACAGCCTGGCCGTGGCTGGCAGTCCCCTGCCCGCGCCGCCAGCGGCCCCCCTTGCCCTGGGCGAGATCCTGGCGCGCCTGGAACACTTGGCCCTGGCCCTGCAATACGACCTGGGGGCCGTCGAGGCCGTGCTCGGCGGATTGCGCGCGGGAACCCGCGGGCACGAGATCGAGCCGGTCCTGCGGGAGGTTGCCGCAAAGACGGATGTTTTCGCCATCGACGAAGCCCTGGACCTGGTCAGCGAACTGCGCCAGCGCCTGCTTAACCCGTGAGGCCAATGACCATGATGGATGCCGTGAAGGACAAGCCAAGAATTCTCATCGTCGCTGACGTGCACGAGAACCTGCACGCGCTGATGAACATTCTGCGCGACGGCTATGCCACCACTGCGGCGACCAGCGGCGAAAAGGCCCTGGAGGTCGCCCGGCGCCAGCCGCAGCCCCAAGTCATCCTCCTCGACGCCAGAACGCCCGGCCTGGACGGCTCTGCCGTTCTCGCAGAGCTCAAGGCCGACCCGGTGACCTCCGGCATCCCCGTCATTTGGGTCACGGCCCTGGCCGAGTCTGCCGATGAGGCCAAGGGGCTGACTCTGGGGGCCGCCGACTGCATCACCAAGCCGATGAATCCCGATCTGCTGCGGCTGCGCGTGCGCAGCCAGCTCGAACTCGCGGCCTGCCGCCAGGTTCCTGTCTCCTCCGCCGCGGCGGCGGCTTCGGGACAGCGGCCCGCCGTGCTGGTGGTGGATGACGTCCCGGAGAACGTCCACGAACTCCTGGAGGTCTTGAAGGACGACTACAGCATCATGGTCGCCACCTCCGGGCCGAAGGCCCTGGAGACGCTTCAGGGCCCGGTCACGCCGGACCTGATCCTGCTCGACATCATCATGCCCGGCCTGGACGGCTACGAGGTCTGCCGCCGCATCAAGGCGCTGCCGGTGGGCAGGCGCATCCCGGTCATCTTCGTCACCGGGGCCGATGCCACGGAGAACAAGGTCAAGGGGTTCGCCGTCGGGGGCGCCGACTACATCACCAAGCCCTTTGACATCGACGAGGTCCGCGCCCGCGTGCGCACCCACCTGGAGCTGCTCGGCGCGCAAAACGAGCTGGAAAGGCGCAACAGCGCCCTCAATGACGCGCTGCTCCAGCTCAAGAACGCGCAGAGCCAGCTTGTGGTGTCGGAAAAGATGGCGGCCCTTGGCGTGCTGGCCGCAGGCGTGGCGCATGAGATCAACAACCCCGTCAATTTCGTGAAGACCAGCTGCCACAGTCTGGAGAGGGACATCCAGGACCTGGTCGCCGCGCTCTCTTTCTGCCAGGACCGCCTGGGCCAAGGCGAGCAGGCCGCGCTCGAAGAGTACAAGCAGAGGACGGACCACGCGATCACGATGCGGGAGCTGCCGGAACTGTTTGCGCACATCTTTGGAGGCCTGCAGCGCACGGAGGAAATCGTCAGGAGCTTGCGCAGCTTTGCCCGCACGGATGACACGCTGAGCAACGCCATTGATCTGCGCGAGGTGGCCGATGCCGTGCTGGTCATGCTTCGGCCGCGGTACGAAAAGCATATCCAGGTGATCAAGAACTATGCGCCGTTGCCCGCGATCCGCGGCAACATCGGCAAACTCAGCCAGGTCCTGATCAACATCCTGTCCAACGCCATCGACGCGGTGGAGGCCCAAGGCGATCCGGAAAGGCTCCGCGTCACCGTCACGACAGAAATGCGCCGGCGCGACGGGAAAGACTATGCGGTGCTCCACGTTTCAGATATGGGAATTGGAATCTCTGCGGACATTGCGGACAGGATATTCGATCCGTTCTTCACCACCAAGCCCGTGGGCCAAGGCACCGGGCTCGGACTGTTCATCTGCCGCAACTTGATCCAGGAGCACAAGGGTTTTCTGGAGGTTGCCCACCCTGAAGGGCAAGGCGCAACCTTTTCCATTGTCTTGCCTGCGTGCCAGGAGGAGTCATGCTGACCCCAAAAAAGAATCCGGCCAAGCCGAGCCTTCTCTACGTGGACGACGAACGGGAGAATCTGCAAAGCTTCAAGGCGCTATTCCGCCGCGACTACCAGGTGTTTCTCGCTGAAACAGCGCAGGCCGCGCTTGAGATAATGCGGACGGAAGACATCAGTGTCCTGGTCACGGACCAACGGATGCCGGAGGTGACCGGAACAGTGCTGCTGGAGCAGGCTGCAAAGGAATTCCCGAATGCTCTGCGATATATGCTCACGGGCTACAGCGACTACGACCCCCTTGTGGACGCCATCAACAAGGGCCGGGTCCAGGGCTATTTCACCAAGCCTTTGAATCCGCTGGAATTCATGGAGCGCATCAACACGGGGCTGGGCGTTTCCCTGCTCAAGAAGCAGAACCAGCAATTGCTGGTGGAGCTTCAGGAGAGCCAGGCCAAGCTGGAACACGCGCATCAGCTCGCCCAGATCGGCATCTGGGACTGGGATCGGCAGGCCGACAGGACCTCCTGGTCCAAGGAGCTCTTCCGGATAGCTGGCCGGGACCCGGAGCTTGGGGCGCCGTCCTTGGCCGGACACGCCTCCATTTTTGGGGCGGAAAGCTGGGAACGCCTGAAAATCGTCGTGGACAGAGCCTTGAGGACGGGAGAACCCTACAAGCTGGAACTTGAGATGATCCGCCCGGACAGCAGCGGGCGCTGGGTGTACGCCGTTGGCGGGCCGACCACAGATCCGCACGGAGCGGTAACCGGGCTGCACGGCACGGTCCAGGACATCACCGAGGAAAAGCTGGCCAAGGAAGAGCTGCGCCGGGCCAGGGACGCAGCCGATGCCGCCAATGTCGCCAAGAGCGAATTTCTGGCGAACATGAGCCATGAGATCCGCACGCCGCTCAACGGCATCCTGGGCATGCTCCAGCTTTTGAAGGACAAGAGCCAGGACGAAGACCGCAGGAGCTACGAAGAGATGGCCATGATCTCCGGGAAGCGGCTGCTCCAACTGCTCACCGACATACTGGACTTCTCCGCCCTGGAGGCCGGGAGGATGCGCTTCAAGTCCGACGTGCTGGATCTGGATGCGCTGCTGCAAGCCACGCACGGCATCTTCGAGCAGGCCAGCACGGCGAAGAATCTCCGGCTCACGATGAGCACTGACGCCTCGGTGCCCCAGGGCCTGCTGGGAGACAACGCCAGGGTCCAGCAGGTGCTCTTCAACCTGGTTGGGAACGCGGTGAAGTTCACGAATGCCGGGGCGGTGGCCGTCAATGCCTGGGCGCAGCCGGGAAAATGCCCGGAGGACGTGCATCTGTACTTTGTCGTGAGCGATACGGGCATAGGGGTGCAGGACCATCTCCTGGGGCATGTCTTTGAGAGCTTCACCCAGGCGAATTCCGCCTTCACGCGGGAATACCAGGGGTCCGGCCTGGGGCTGGCCATAGTCAGGAGAATCGTCCAGCACATGGGGGGCAGCGTCTGCGTCGACAGCACATTTGACGTTGGAACAACGGTGTATGTACACCTGCCATTGAAGCGGCGCCTGCATTCCTCCGGGGCGCCTCTGGCCCCAAGGGAGCAGGGCCTGACACGGGCCGCTGCGGGCCTGCATGTATTGATAGTGGACGACGAGCCCATCGGATGCCTGGCGTTGCAGGTCCTGCTGGAGGCCATGGGACACGAGGTCCAGTGCGTCGAAAATGGGCTGGAGGCCTTGGATGCCGTCCTGGCTGCACAGTATGACTGCATTTTCATGGATATCCAAATGCCCGTAATGAACGGTGTCACAGCCACAAAGACATTGCGCAATGACCCGAAATTCAGGGATAAGTCTGGGGTTCACATCATCGCCATGACCGCGTACGCCATGGATGGCGACCGGGAGCTTTTTCTGGCGGATGGCATGAACGACTATGTTGCAAAGCCTGCGGGCATTGAGGCCATCCAGGCGGCCTTGGAGCGGTTTCTGGCTTCCCGCTGACGCCAGCAGCCCGTGGGCCAGGCGATGGCTTTGATGCGCCTGATGACGCAGAACGGTTTGGTCCTGTTCTCTTTTTTGGTGTATTGGATCGGGCATCCCGCAGTTGTGCCGCAGCCCCCCGGTGATTTTCGGGGCTGTTGGCTGCTGCGGCAGGGATGAAGCTCCTGCGTTCTTAGCCCAGGGAGGGCACCTTGCATACTGCGACCACGCCTCCAAACAATGCTGCAACGTCCGCCCCTGGCCGTGCCGGGCCGGCAGCTCCCACCCCCTTGGCGCAGGCCAGCCCCAACCGGCGCGCCCGCCAGATGGCGCTGCTCTGCGCCATCGGCACCCTGGCGCTGGGAGCCTTTGGGCTGGTGGACGCGCTCACGGGGCAGCGGCTCTTTGGCGGAAGCCTGCTGCCCCAGTATATCCCCATGGCCGTGAGCACCGCCGCCCTGTTCATTTTCTTCAGCGGGCTTCTTGCCTTGGCGATTGTCGGCCAAAGGCCGGGCAGTCGGCCGGTGCTGCTGCTGACCGTTGGCCTTGTCACCCTGCTTGGCGCATCGGAGTGCGTGCAATACCTGTTCGGGCTTCCAGACCTTGCCCTGGAGCGCCACTACAACCGCTTCCTGACCCAGCTTCTGGGCCGGTCGACCCCCATGTCCCCGGTGACCAGCGCGCTTTTCCTCCTGGCCGGTTGCGCCGTCGGGCTGCTTCATTTCCGGCCCAGGCAGACCGTGGCCGCGTGGCACAACGATGTGGCGGCATATCTTGGCGTCGCGGTCAGTTTCGTCAGCCTGACCCTGCTCGGGGGGTATCTGCACGGCGCCCCGTTTTTCTATGGCACGCAGGTCGTTCCCGTTGCGGTGACGACATCCATGGCCTTTCTGCTCCTGGGTGCCGGGCTCGTTTACGCAGCCGGGCCCGGGAGCCTCTTCATGAGCGCCTTCTTCGGGGATTCCGCCAAGGCCCGGCTGATGCGGGTTTTCCCGCCTTTTGTGGCCGCCATGTTCCTGTTTCATCCCGCTATTGAAGTCCTCGTCTCCAAGGTCGTTGACGTCAACGCCGACCTGCTCTTCAGTCTCCAGGTGACTGTCCTGGCCGCCCTGACCGCAGCCATAACCGCGCTCGCGGTGCGGATCATCGGCGTGTCCATGGACCGCGAAACGGTGTTGCGCCAGCAGGCGGAATCCAAGGCCGTCCGAGAGTCGCGCATCAACAAGGCCCAGGCCGAAATCGCCGAGGCGCTCATCAGGCCCGGAATGACCATTCAGGGCATTGCCGACATCTTGTACCGCATCGCCATGCAGCTCACCGGCAGCAACTTCGCCTTTGTCTCGACCATTGACCCGGAAACCGGCGACAACATCGGGCACATGCGCACCGCCATGTTCGAGCATGGACAGTGTGACGTTGGCCGGTGCGACGTGTTCAAGCGAAACCCGGACGGGTCCTACCCCGCCCTTTGGGGACATGCGCTGAACACGCTTGAGGCGTTCTTCGAGAATGCCCCGGCGAGCCATCCCTCGTCGCGCGGCCTGCCTGAGGGGCACGCGCCTTTGGAACAGTTTCTGAGCGTGCCGGTGCGCTATGATCAGCAGCTGGTCGGGCAGATCGGCCTGGCCAATCCGGGCCGGGACTTCACGCAGGAGGACCTGGACATGCTCCAGCCTCTCTCGGATCTGTTCGCCCTGGGCGTGCACCGCATCCGCTCCGAGCAGGCCCTGCTCGCGGCCAAGGAGGGCCTGGAAAGAACCGTGCGGCAACGCACGCAGGCCCTTGAAGATGCCAATGTCCAGCTCAGAAGCGAGGTGCGGGAGCGCGAGTTGTACCAGCAGGCGCTCACCGAGAGCGCCGGCCTGTACCGCGCCGTGGTCGAGGACCAGGGCGAGCTCATCTGCCGCTTCCGGCCGGACGGCGCCATCCTCTTCGCCAACAAGGCCCACACGCGCATCTTTGGCGGCAGCCTGCTGTCCCCGGCCGAGGATCACAGCCTGCTGCTGCACCGGGGGGCGGAACACAGCCTGGAGGAGCTTCTGGCCCTGATCACCCAGGACCGCAACGTGCTGGGCTTCGAACAACAGACCACCACCCCTTCCGGCCAGAAGGCCTGGTTCAACTGGACCTGCCGTGGCATCTTCGACGATACGGAGACGCTGAGCGCATACCAGCTCGTGGGCCAGGACGTGACGCGGATACGCGAAGCCGAGCAGGCGCTGCGCGACCTCAACGAGAATCTGGAGGAGAAGGTGCGTGAGCGCACCATCCAGTTGGAGGAACGCACCAAAAGCGTTTTGCAGGTCAACAAGGATCTTGAGTTGGAGGTCGAGAACCGCAAGCGCGCGGAGCTGGCAAAGCTCCAAGCCGTGTTCGAGCAGCAGGTCAAGGTCCGCCAGATCACGGCGCTCTTTGGACTGGCCGAGGTGCTGAACGCCCGCTGGGACAGCCTGGAGGACATGCTCCTCCAGGGGG
>Ga0154365_1156_pt9 | contig 24026 bp, 19 predicted proteins | sample RifGroA2_FD_115893 | JGI IMG/M metagenome (GOLD analysis project Ga0154365, IMG submission 115893) | Desulfovibrionales bacterium GWA2_65_9
GCGAGCATCCTGACCCAGAGTTTCACTGACTTTGAGTTCCTGATCATCGACGACGGCTCCACGGACGCAAGCTGGGAGCTCATCACGGCCTGCCCCGACCCGCGCATCCGCGCCGTGAAGAACGAGAGCAACCTGCTGCTGGCGGGGGTGCTGGACAAGGGCCTGCGCCTGGCCCGGGGCGAGTATGTGGCGCGCATGGACTGCGACGACGTGAGCCTGCCGGAGCGCCTGGCCCTCCAGGTGGAATATCTGGACGCCCATCCCGAAGTCGGGGTGCTGGGCACGGGCTACATCCCCATCGACGGGCAGGACCGGCCCCTGGAAGGGGCCATGCTCTACCCGGAAGGCCACCACCAGCTCCTCTGGCTGATGCTTTTCGAGAACCCGCTGGCCCACCCCTCGGCAATGCTCCGGCGTGAGGCCGCGCTCAGGGCCGGGGGCTACGATTCCGACGTCATCCGAGGGCGGGAAAGGTTCAGCGGCGAGGACTACGATCTCTGGCGGCGCATGGCGGGCGACTGCAAACGGGCTACCCTAAGCCAGCCGCTCTTGCTGCTGCGCAAGCACGGCGGCAACGTGACCCTGGTGCACCAACTGGAGAACGAAAAGAACAGCGCTGCCATCCGGCGGCTGTTCATGGCCTCGGTGCTGGGGGCGGATGTCCGGGAAGCGACCATCATGGACCTCTGGCGGCGGGAATTCCCCACGCCCGGCGCAGCGGCGGACGCGGCGGCCCTGGTGCAGGCGCTCTTCAAGGCCAGTCGACAACGTGGTGGCCTGAATCAGGCGGACCTCGCCTTCATGCGCCAGGACGCGGCGCGGCGCATCTTCGCCATCTACAGAAACGTTTGGAACCGGAGGGGAAGCCTGGGCATCGCCCTGCGCTCCCTCCTGCTCGACCCCCTGGCCCCTGCGCGCGCCTCGTTGCGCCTCCTGGACCGCAACACCAGGCGGCAGGCCGCCGCGCCCGCCCAGCAGCACAAGGCCACGGGCTGAGCGCATGGCACACCCCCGCCACATCGCTTTTGTCATCTCCTCCCTTGGCCTGGGCGGGGCGGAACGCGCCCTGGTGGACCTGGCCAACAGGCTCGCCGCGCGCGGGCACGAGCTGACCGTGCTGACCCTTGAAGGCAGCGGGCAGGAGAGCTTCTTCCCCCTGCGGCCCGAGGTGCGCCGCCTGTGCCTGGACCTGAAGCGCCCCTCCATGGGGCTTGTGTCAGGCGTGCTGGCCAACCTGGGCCGCGTGCGCGCCCTGCGCCGGACCCTGCGCGATGTGAAGCCGGACGCCGTGCTCGGGTTCATCGACACCACCAACGTGCTGACCCTGCTGGCCTGCCTGGGCCTGGGCGTCCGGGTCGTCGTGGCCGAGCGCTCCGTGCCCGGCGTGCATCCCGTGGGCAGGCTGTGGTCGGCGCTACGCAGGCTGACCTATCCCCTGGCCGCGGCCGTGGTGGTGCAAAGCCGCGACGCCTTGATGCGCCTGAGCCCCCTGGCCCGGCGCAAGGCCGTGGTGCTGCCCAATGCCGTGGCCCGCCCCGACCACACTGCGCCAGCCCCTCCGCCTGACCTGCCGCCCGAGCTGCCCCCCAGTCTGCCGAAAAACGCGCAACTGGTGCTGGCCCTGGGCCGCCTGTCGCCGGAGAAGAACCTGGACGCCCTGGTGCGCGCCTTTGCCGCCCTGGCCCCGAAATATCCCGGTCTGCTGCTGGCCCTGGTGGGCGAGGGACCGGAGCGCGCCCGGCTCGCGGCCCTGGCGCAGGAGCTGGGCCTCGCGGACCGGGTGCTGCTGCCAGGCGCGGCCAAGAACCCCGCGCCCTGGCTGGCCCAGGCCCAGCTGTTCGTGCTGCCCTCGCGCTACGAGGGCTTCCCCAACGCCCTGTGCGAGGCCATGGCCCACAGCCGCGCGGTCATCGCCACAGACTGCCCCGGCGGCGTGGCCGACATCGTGCGCCACGGGCAAAACGGCTGGCTGCTGCCGGTCTGTTGCGGCGACGGCCTGGCTCCCGCCTTGGCCGAGGCCATGAACACCCTGCTGGCCGACCCGGCCCTGCGGACCAGGCTGGGCCTGCGCGCCAGCGAGGTGCTGGAGCGCTTCCACCCGGAGGCCATCCTGGCCCGCTGGGAAGAACTCCTCGTCGGCAAGGCCCCTGCGGCCCGGCCCGGAGGCTGACCCCATGTGCGGCATAGCAGGCATTTTCTCCCCCAACGCCGGACGCGTCCCGCAGAACCTCCTGCGCGCCATGACCGACACCCTGCACCATCGCGGGCCGGACGACTCGGACCTGTGGCTGGACGAGGCCGCAGGCATCGGCCTGGGCCACCGCAGGCTGTCCATCCTGGACCTCTCGCCCCTGGGCCGCCAGCCCATGCATTCGGCCTCCGGGCGCTTTGTGATCTGCTTCAACGGCGAGGTCTTCAATTTCGCGCGGCTGCGCACCGAGCTTACCCCCCTGGGCCACGCCTTCCGGGGCGGCTCGGACACCGAGGTCATGCTGGCGGCCATCGAAGAGTGGGGCCTGGCCGCCGCCGTGAAGCGCTTCGTGGGCATGTTCGCCTTTGCCCTGTGGGACCGCGAAGGACGCACGCTGTCCCTGGTGCGCGACCGCCTGGGCATCAAGCCGCTGTACTACGGCTTTACCCAGGGCAAGGACGGCCAGGACTTCGTCTTCGGCTCGGAGCTCAAGGCCCTGCGCACGCACCCGGACTTCCGCGCGGACATCGACCGCGAGGCCCTGACCCTGTACTTCCGGCACAACTACATCCCGGCGCCCTTCTCCATCCACCAGGGGGCGAAGAAACTCCCGGCCGGGCACATCCTGACCCTGGCGCCCGGCGGCGAGCCTGAGCTCTCGGCCTACTGGTCGGCCGAGGAGGTCTACGCCAAGGGCGCGGCGGCTCCCTTCAGCGGCACCGAGACCGAGGCCCTGGACCGGCTGGAGGCGCTCACCTCCGACGCCGTGGGCCTGCGCATGCTGGCCGACGTGCCCCTAGGCGCATTTCTGTCCGGCGGCATCGACTCCTCGCTGGTGGTGGCGCTCATGCAGGCCCAGAGTCCGCGCCCGGTGAAGACCTTCTCCATCGGCTTTGCCGAGGCGGCCTTCAACGAGGCCCCGCATGCCCGGGCCGTGGCCGCGCACCTGGGCTGTGAGCACACCGAACTCATGCTCACCGAGCAGGATCTGCTGAGCATCGTGCCCCAGGTGCCCCGGTTCTGGGACGAGCCCTTTGCCGACTCCTCGCAGATACCGACCTTTGCCGTGTGCCGCCTGGCGCGCCAGCACGTCACCGTGGCCCTGTCCGGCGACGGCGGCGACGAGCTGTTCTTCGGCTACGACCGTTACTTCCACGCCCGGCGCTGGTGGCAGCGCCTGGCCCGCGTGCCGCTGCCCGCCAGACGGCTGGCCGCCGGGTTGTCGCGCCTGCGGCCCGAGCGCCTGGCCCGGCACTTCGGCACCTTCGGCCAGAGGGTGCTCTGGCGGCTGGACGCCTTGGGCATCACCGAGTTTCCGGCCTTCTACAAGCGGCTGGTCTCGCACCACCCGCGCCCCTGGGAGCTGGTGCGCGGGGCCGGAATGAAGACCGGAATGGAGGCCCGCACAGCCATCGACCTGGTGCGGCCAGACGCCGACCCGTACCGCGCCATGTCCCTCTGGGACACGCTCATGTACCTGCCCGACGACATCCTGACCAAGGTCGACCGCGCCAGCATGGCCGTGAGCCTGGAGGCCCGCGTGCCGCTTCTGGACCACCGCGTGCTGGAGTTCGCGGCCAGCCTGCCCACGGCCTTCAAGGTCCAGGGCGGCAGTGGCAAGCACCTGCTCAAGCAGCTCTTGTACCGCCATGTGCCGCGCGAAATAGTCGACCGGCCCAAGATGGGCTTCGGCATCCCGCTTCACCGCTGGCTGCCGGGCGAACTCAGACCCTGGGCCGAGGACGTGCTGGCCACGGGCCGCAGGCAGGCCGGGGACATCCTCGACTTCGCCCTGGTGGACCAGTACTGGCGCGAGCTGCTCCAGGGCTCCACGCACCGGACGTACATCCTCTGGGACGTGCTCATGTTCCTGGCCTGGCGCATGGATCTGCCTGTAAATACGCCCTTAGATACGCCTGTAAATACGACCGCAGACCTGCCACGCGTTTGACCGGGGCAGCCCCCTCGGATACAGAGTCCGCATGACACGCACCTGGGACGACGAAACCAGCGCCGGACAGCGCTTCGGCTTCGGGGCCAACTGGCGCGGCTTCCTCGCCCGCCTGGACGAGGGCCGCATCCGCCAGGCCGAGGCGTCCGTCAAAACGCTGCTTGGCCGCGACGACCTCACCGGTCTGCGCCTGCTGGACCTGGGCTCGGGCTCCGGGCTGTTCTCCCTGGCCGCGCGCCGCCTGGGGGCGTTGGTCGTGTCCTTCGACTTCGACCCGGACTCCGTGGCCTGCACCAGCTCCCTGCGTGAGCGTTTCTTCCCGGACGACACGGCCTGGACCGTGCTGCGCGGCTCGGCCCTGGACCGGGCCTTCCTGGACGGCCTGGACACCTTTGACGTGGTCTATTCCTGGGGCGTTCTGCACCACACCGGCGACCAGTGGGCGGCGCTGAGCAACGCGGCCCGGCTCGTGGCACCAGGCGGGCTTTTGGCCATCGCGCTGTACAACCACCAGCCCCTGTTCACGCCCCTGCACACGGCCATGAAGCGCCTCTACGGCAAGAGCCCCAAGGCCGGGCGGCTCTGCATCGCGCTAGGCTACGCCCTTTGCGTGGGCGCGGCCCTGGCCCTGGCCGACCTCCTGCGCGGACGCAATCCACTTGCCCGGCACGCATCCTCGGGCCTGCCGCGCGGCATGAGCTTCTGGCACGACGTGGTGGACTGGGTGGGCGGCTGGCCCTTTGAGACGAGCACGCCGGAGCAGGTCTTCGACTTCTGCCGGGCGCGCGGATTTCAGCTGCGCTCCCTGCGCACCGTGGGCGGCAAGTCCGGCTGCAACGAGTTCGTGTTCCAGCGCCAGGACTCCGGCGTATGCGCATCCTCCTGAGCATCCCCAGCCTCATGCCCGGCGGGGCCGAGCGCCAGTTCGCCGAACTGGCCGCCGGGCTGGCCGCGCGCGGGCACGAGGTGCTGGCCGTGGCCCTGGACCGGGGCGGCCCGCTGGAAGCAGCCCTGGGCCAGGCGCGGCTGGTGGTCATCGGCAAGCGGAACCGCCTGGGCAATGTGCGCGTGGCCGCCAGGCTGGCCGGGCACCTGCGCGCCTTCCAGCCTCAGGTCCACTACGCTTTTTTGACCGCAGCCTGCGTGCTGGGCGGACTGCTCAAGCCATTCTTCCCGGCCACCCGGCTGGTCATGGGCCTGCGCGCCACGGACGTGGACCACTCGGCCTACACGTACGGCCGGGCTGGGCGTATCATGCACGGCCTGGAGGTCCGGCTGTCCGGCCTGGCCGGGCTGGTCATCGCCAACGCCCAGGCCGGGCAACGCGACGCGCTGAGGCGCGGCTTCAAGGCCGACAGGATCGTGGTGGTGCCAAACGGCATCGACACCGAACGCTGCCTGCCGGACAGGGCCCTCGGCTTGCCCCTGCGCGAGGCCTGGGGCATCGGGCCGGGCGAGGTGCTCATCGGCCATGTGGCGCGGCTGGACCCCATGAAGGACCACCCGAATTTCCTGCGCGCAGCGGCCCTGCTGGCCGCCAGACGCCCGGAGGCGCGCTTCGTCTGCGTGGGCGCGGGACCGGAGGGCTACACCGCCGAACTCCGCCGCCAGGCCGACGAACTGGGGCTGGCCGGGCGGCTCGTCTGGGCCGGGGGCCGCGCGGACATGCCGCAGGTGTACAACGCCCTTGATCTGCTGTGCCTGTCCTCGGCCTATGGCGAGGGTTTTCCCAACGTCCTGGGCGAGGCCATGGCCTGCGGCGTGCCCTGCTGCGCCACGGACGCGGGCGATGCAGCCCTGGTGCTGGGCGATGTGGGCGAGCTCGTGCCGCGGGGCGCTCCCGAAGCCCTGGCCACGGGGCTGGAGACACTGCTTGGCCGCCGGGAGCGCGAGGGCGAGGACCTGCGCCAGGCCTGCCGGGAGCGCATGGTCACGCACTTCGGTGTGGAGCGCATGGTGGCGGCCAGCGAGGCCCTGCTGGAAAAACTCTGCGCGGAGCCATGGCCATGAACCGGCCAGCGCTGCGGCACTGGCTGATCGGGCTGGCCCTGTCCCTGGCCGTGGCCTGGGCCGCCGGGGCGCTCTTTCTGGACACGGTGCAGCCCCTGGCCTTGGACCCGTCCGTAGGACGCTACGTGGCCATGCCCGGCACAACCACGCATACGCGGGTTGAAGGCTTCGCCACCTCCCGGGTGGGCGAACACGGCATCCGCGGCCTGCCCGGCGGCAAGCTGCCGCAGGGGCCCAAGGTGGTCTTCTGGGGTGACTCCTTCGTGGAGGGGCTTCAGGTGGACGATGCCGGGCGCATGGCCCAGGTGTTCACCCGGCTGGCTCATCAGGCTGGGGCTGATCTCTTCGGGGTAGGCATCGGCACCGGCGGCGACAGCCTTATCGACAGCATCTTCAAGGTCACGGACTACGCCCAGGCGCTCGGCCCCGTGCGCCTGCACGTTTTCGTCCTGGGCAGCATGTCCAATGTCTTGCCAGACGCTCCCAAGGCCTGTCGCGCGGCTTTCTTCTCCGGCCCGCCGCCACGCCTGGAGCAACGCCTCTGCCCGCCCTCAGAACGCTCCCTACGTCTGGCCCCTTGGCTTCGGGATCTGGAACTCCAGGGGGCCTTCGCGGCCTACCGGCGCGCGCTCGACATCTCGCTACGCCTGGCTCCTGGGCCAACCCCAGCGCACCAAGCGCTCCAGCCTCCGCCCACTCCATACGGACACGAGACGGCCTGGGACTATCTCAACCGGAGAATCCTTGCGGCCTCCGGCAACCACGCCCTGCTGGTCTACGCGCCATCGCTCCCGCGCCTGCTTGAGGGCAAGGTGAGCACAGACGACAACGCTGCCCTGTATGTCGAGGCCTATGCGCAGAGCTGCGTCCGGAGCGGCATCCCCTTCCTGAACCTCACTCCGGCCCTGGCCGCCCATTTCCAGGCCACGGGCCGGCTGCCCCACGGCTTCTTCAACTCCCCGCCCGGCTTCGGGCACCTGAACGAGGACGGGCACCGCCTCGCCGCCGAGGCCGTCCTGCAATATGTAAAGGAACACCGCAATGCCCTTCTGGCGCCCTGAGTTCCTGCTGCTCCTGGGGCTGTGCCTGGCGCTGCTGCGGCTTTGTCCTGCGGCCTGGCGTAAGCCGCTCTTGACCCTGGCCGGGCTGTATTTCTACGCCTGGTGGGACCTGCGCTTCGTGCCGCTGCTGCTTGGCGCGGCCCTGGCAGACTGGGGCCTGGCCCTTGGGATGGAGCGCTCGGACGCCGGACGCCGCAAGGCCTTGTTCCTGCTCGGCCTGGCGCTGCACCTGGGCCTGCTGGCATTCTTCAAGTACGCGGATTTCTTCCTCAGCGCTCCGGCCGGGTCCACACTCTGGCTGATCATGCCGCTCGGCCTGTCCTTCCAGACCTTCTCAGCCATCACCTATCTGGCTGCGGTGCAGGCCGGGCGCATGGCGGCGCGCAAGAACCCCCTGGATGTGCTCTGCTTCGCCACCTTCTTCCCGGTGTTCGCAGCCGGGCCCATCGTGCGCGCCGAGGAGCTGCTGCCCCAGCTGGACGCCCTGCCCAGGCCAGGCGCTGACGACCTCTACCAAGGCTTCCGGCGCTTCAGCATGGGCCTGTTCAAGAAGCTGGTGCTGGCCGACCGCCTGGGGCTGTATGTGGCCGAGGTCTACGGCAATGCCGGGGCCTATGACGCAGCCTCCACCTGGGCCGCGGCCCTGGCCTACGCCCTGCAGATCTACCTGGACTTCTCCGCCTACTCGGACATGGCCATCGGCGCGGCCAGGGCTCTGGGCGTGCGCCTGCCGGAGAACTTCAACTTCCCCTACGCGGCCAGGAATCCCTCGGAGTTCTGGCGGCGCTGGCACATGAGCCTGTCCTTCTGGTTCCGGGACTATCTGTACATTCCACTGGGCGGCAGCAGGCTGGGCACGGCGCGCACGTGCGCCAACCTCATGCTGGTCATGCTGCTCTGCGGCATCTGGCACGGCTCGGGCTGGACCTTTGTCCTCTGGGGCGTGCTGCACGGCCTGGGGCTCTGCGCGCACCGCCTGTGGCGTGAATGGCGCGGGCGGCGCAAGCATTCAGGCCTTAGCGGAGCGCTGGCCTGGGGCTGGGCGACCCTGTTCGCGGGCTTGTGCTGGATTCCCTTCCGGGCCGAGGACCTGGGCCACACGCGGCGCATCGTCTCGGCCATGCTGGGCGGCGGCGTGGTGCACTGGGTGCACCCCTTTGTCTGGGCGGCGCTGGGAGTTACGGTGCTGGCCCATGCCGTGCGCGGGCTTGGCCAGGAGGATGTGCTGCTGCTGCGCGGACCGCGCTGGTACGCCCCGGCAGTGCTGCTCTCCCTGGTCTGGCTCGCAGTCATCTTCGCCACGGACGGCTTCACGCCATTTTTGTACGCGCGGTTCTAGGGCCTGTTTCCAAAAGCGTCTTTTGCCCCCTGGACGTTGTCTGGAAGTCGGCGCGAGCCGATTTTGGCCCAGGGCTGTACCGCATGAGTACACCCCCTGGCCCCCCAGACAGGCTCTCTCCCCGCCAGGGAACAAAATCTATCCGTTGGAAACGACCCTAGTCTGGAAGGGCACAAAAAAAGCCGGGCAGGCCCCCCGCCTGCCCGGCAAACACGCCGGTACAACCGACATGGCCGCCGGGACGTTGCCGCCCTGCGCACAGCCCGTCTCTATCAATATTCATTCCAACACGCCCTGATTGCCTCTTCTCCTTGAATTGCTTCAAATTACATATTTTTCTTGGCCCCCCTCTAGTCAATTCCCCTTGCCTTTGGTACGGTGCAACCAGAATCCTTCCGGTTGTTCCAGAATCCCCTGGCGAATAAGCCTCCTGGAGCGCGCATGGCCAAGATTCTCGTGGTTGATGACGACGAACTCATCCGCGAACTGCTGGCAGACGCCGTGGGCCGACGCGGACACACAACTCTGTGCGCAGACACCCTGGCCGAGGCCAGGCGCATCCTGGCGCGCGAGCAGCCGGACTTGGTCTACCTGGACGTGCGCCTGCCGGATGGCTCGGGCATCAATGCCCTGGAGGAGATCCGCGCCAGCGCAAGCGAGCCGGAGGTCATCATCATCACCGGCCAGGGCGACCCGGACGGCGCGGAGCTGGCCCTGCGTTGCGGCGCCTGGGACTACATCGAGAAACCCACCTCCGTTGAGCGCATGGTGCTGCCGCTCCTGCGCGCCCTGGCTTTCCGCGAGGAGAAACAACGGCGGCATGCACCGACCCTGGCCGCGGACTCGGGCATCGTGGGCACCAGCCCGAAGATGGCTGCCTGCCTGGCCCGGGCCGCCATGGCCGCGGCCAGCAGGGTCGACGTGTTCATCAGCGGCGAGACCGGTACCGGCAAGGAAGTCTTTGCCCAGGCCATCCACCAGAGCGGCAGCCGCGCCAAGAACCGCTTTGTGGTGGTGGACTGCACCACCCTGCCCGGCAACCTGGCCGAGTCCGAACTCTTCGGCCACGAGCGCGGCTCCTTCACCGGGGCCGACCGCCGCCAGACCGGGCTCATCCTGCAGGCCGACGGCGGCACCCTGTTCCTGGACGAGGTGGGCGAGCTGCCCCTGCCCGTCCAGGCCAAGTTCCTGCGCGTGCTCCAGGAACGGCGCTTCCGGCCCCTGGGCGGCGAGGCCGAGATCAAAAGCGACTTCCGGCTGGTGGCCGCCACCAACCGCGACCTCTCGGCCATGGTCCGGCGCGGCGAGTTCCGCGACGACCTGCTCTACCGGCTGCGGGCCTTCCGCATCGAACTGCCGCCCCTGCGCCAGCGCGAAGGGGATATCCAGGCCCTGGTGGCGGCCCATCTGACCAAGGCCGCAGAACGCGCCGGGGAAAACGTGCGCGAGGCCAGCCCCGAATACATGGAGCTGCTTGAGGCCCACGACTGGCCGGGCAATGTGCGTGAATTGATACAGACTGTGGACATGAGCCTGGTTTCGGCGCATGGTGAGCATATCCTCCTGCCGCAGCACCTGCCGCTAGACCTGCGCGTGCGGCTCATGCGCCGCAGCGTGTCCGACAGGGCGGAGGCCGGGCAAGGGGCCGCCTTGGACCAAGCCGACCACATGCCAGGGCACAGCGGGGTGCCCATGCCCTGGCGCGAGCACCGCTTACGCGTGCTGGACAAGGCCGAGCGGGCCTACTTTTCGGCTCTGTTGCGGCAGACAGGGGGCGATGCGGCGCAGGCCGCGCAGCTGTCCGGCCTCAAGTCCGCAAGATTGTATGAACTTCTGGCCAAGCATGGACTGCTCAAGGCCCAACGCGGCCACGAGTAGATTCCGGAATTTCCGGAATGCTGCGCGCGCGCATGGGACGAATTCTGGCCACGTCCAGTCTGGACAGTGACTTAGCGATGCGCTGAGCATTGGAATGGTTCTTGATAACCTGCACCAAGGCGGTGGAGCGATCCCCGCCCCTGTCTGCGAGGGGGAGAGCGAAATGGTCAAGATTCTCATCGCTGAAGACGACGCCCTGTCCCAGAAATTCGTGGGCACCGTGGTGGACCGCATGGGCCACTGCGCCTTTGTGAGCCCCAACGGCCGCCACGCCTGGGATGCGCTCTGCGCCGAGAACCGTTTCGACATGCTCATCACCGACATCATGATGCCGGTCATGGATGGCACCACGCTCATCCGCACCATCCGCGCGGACAAGCGCTTCGCCACCATGCCCATCGTCATCATGTCCGCCTTCATCGGCGTCAACGACATCGCTGGCCTGCTGGAGATCGGCGCCACCTGGTTCATGGCCAAGCCCGTGGACCGGGCCACCCTCGAGGACTACATCAACCGGGCCATAAAGAAATAACACGGCTGGCCCCCGTGCGGAGTGCCCCATGCCCAGCGACCCGCCAGCGGTCCCGCACAGGGACCAGGCCTGCCCTGCACAGGCGGGCCGCGCAGCACCCGGCGGCTTCCTGGGCCCCATAACCGCCCGCCTCTGCCTCGTCCTGCTGCTTTTAAGCGGCTTTGTTCCCGGGCTCATTCCCGGCCACGGTGCCACGGCGCTGGCCGCCCCCGCCGCAACCCCAGAACGTTCCAACTCCGCGCTGTCCGGCCCCGGCGTTTCGCCCCCTGTCGTCCCGGCTCCCCGCCCCCTGCAGAAAGAACTTCTCGCCGCAGTCCCGGCCAACCTGCCGCCGCTCTATGTTCCCGCCGCCGATGGCGGCCCCGGCGGGTTCGCCGTGGAGCTGCTGCGCCGGGTGGCGGCAGAGGCCGGCCTCAGCCTGCGCATCATCACCACAGCCACCACAAGCGCGGCCGAGCTGCTGCTGCGCCAGGGCCGGGTCCAGGTCCTGCCCGGCCTGGGCGTCAGCCCGGCCCGGGAGCAGGCCCTGGGCTTCACCCGGCCCTTTGAGACCCTGCCCGTGCACATCTTCTTCCGTGCCGGAACGCCTCCCCTGGAGAACCTCGAGGCCCTGGCCGGCAAACGGGTGGCGCTGGTGGCCGGAAGCATTCCCGTGGAGCGGCTGATGGGCCGGGCAGAGCTGAACATCCTGCTCACCCAGACCCTGGCCGAGGCCATCTTCGATGTGCTCGCAGGCCAGGCCGACGCCCTGGTCCACCTCGCGCCCGTCGTGCAGCAGGCCGCCCACGCCGCAGGGGTGGAGCACAAGCTCGGCCAAAGCGCCCGCCCCCTGTTCGAGGTCGGCCGGGCCCTGGCCGTGGGCCGTGACAACCCGCAGCTGCTGGAGCGGCTGGACACGGCCCTGGGCCGCTTCCATGACACCCAGGACTTCCGCGAGCTGTATCGCCAATGGCATCCCGCGCCGAGGCCGTCCCAGTTTTCGCCCGTGGCGCTCTGGACCATGGCCGCCCTGGCGGCTGCCCTCACCGCCACGCTTTTGGGCTGGCACTATGCCTCGCTCCTGCGCCTGAACCGCAGGCTCAGGCTGACCGTCAGCGAGCGCGACCAGGCGCTCACCGCCCAGGGCCTCACCGAGGAACGCCTGGAGGCCCTGTTCACCCTGGCCCACATGGAGACCGCCAGCACCGGGGAGCTCGTGGACTTCGCCCTGGAGCAGGGCGTGCGCCTCACCGGCAGCAAGACCGGGTACCTGTACTTCGTCAGCGGCGAAGACATCGACCTGGGCCAGTTCGCCTGGTCCAAGTCGACTCGCGAGGGCTGCGCGCTGCTGCCCACCCTGGCCGGCGCGCCCCCCTACCCCATGGACCAGGCCGGGCTCTGGGCCGAGTGCCTGCGCACCCTCACTGCATCCATCATCAACGACTACCCCGCGCACCCGGGTGGCAAGACTTTGCCCGGAGGGCACGCCCCGGTCGAGCGGCACATGGGCGTGCCCCTGGTGGAGGATGGCCGCGCCCTGGCCATGTTCGGCGTGGGCAACAAGCCCGAGCCGTACGACGACACCGACGCGCGCCAGCTCCAGCTCTTTCTCTCCGGCCTGTGGCGCGTGCTGAAGGCCCGCCGCGACGCCAACGCCATCCGCCAGGCCAAGGACTTCGCCGAGAGCCTGCTTGAGGGCGCCAACATCATGATCGTGGGCCTGGACCGCTCCGGCCGGGTCACGCTCTTCAACGCCGCGGCGGAACGCATCACCGGCTACGCCCGCAGCGAAATGCTGGGCCGCGACTGGGTCAGCACCATGTACCCCGGCAGGCAGGCGCAGGCCATCGCCGCCCGTTTCCAACAAATCATGGTCGGCACGCTTGGCATTCCCCTGCACGACGAGTCCTCGCTGCTGGTCAAGGATGGCCGACGGCGGCTCATCTCCTGGCAGAACAGCCTGCTCCGGCAGGATGACGAGACCACCGGCCTCATCGCCTTTGGCATCGACATCACTAAGCGCAGAAAGGCCGAGGAGGCGCTCCAGGCTCAGAACAGCGAAATCCGGACCCTGTTTGACAGCGTTCCGGCCCTGATCTTCTACAAAAGCCTGGACAACCGCGTTCTGCGGGCCAACGAGGCCTGGTTCAAGATCCTGGGCCTGGATGAGTCCATCCTTGGCGTCCCGCTGGAAGAGATCTTCCCAAGGGAGCTCGCCAGGAAACTCCATCAGGACGACATTGAGGTCTTCCAAAGCGGCCAGGCCAAGATGAACATCCTGGAGGAGGTCGCCACGCCCCAGGGGCCACGCCGGTTCATCACCCACAAGCTGCCCCGGCGCGACGCCACGGGCGCGATCACCGGGCTGGTCTGCATCGCCAGCGACCTCACCGAACTCCACCTGGCCGAAGAGGCCCTGGCCCAGAGCGAGGAAAAATTCCGCACCCTGGCCGAGGACTCCCCGGCCCTCATCTGCCGGTACCTGCCCAACGGATGCATCAGCTACGTCAACCAGACCTACTGCGCCGCCTTTGGCAAGACCGCAGAAGAGCTTCTGGGCAAGTGCTTCCTCGATCTGGTGCCCGCGGAGGAGCGCGAGGGCATCCTGGCGCACCTGCGCTCCTTCTCCCCCCAGGCCCCGGTCACCACCTACGAGCACCAGGTCATTCTGCCCGGTGGCGGCATCGGCTGGCAGAGCTGGACCGACCGCGCCCTGTATGACGCGGCGGGCAACCTCACCGCCTTCCAGAGCGTGGGCCTGGACATCACCGCACGCAAGCTGGCCGAGGTCGAATCAAAGCGCCTGCACCGGGCCATCGAGCAGGCCGCCGAGGGCGTGCTCATCACCGACAAGTCCGGCACCATCACCTACATCAACCCCGCCCTGGAACGCATGACCGGACTCTCCGGCGCCGAGGCCAGGACAAGCGGGCTGCCCATGCTTGAGGTCCAGCAGACCGTGCTGCAGCACCAGGATTCCGTGGTGCATCCGGACGAGGGCGGGGGCGTGTGGCGCGGCGCCAGCTCCTTTGCCCGGCCAAACGGGCAGAACGTGGAGGTGGAGTTCACCGTCTCGGCCATCCACGACACCGACGGCGAGGTCATCAGCTTCGTGGCCGTGTGCCGCGACGTCACCGAAAAGCGGCTCCTGGAGCGCCAGCTCTGGCAGGCCCAGAAGATGGAGGCCTTGGGCACCCTGGCCGGGGGCATTGCCCATGACTTCAACAACATCCTGGCCTCCATCATGGGCTTCACTGAGCTTGCGCTGGACGACACCCCGCCCGAGAGCCGGGCCAGGGGCAGCCTGACGCGCGTGCTCAAGGCCAGCAGCCGCGCCAAGGAGCTGGTGCGCCAGATCCTCACCTTCAGCCGCCGCGCCGACCGCGAGCAGCGCACCCTCCTGGCCGACCAGGTCATCGCCGAGGCCCTGCGGCTCATGGAAGCCTCCCTGCCCAAGGACGTCGAGATCACAGCCAGCATGCAGGCCCAGGGCTGCGCCATCCTGGCCGATCCCTCACAGATCCACCAGATCGTCATGAACCTGTGCACCAACGCCGCCCAGGCCATGAAGGACGGCGGCGGCATGGGCGTGCGCACGCAGGTGGTCCGCCTGGGCGACGACTCCACGGCCCAGGCGCACAGGCTGCCCCCCGGGCAGTACCTGTCCCTGACCGTGGAGGACACCGGGCCGGGCATCGCGCCCGATGTCCTGGGCCGCATCTTCGACCCCTTCTTCACCACCAAGGACTCCGGCGAGGGCACCGGGCTCGGCTTGGCCGTGGTCCATGGCATCGTCTCCAGCCTGGGCGGCACGGTCTTCGCCCAGAGTGAGCCCGGCTCTGGCGCACGTTTCACGGTGCTGCTGCCCATGGCCCAAGCCTGCCCCAGCCCAGCGCACGAGCCCCGGCCAAGCAGCCCCAAGGGCCGCGAGCGCATCCTCCTGGTGGACGACGAGACCGACCTGCTCGACCTGGTCTGCCAGACCCTGGAGCCCCTGGGCTATCAGGTGGCCGCCCACAGCCTGCCCGAGGACGCGCTGGGGGCCTTTTTGGCCAACCCGCAGTCCTTTGACCTCGTGCTCACCGACCAGAGCATGCCCCGGCTCACCGGCCTCCAGCTGGCCGCGCGCCTGCGCGAGGTGCGACCAAACCTGCCCATCGTCCTGTGCACCGGCCTGAGCATGGTCATCCCCCCCGACCACCTCCAGGCCCTGGGCGAAGCCTGGCTGCTCACCAAGCCCTTCTCCACGAGCGAGCTGGCACGGGTGGTCCGTCAGGCGCTCTCAAGCATCCAGGGGGGAGACAATGGCTCATAAAATTCTGGTTGTTGACGACGATGCGGATGTGCGCGACATGGTCTGTTGCACGCTTACGGCCAGCGGCTACGAGGCCATCCCGGCAGCTGGCGGACGGCAGGCCGTGGAGTTCCTGGAGCAGAGCACCCCGGACCTCGTCATCACCGACGTGGTCATGCCCGAGGTGGACGGCTTCGAGGTGCTGCTGAAGCTCCGGCTGCTGACCCCCGGCGTTCGTGCGCTGGTCATGAGCGGCGGCGGACGCGTCGAGCCGGAAGTATACCTGGACATGGCCCGCCGCCTGGGAGCACGCTCAATCCTGCGCAAGCCCTTCACCAGGGCCGAGATGCTCAGCGCCGTCGAGCAGGCCCTGAACCCCTGAACAGCTCACCCGGCCAAGGAGATTCCATGCCCTCGGACATGACACCGCTGACTCAGGCCTTTGTGCACCAGTCCCTGGCCGCCGCCAAAAACCGCGTGCGCGCGAGCAAGGCCGTCCAGGACGGCCAGCCTGACGCGGCCCTGGCCCTGCGCGCCCTGGCCGAGGCCCAGGAGGTGCACGCCAAGAAGGCCCTGACCTTCCTGCGCGGGCGCATCGGCACCAGCGCCGAGAACCTGGCCCTGGCCCTGCAGGAAGCCCGCGAGATGGCCGTCTACGCCCTGGGCTGGACCGTGCAGTCCGAGGCCGAGGCCGACAAGGCCGCTGGTGCGCTGTTGACCCAGATGGCCCGCGCCGTGCAAAGCCACCTGGCCCTGCCCGGCCTCACGCAGCCCGGCCCGGCCCAAGGCGATGTTGGCGCGCGCTATTACGTCTGCGTCATCTGCGGGCACGTCCACGTGAGCGCTGCGGGCGAAGCGCCGGGCCGCTGCCCCGTGTGCCAGGCCGTGCCGGAGAAATTCAACGAGGTCACGGTCTAGCCCCCATGCTGGCGGAGGCCGTCAAATACGCCGCAGCGCGCCTGCACGGCCAGGGCGACCCCCACGGGCACCTGGCCCAGCAGGTGGCCATCTGGGCGCGCCACAAGCGCCACCGCGCGGCCTGGGAGCCACACCTGGCGCGCTGCAAGGCCCTGGCCCTGGCCTCTGCCCGGACCTGCCCGGAGGACGCGCGGCGCACGGCCCTGGTGCTGGGCTCCGGGCTGCTGCTGGATGTGCCGCTGGATGAGCTTTCCGCCCTGTTTCAGACCGTGGTCCTGGCCGACATGGCCTTTGTGCCCGAGGTCCGCGCCAAGGCCGCCCGCCTGGGCAACGTGGAGACGCTGGAGATCGACCTGACGGGGCGGCTGGACCGGCTGCCAGGGGCCCTGGCCGGGCCGCTGCCGATCACTTTGACCGAGGTGGGCGGGCCAACAGGACTGGCCGGACTGGCAGGATTGGCGGCAACCCTGCCAGGGCTTGATTTCGCCTACTCGGCGAACCTGCTCTCGCAACTGCCGCTGTTCGCCCTGGACGCGCTGCCGCCCGACATGGAGCAGGAACGCCAAGAGGAACTGGCTGCAGAGCTGGTGCGCCAGCATCTGGAGGGGCTCAAGGCCCTGGGCTGCCCGGCCTGCCTGGTCACGGACGTGACCGAACGCGGCCTGCGCCAGGGGGCCGTTGACTACGAGGCCGACCTGCTCTTCGGGGTGGAGCCCGGCCTGGCTGGCGAGACCTGGGTCTGGGACATGGCCCCGGACGGGGAGGCCGTGCGCGGCCTGGATGTTGAGCGGGTGGTGCTCGGCGTTTCAAACGTCCGGGCCGCAACAGCCTGATCCGAGGGAAACATGCAGAGCGAGGACAAACCAATGCACGCATCCAAACTGCAGGAAGAAGAGCCCAAAGAAGCCCCCCGGCCCCCGCTGCCGCCAGACCCGGCCCAGTGCCTGGAGAATGACCCCGTGCGCAACGAGACCATGGCCCGGCGCGTGCTCCAGAAGCTGGAGGACGCCGAGGGCTACGCCTTCAACCCGGACGAGCTGCGCATGCTCACCGTGTTCTTCGAGCTGTCCCAGGAATTCGACACACGGCGCGACTTCCTGACGCTCTGCGTACTCTTGCCCATGATCTTCTTCGACCAGGAATGCCGCCTGTACCTGCGCACCGGGTCCAAGGCCTGGAAGCTGGCGCGCTGCCTCAAGCTGCCCGCCGCCCTGCCGGACTTTGAGCCGCCGCCCCGCCCGGCCGCTCGCGGCGCGAACTTCTTTGCCCCCATCTTCGGCCGCAAGGACACCGGGGAGGTGCTGGGCTTCGACATACCCGACAACGTCATGGGCTGGCTTGAGGTGGCGGGCGGGGCCGCGCTGTCGCGGCACAGGCAACTCTACTTCGAAAAATACGCCGGACGCATCGGCTTCCAGCTGCACAACCGCCTGGCCCGGTCCAAGAACCGCGAGCACCTGTCCTTCATCCAGAGCCTGGTGGAGGACATCGGGCACAACGTCATCGTGCCGAACATGGTCTTCAAGCTCTTCTTCAACCGCCTGAACGCCTCCATCAGCGCCCTGGCCCGCTGCGTGGAGGAGGCCCCGCCCGAGACCCCGGCAGAGTTCACCGCCAGCCTGAACTTCCTCCAGTCGCGCCTGTCCGCCCAGTACGCGGAGATCAGCAGCCACTACGCCCAGACCAGCCTGTTCCTGGAAACCCTGCTCCGGCGGCGGCACTTCCAGGAGGGCCGCTACGTGCTGGAGAAGCGCCGCGTGAACCTGTTCAAGCAGGTTGTGGCGCCGCAGGTGGAGCGCTACCGGCCGCGCATGGAGGACCGGGGCATCACCATCGACCTGTCCATGGGCGGCATCCCGGACAAGCCCGTGCACCTCATGGCCGACCTGGGGCTCATCGCCCAGGTGTACGCCAACCTCTTCTCCAACGCCGTGAAGTACACGCGCACGGTCACCGGCCCGGACGGGCTGCCGCTCAAGTTCATGGCCTACGGCTGGGACATCCTGCCGGACGCCTTTGGCGAGGGACAAGCGGGCGTAAAGCTCAACGTCTTCACCACCGGGGTCGCAATACCAGAGTCCGAGCGCGAGGGGCTGTTCCAGCCGGGCTTCCGCTCTGCCTCCACGCAGCGCGAGCACGGCACAGGCCACGGCCTGGCCTTCGTGCACCAGGTGGTGGAACTGCACGGCGGGCGGGTCGGGTACGAGCCGTCGGAGTTGGGCAACAACTTCTACGTGGTGCTGCCGCTGGAGGAGGGGGAGTAGGGAAAACGCTTACGCCGGAAAGGACGAGAACTGGTCGGCCACGGCCCACCAGCGGCCATCCTCGCGCACCAGGAAGAACATGTCCCGGCCTTCCATGGTCATGGTCGCGCTGCCCATGCGGCAACGCAGCTCATAGAAGTACGTGACCACGGCGGCGTCCCCGAACAGGCGCACCCGGTGCCCGCGCTCGATCCAGGACTGGATGTCCGCGCTTCCGGCAAAGTGAGCCCAGCCCTCCACGCAGGCCTCGCGTCCCACGCGCGGCTCGCGGTCCAAAGGCGTCACCGCCACCATGTCCGTGTGGAAATACTCGCGCAGATCCTCGGGGTCGCCCTTGGTCCAGCAGGCGTTCAGGCTGGTGATGAAATCAAGCACTTCCAGTTCGGCCGGGGTCATGGGGTTGCCTCCGCAGGTTTACAGGTGCGCCAGGGGCGCGGGAATCACTCTACAGGACCAGGCCAGCGCATGGGGCGCCCTTAACAGATGCGCTCACGCATCCACGTACATTTCTGCGTGCGCCACAGGGCCATAGGTCCGCAGCTTGGAAAGCACGGGCTGAAAGAATTCCTGCTGCACCAGGTCGCGCGTCAGGTAGGTGATGCTCCCAGGGTACGCGCAGAGGTTGTAATGGGTGCCCTGGAACATGAAGCCGCAAAGAAACTCCGGGATCTCGTAGAGCACATATTGGCAGAGGGTCTCCAGGTCGCCGTTCTTCAGACGGTCCACAATGCCCCCCAGGTTCCTGGAAACCGAGCCGGTGATGTACTCCCTGAACTCCCGGCAGGATTCGAAATACTCGAAAACCAGCGCCCTGTTCCAGGCATACCCGTCGTCAACAAGGTCCGTCCATTCGACGATGACGACCTTGTCGCGTTGTTCTGGGGGCAAGGCGTCAACGGCCTTGTGGCAAGACTCCAGGATGGGGTCCGACTGCCGGAACGCCTTTTCGATGGCCTTGTCTGTGTTTGCCCTGTCCAAAACCTCGTTGTTGATCCGCTGCAAGATGTCCACAACGAGCAGGGCGAACCGGGTGTGCGCGTGGGCCACGCCCCATTTGGTGAATTCCAGAATCGCTTCCGGCGTGAAATAGCGGTTGCGGATGCTTATGCCCAGATACGGGTTCCACTTGCGGGCTTCCATCTCTGCGACCGAGGTGTTGTACGCATCGACGACATTCACTTCAGGGTCCCCTTTTCGCGTTCGGATGACCAGAGCCAGCTGCCGCCTGTGGCCGCCGCCAGGGCGCAGCGGACGGGCAAGGCTGGAAAGCGCCAGCCTGCGTATGCAGCGGCCTTCTCGCCTCAGAACATGGCAAATGTGCAGCCGGAAGACAAGGAGAACCGCGCGGCCTTGCGCATTTTACGGCGCCGGCTCTGGCCGGGTCAGGCCTGGAGCGGCTCCTGCCGCGTCAGACAGTGGATGGTGCCCAGGCCCCAGACCAGGTCCACGGCGTGGATGCCGACCACCGGCCTATCGCATATTTCCGCGAGGATGCCCAGGGCGATGCGGTCGCTTGCGTCGTTGAAGGTCGGCACCAGGACCGCCGCGTTGGTGATGAGGAAGTTGGCGTAGCTGGCGGGCAGGCGCAGGCCGTCGAAGAAAAGCGGCGCGGGCATGGGCAGGCGCACGACCTCGGGCCGGGCGCCGTCCTCAAGGGTCGCCGACTCCAGGCGCTCGCGGTTCTCCTCCAGAATGGCCTGGTTCGGGTCGGCCGGGTCCTGCTCCTGGCAAAGCACCATTGTCGTGGCGTTCACAAAGCGGCAGAAGTCGTCCACATGGCCGTGGGTGTCGTCGCCCACGATGCCGCCCCCCAGCCAGATCGTATTCGTGATGCCCAGGCTCTGCGCGAACACGGCCTCGTAGTCGGCGTGGGTGAAACCGGGGTTGCGCACCTGCACCAGCGGGTCCAGGCAGCACTCCTCGGTGGTCAGAAGGGTGCCGCAGCCGTTGACGTCCAGGGCCCCGCCCTCGAAGGTCACCAGGCGGCCCTGGTGCAGGACCGGCTCAAGGTCCAGGCCCATGAGCCCGGCAATGGCCTGCGGCACGGCAGCGTCCAGCGCGAAGTCCGGGTACTTGCTCCAGGCGTCGAAGCCGAAGCCGGAGATGGCCACGGTCTTGCCGTCCGGGCCATTTTTCTCAATGAAGCAGGGGCCGCAGTCGCGCATCCAGCCGCGGTCCGTGGGGAGGACGAAGAAGTCCACGCGGTCCAGGTCCACATGGGCTTTTTTAAGCTGGGTGCTGGCGCGGTGCAGGATGGCGGCCGAGCCCACGAGCACGCGCACGCGCTCGCCGCTCTCAGCATTGGCAATCTTGCGGATGATCTCGGCAAAGGCCCAGGGCATGGGCTGGAACTTGCCCGGCCAGTCGCAGGGGTTCTGCGGCCAGGTGATCCAGGTGGCGGCGTGGGGCTCCCACTCCGCTGGCAGGCGGACGTCCCTTCGAACAGGATTCCGGGCCGCGCTCATGGCCCGCCCTACTTTTTGGCTGCGGGCTTCTTGGCCGCGGGCTTTTGCGCCTTGGCCGGGGCCTTGGCCGCAGGCTTCTTGCCAGCAACCGCAGCCTTCTTGGCCGAAGCCGCAGGGGTTTTCGCAGCGGCCGCAGGCTTCTTGGCCTTGGCCTTCTTGGCCAGGCGGTCCTGCAGGCCCTTGATCAGGATGGGCCAGACCACGGTGGCGTCGGAGTGGACCTCGGCGAACTGGCCGCCCTCGGCCGGGGGCACGAACTTGCCCCAGGAGATGCCCTCCTGGTAGGTGCAGCCGGACAGGCCGCCCCAGTGCACGGGCTCCGGGCAGATGCGGATGGCGTAGGTGAAGCGGCGTTCGGGCAGGTCGCGCTCCAGGCGCTGGCCCATGACGTCGAAGAACGGGCCGATCTGCTGCGCCCAGTTGCGCGGCACCCCGCCACCGATGGTGAAGATGGCCATCTTCTTGGCGCCGAACATCTTCTTGGAGTAGCTGAACAGGTCCAGGAACGGGTTGAACTGGAAGGGCAGGGCCTCGGGGCCTTTCTCGCCCAGCAGATGCCCGAAGTCCTTGGCCAGGATGGAGCAGGCCACGTCAAGGGCCAGCTCGGAGTCCGTGAAGGCCGGGATGAACACCGGCACGCCCTTCTTGTAGGCGCTCTTCAGGATGCCGGGGCCGTTGTACTTCTCACTCAAGTGCTTGCCGATGGCCTTGCAGATGAGCTCGCTTGACAGGTGCGTGACCTTGTCCACGTCCATGAGCTGGTGCATGACCTCGCGGACCACCAGCTCGGCCTGGGCGAAGTTGGCCTCGGGCTCGAGGGTGTCGTACACGCGGTTGTACCCGGCGTCGAACAGGGCCTTGTCGTTCATGCGCGCGGGTTCGTACTTGAAATGCTTGAGCCCGAGGGACTCGATGAAGCCGTGGGCCATGAGCGCGCCGGTGGAGACCACCACGTCGAGCCAGCCCTCGTCGATCATCTTGATCAGGAGCTTGCTCTGCTTGGCCACGGTCATGGCGCCGGAAAAGGTGCCCACCACCACGCAGTCGGGATCGGTGACCATGGCCTCCAGCACGTCCAGGGCCTCGCCCAGGCTGCGGCCGCCAAAGGCCGTGCGGCCCATGGCCGTCAACAGCTCGTCGAAGTCGCTGATCTTGTCCGGGTCGAGGGTGGAGAGCGCTGTCAGCTTGTCCTTGACGCCGTCGTGCAGGGTGCGCTGGGTGGACATGGGAGCTTCCTTAAAAGACGGGCCTTCCGCTCCCGGGTGCGGAACGGAAGGCCCGGCCTTGGGTTCTGTGCGTGGCCCGTGGTCTAGAAGATGAAGACGACCGCAGACACGGTGGTGGTCCACATGTTGGAGGTGCCCATGGCGGACACGGCGGCGGAGAAGGAGTCGATGATCTTGCCGCTCATGAGGTAGACCTCGCGGCGCTCATCGTAGCCGATCTCCGGGTCGAAATCGACGCCCAGGGTGGTGGCCAGCATGGTCGAGGCCAAGTCCTCGGCGAAATCGCCCAGTTCCTTCTCTTCCTCGCCGAAGCTGTGGTGCTCGGAGATGTAGCCGTAGTGCTGCTTGTCGGCCGGGATGGCCATGCCGCAGGCGCTGCCGACCAGGCGGCCCTTCTCGTTGGTCTGGTTGCGGGCCATGACGCAGAAGGTGATCTGGCCGGGATGCAGGGCTTTGACGCCCTCTTCCAGACTTAAGAGCTCGCAGTTGGGCGGGTAAATACTGGAAACGTAAACAAGATTCTGTTTTTCGATGCCCGCGGCTCGGAGCGCCAGCTCGAAGGATTGCAGCTTGTTTTTGTGGACGCCCACGCCTTTGGTGAAAAAGGCATGGGTGGGGACCATTGGATGATTGGCCATGTGGTGACCCTCCTGGGCTTGTAATAGCGTCGGTGTCCCGACGAGAGACGGCATATATTTTTTTGGAAGGGCTGGCTACTATAAAATTGGCGCGGCCCTGGCAAGCTCTTTTTTCAAGCCGTGGCGCCTGCGCCCTTTCGCCTACCCCGCCAGAAGCTTCAACTGGCCGCACGCTGCGGCGATGTCCTGGCCCATGCTGCGCCGGATGAAGGTGGTGATGCGCTTGCTGCGCAGGTACTCCTCAAAGGCCAGCACGTCGGCCTGCTCCGGCGCGCGGTAGGGCGGGTCCGGGCAGACCGAAGGCGGCGGCGGGTTGTAGCCGATGAGATTGACCTTGCAGCGCCGTTGGCCGAGCAGCTTCACCAGCTGCTTAGCGTGGACGATGGAATCATTGACCCCGCCAAGCAGGATGTACTCGTAGGTCACGCGCTCGCGCGACTTCAGCGGATAGCGGTCCAGACAGCCCAGCAGCTCGTCCAGGGGTACGTGCGCGGCCTTGGGCATGAGCTTCTCGCGCAGCTCCTGGGTCGGCGCGTGCAGGGAGATGGCGGGCACGGCCAGGCCGGAATCGCCCAAAATCTTCAGGGCCTGCGGGATGCCCACGCTGCTTACCGTGGCCCGGCGTGAGGCGATGGAGATGCCCTCGGCGCTGCCGAGCGTCTCCAGGCTGCGCAGAAGCTCAGCCAGGTTCATCAGCGGCTCCCCCATGCCCATGAACACGAGGTTGCGCACCGTAGGCAGCCCGCTCGCGGCCAGGTGTGCCCGGCCAACCACGACCTGGCCCAAAATCTCGCCCATGGTCATGTTGCGCGTCAGGCCCAGCTCGCCGGTGGAGCAGAAGGTGCAGGCCATGGCGCAGCCCACCTGGGTGGACAGGCACTGGGTGTAGTGCTGGCCCATGGGGATGAGCACGGTCTCGATGCGCTCGCCGTCGCGCAGGCGCAGGAGCAGCTTGATGGTGCCGTCGCGGCTGGTGCGGACCACGTCCACGCCGGGCCAAAAGATCTCCGCGCGCTGGGCCAGCCGGGCCTTCAAGTCCTTGGAGAGGTTGGTCATGGCCGCAAAGTCCCGCACGCCGCGCTGCCACAGCCAGTGCCAGAGCTGGTCGGCGCGGAAGCGCGGCTGGCGCAGATCCTCCAGCACGAACGCCTCCAGCTCCGAGCGCGTCAGGTTCAAAAGGTCCACTTTGGACAGGGTGGATGCGGCGTCTGTCATCGCCCAAGCATGTACCAGCACGGGCCGGGTTGCACAAGCGCCGGGACTAGGCAGGCCTCCGGCGG
>Ga0154365_1114_pt5 | contig 22082 bp, 17 predicted proteins | sample RifGroA2_FD_115893 | JGI IMG/M metagenome (GOLD analysis project Ga0154365, IMG submission 115893) | Desulfovibrionales bacterium GWA2_65_9
TATTCTGCCAAATTCAAAAAAATGCTTGCGCTGTTTGGGCAAACACATAATATGCGAATAGCATAATCCGCTACTGCCACTGCACCACCAAACGCTTAAGGAGGTCAGTCATGAGCATGATGAAGGCGCAATCCGCCAAGGCCACGTCCAAGGCCATGTCCAAGGCCGCGCCCAAGGCCCCAGCCAAGGCCATGTCCAAGCTTCCGGCCAAGGCCGTGACCAAGGACGTGGCCAAGCCCGCCGCCAAGGCCCCGGCGAAGAAAAAGAACAGCCAGGAGGCCATGCTGGCGCGGGTTGAGGCCGTGCGCCTGATGCAGCGCGAGGAAGGCCATTTCGACTGCTTCGGCAGGGCTGACAGCGGCTACTGCGACCAGGGCGCTTGCGCACACCACGCCGAGTGCATGAGCGTCTCGCAGATGATGCACGCGATGTGATGATGGACGCCATGTAAGGACGGGAGCCCAGACGCTGCCCCCCTCTTGCCCGCCGCCCCCTCCGGCGGTTCGAGGTGACAATCGCTATGTCCCCTGGGGCAGCCCTTTCCCTGCGCGGCCGAATCGCCTACACTGCCGCCCATGACGAACAAAAGCGACCTGAGCCCGCGCCAAAGCCTCCGGGGCTTCGTCTTCGCGGCGCCCTGGAACCTGTTCCTGCTCACGGCGGGGTCCTTCCTGGTGGGCTTTGCCGTGAAGTCTGTGGCCGTGCCGCACGGCCTGCTTACGGGCGGGGTTTCGGGCCTGGCGCTGCTGTGCTACTACCTGTCGCCCGCGCTCGATCCCGGCCTGTGGTACTTTCTGCTCAACGTGCCGATCATGCTCCTGGGCCTCAAGCTGGTGAGCCGCCGCTTCGTGCTTTACAGCCTGTACGGCATGGCCGCCACCAGCCTGTTCATCGACCGCATCAGCTACGTTTTGCCCGTGGCCGACCCCTGGCTGGCGGTCATCGCCTGCGGCGTGACACTCGGCGCCGGCATCGGCGTGGCCCTGCGCTCGCTGGGCTCCACCGGCGGCGCGGACATCCTGGCCGTCATCATGCGCGAGCGCTACAACATGCCCATCGGACGCTTCGAATTCCTGTTCAACCTGGGCGTGTTCGCCCTGGGGCTGGCCTTTTTGAAGCTCGAGGCCGTGCTCTACTCCGTGGCCATGAACTTCCTGGTCAGCTGGGTGGCCGACGCCTGCCTGTCGCTCTTCAGCGAGCGGCGCATGGCCCTGGTCATCTCCCAGCACTCCGAGGCCATCGTCCAGGCCGTGCTGCACACCCTGGGGCGCGGGGCCACGGTGCTCGACGCGCGCGGCGGCTGGAGCGGCGAGGAACGCAAGGTCGTCCTGACCATGCTGAACAACCTGGAACTGAAGCGCCTGGAGGAGCTGGTCTACAACATCGACCCCGACGCGTTCACCATCATGGGCTCGGGCTTCCACGTCCTGGGCCAGGGCTTCTCCAAAAGGAAGGTGTACTGACATGCGCCCCATTGCTCTCTTGACCGACTTCGGCCTCACCGACCCTTACGTGGGCCAGATGCACGCAGCCCTCACGCGCCTGGCCCCCGGCGCGCCGCTCATCGACATCAGCCACCAGGTGGAGCCCTTTGGCGCGGCCCAGGCGGCCTTCTTCCTGGCCGCAAGCGCCCCGCACTTCCCCAGGGACACGGTGTTCCTCTGCGTGGTCGACCCCCGCGTGGGCACCAGCCGCAGGATACTGGGCGTCCAGGCCGGCTCCCAGAGTTTCCTGGCCCCGGACGGCGGGCTCCTGGACCTGCTGCTGGACACCCCCGGCCTGCCCCCGGCCCGCATCTTCGATCTCTCGGCCGCAGCCACGGACTATGGCCTCTCGGCCACCTTCCACGGCCGCGACGTCTTCGCGCCCCTGGCCGCGCGGCTCTCCGCCGGGGAGACCCTGGAGGGCCTGGGCACCCCCCTGACCAGGGAAGACGTGGTCAGGCAGAACTGGGCCAAGCCCCAGGTTGAGGACGGGGGGGTGCTGGCCCATGTGCTGCACGTGGACCATTTCGGCAACTGCGTGCTCTCCCTGCGCCAGGGTTTCCTCTTTGCCGGCACCGTGGCCGGGCTGTCCCTGGAGCCGGGCGAGAGCCTGCCCCTGCGCCGGGTGCGCGCCTACGCCGAGCTTGGCCCCGGCGAGCCGGGCCTGCTCCTGGGCAGCCAGGGCTTCTACGAGCTGGCCGCCTACCAGGACTCCGCCGCAGCGCGGCTGACCTTGAGCCCCGGCGATCCGGTGCGCATCCTGTACCCCGAAGGCATGGAGCAGCTGAACCCGTGAGCACGCCCGCACGATTCCTGGCCACCCTGGGCTTTCTCTCGCGGCTTGGGCCCGCGCGCGTGTTGCCGGAAAACGACCTGCGCCGCATGATGTTCCACCTGCCGCTGTGCGGGCTCGTCATCGGGGCTGTCGTCGCAGCGGCCATCGCTGCCCCGGCGGCCCTGGGGCTCCTGGCGGGCAGGCCGCAGGTCCAGGCCTGGCTGGCCGTGGCGATACTGGCCTGGGTCACGCGCGGGCTGCACCTGGACGGGCTGTCCGACGTGGCTGACGGCGCCGCCGCCCACGTGGAGCCGGAGCGCTTCTGGACCATCATCAAGGACAGCCGCTGCGGCGCCTTTGGCGTGGCCGCGCTGGTCCTGGCCCTGGGCGGGCAGATCGTGCTGTTCACCGAGATCCTGCGCAACGGCGACTGGTGGGCCATCGTCTGGGCCGTGGTCTTTGGCCGCGCCTGCGCCGTGCTCTTCGGCCTCTCGGCCCAGGCCTATGTCCGGCCCGGCCTGGGCGGGCTGTTTTTGTCCGGGGCCACCTGGCCCGCCGCCCTCTGGGCCGTGACCTGCGCGCTGGCCCCGGCGCTCTGGCTCAGGCCGCTCGCAGCCGCCTGGGCCGTGGCCGCCGCCCTGGTGCTGCTCACGCCGCTGCGCCGCCTGGTTGCGGCCGTTCGCGGGGTCAACGGCGATTTTCTGGGCGCGGCCATCACCCTGGGCGAGATTTCCGCCGGGCTCGGCTTTGTCCTGGCCAGCACCGCCTGAACCTTCCACACCCGGAGGCAATCATGCTGCCGACGACGCGACCGATGATCCTGCCCACGCTCCTGCCGATGAGACGACCAACGATGCGGCAAGCAAGGCTGCGCTTTTTTCTCGCCGCCCGCCTGGCCCTGGCCATCTGCCTGACCCTCGGTGCCTGCCTGGCCCTCTCCGGCTGCGTCCAGGCCAATGTCAGCCTCTTCGGCGAACCCGGAAAGCCCTACAAAGAGCAGGTGCTGGACGGCAAGGGCCCGGACAAGCTCCTGCTCCTCGGCATCGACGGCCTGATCAGCGACCACACGCGCCAGGGCCTTCTGCGCACCAGGCCGAGCACCGTGCAGGAGCTGGTGGCGCAGCTCAAGCTGGCGCGCAAGGACACGAGCATCAAGGCCGTGGTGCTCAAGATCGACTCGCCCGGCGGCACCACAATTGCCAGCGACATCCTCTACCACGAGCTGATGACCTACAAGGAAGCGAGCAAGATCAAGCTGGTGGCGGCCATGATGGGCCTGGCGGCCTCGGGCGGGTACTACGTGGCCCTGCCTGCGGACCACATCATGGCCCACCCGACGACCATCACCGGCAGCGTGGGCGTGATCTTCCTGCAGCCGCGCGTGGCCGGACTCATGGAAAAGCTTGGGGTGGGCGTGGATGTGAGCAAGTCCGGCACGCTCAAGGACATGGGCTCGCCCTTCCGCGCCGCCACCGAGGAGGAGAAGAAGATCGTCAACGCCATGACCAGGGCCCAGGCCACGCGCTTTCTGGAGCTGGTGCAGCTGCACCGCCGCCTTGAGCCTGCGGCGCTGGGCATCGTGGCTTCGGCCCGGGTGTTTGGCGCGGCCGAGGCCAAGGACCTGGGCCTCATCGACTCCGTGGGCTACCTGGACGACGCCCTGGCCACGGCCAAGAGCCTGGCCGGGCTGCCAAAGGACGCCACGGTCGTGACCTACCGCCGCCAACCGGCCGCCGACGGCACCTACTATCTGCCCGGCGTGGAGGCCGAAGGCAACCGCCCAACGGTCATCAACCTGGACCTGGACGGGCTCTTGCCGCCCCAGGCGGGCATGTACTACCTCTGGACCCCGGCCTACGGGCAATAAAGAATCCTCGCGCCCGGCCTTGTGTGCCTGGGCGCAGTTTGCTAAGCATACGTAGTCTGCCGTCCAAGAGCAGGGCAAACCAGGCCAGACGTCCAGCCAAGGTCCGCACCCGCTGCGGCCTGATCTGAGGAAACGCATGTTCGCCGTGTCCGACCTACGCCGTTCCCTCACCGCCAAGGTGCTCCTGGGGCTGCTGCTCCTGGGCCTGCTCTTTGTCGCCGTCTACGTCACCGCGCGCTTCCTGAACATCCGCTCCTCGGTCATCGAGCGCGAGAGCACCCGCGCCCTGCTGCTGACCGAACCCATGCACTTCGCCCTGGAGAACCTGGCCGAGAACCACCCGGAGATCACCACCGAGGCGGACCGGCTCCAGCGTCTGGTGGGCTACCTGGCCCGGACCAAGGGCCTCCTGTCCGTGGCCGTCATGGACGCCTCGGGCCGCAGAGTCCTGGCCGCCTCCGGCGACACGGAGCTCCTGCGCGGCGTGGGCGGCGACCTGCCCCAGCGCTCCCAAGGCATCGATCGGCCTCTGGCCGAGGCCGCCGCAGACGGCCAGGCCCTGCTCGTGGCCGTGCCCCTCAGGCGGGTGCCCGTGGGCGGCGCCCCGTCCAAGGCCTTTGGCGTGCTGGTGGCCCGGTACGACCTGACTGGCCCCATCGCCGAGCGCCAGCGCCAGACCCTGCGCGACATCGGAGTCTTGTCCGTGGGCATGCTGACCATGATCCTGGTGGTCCTTGTGGGGCTCAGGGTCACCATCCTGGACCCGCTGGGTCATCTGGCCGGGCAGGCCGCAGCCCTGGGCGCGGGCGACCTCTCGACACGCAGCGGCGTCATCGTGCCGTCCGGCGGCGGCGACGAGATCACGCGCCTGGCCGCCGGGTTCGACCACATGGGCGCCGCGCTTGAGGCCGCCGCCGCAGCCCAGGCCCGCCTGCACGAGGAGCTGCGCGCCAGCGAGGCCAGGGGCCGCGCCGTGTTCCAGCACGCCAGCGTCGCCATCTCCCAGGGCGACCGGGAGGGCCGCATTCTGGACGCCAACCCGGCCTTCCTGGAACTCTGGGGCTACACCCTGGAGGAACTGCGCGGCGTGCGCTGGCTCGACCTGACCCACCCCGACGACCGCGCCGAGAGCCAGCGCGAAAGCCAGCGCCTGCTGGCCGGGGAGATCGACGGCTACGGCCTGGAGAAGCGCTACGTCCGCAAGGACGGGCAGATCGTCTGGGCCAGCGTCAACGTGGCCTCCATGCGCGACGAGGACGGCGAGGTGCAGATGCTCGTCCTGGTGGCCGAGGACATCACCAGCCGCAAGACCGCCGAGCAGGAAAAGGCCGAACGCGAGGAGCTCTTCCAGGCCATGTTCGAGGACAACCGGGCCATGCAACTCCTGGTTGATCCGGAGAACGCGGCCATCATCGACGCCAACCACGCCGCAAGCGCCTTCTACGGGTACAGCCGGGAAGAGCTGCGGGGTCTGGGCCTCGGGGACATCAACATCCTGCCGCCCGAGCGCATCCGCGACCGCCTGGACGAGGCCAAGAGTCAGGGCGGCACCTTCCGCTTCGTGCACCGCCTGAAGGACGGCAGCCTGCGCGATGTGGAGGTGCGCTCCGGCCCCTTCCGGGCAGCCGAAAAGACCCTCGTCCTATCAACCATCCAGGACATCACGGAGCGCCTGCGCGCCGAGGCGGCCTTGAAGGAGACCGAGGAGCGCCTGCGCGAACTCATCAACGTCATGGACGAGGGGGTGGTCCTGACCACCGCCGAGGGCCGACTCAAATTTGTGAATCCAGCCTTCGCGCGCCTGCTGGGCGAAAGCCCGGAAACCCTGGAGGGCAAGGGCTACGAGGACCTGATGGACCCGGAGAGCGCCGCGGTGAACAAAACGCGCATGGACGCCCGGAACAAGGGCTCGCGTGAGCCGTACGAGGCCGTTATCCAGCGTCAGGACGGCAGCCAGGCCCTGGCCCGCATCACGCCCTTCCCGCTGTTCTCCCGCGAGGGCGAGTACCAGGGTTCCTGCGCCATCGTCAGGGACATCACCCAGGCCCGTGCCCGCGAGGAGGCCAGCCACCTGCGCCGCATCCGCCGCAACGCCCTGTTGCGCCTGCACGAGATGCACAACGTCAGCCGCAAGGACCTGCTGGACTTCGCCCTGGAGCAGATCCTGGCGCTCACCGTCAGCCCTCTGGGCTACATTTTCCTCTATGACGACGCGCGCCGCCAGTTCAGACTGCACTCCTGGTCTCCAGGCGCCATGGAGCAGTGCTCCATAGCGGACAAGCAAATCCTCTACGACCTGGACGCCACCGGCCTCTGGGGTGATGCCGTGCGCCTGCGCGAGCCGGTGCTCATAAACGACTTCAGCGCGCCCGACCCGCGCAAGAAGGGCCTGCCCAAGGGGCACGTGCAGCTCGCACGCTTTCTGACCCTGCCGGTGATCCGCGCCGGACGCGTGGTGGCCGTGGTCGGCGTGGGCAACAAGCAGGGCCCCTACAACGATGAGGACGTGACCCAGCTCAAGCTTTTCACCGACGCCCTGTGGAGCGTGCTGGAACGCCAGGAGGCCCTGACGCAGTTAAGCGCCGTCAATGAACGCTTCCACCTGGCCGTGCGCGCCGGCCGCATCGGCCTCTGGGACTGGGACCTGGCCAGCGGGGCCATGCACTGCGACGCCTACATGGAGAAGAGCTTCGGCCTCTCCGGGCACGACCTCACAGGCACCCCGGAGGACTGGCTCTGCCGCGTGCATGCCGAGGACCGCCCGCGCGTGCGCGAAGGTCTGGAGATCGCCCGGGCCACAGGCGGACGCTTTGAGCAGTCCTTCCGCGTCCTGGGTCAGGGCGGCCAAGTCCTGCACATGGACTCCCTGGCCGTGACCTACCTGGGGCCAGATGACCAGCCGTTGCGCATGGTCGGCGTGAACATCGACGTCACCAGCCAGCGCCAGGCCGAAGAGCAGGTGGCCGAGAGCCAGCGCTTCCTGCAGACCGTCATCGACACCCTGCCCACGCCCTTTGTCTGCAAGGGCGCCGACGGACGCTATCTGCTGGTGAACCAGGCCTTCACGCAGCTCTACGACCTGCCCCCGGAGCAGGTGCTGGGCCATACCATGGGCGAATTCGCCCCGTCCGAGATCGCGGACGCGCACATGGCTCACGACGAGCTGCTCCTGGCCGACCCGTCGAGCCCGCCGCTGGAATATGAAGTTTCCTACGCCCGACCGGGCGAAGCCACGCGCCACTGGCTCGTGGTCAAGTCGCACCTGCCCCTGTCCGGGGGCCGCAAGCCCGGCCTGGCGTCCATCACCCTGGACATCACCGCGCGCAAGCGGACGGAGGAGGCCCTGCGCCAGGCCAAGGCCGCAGCCGAGGCCGCCACCCTGACCAAGGCCCAGTTCCTGGCCAACATGAGCCACGAGATCCGCACGCCGCTCGGCGGGGTCATCGGGGCCGCCAAGCTTCTGGCCCAGTCCAAGCTGTCCGGCGACCAGCGCCAGCTGGCCGAAATGGCTGTGGAGTCCGGCCGTGCGCTTTTGACCATCGTCAACGACATCCTCGACTTCTCCAAGATCGAGGCCGGGCGGCTGGACCTCAGGCCCGCGCCCTTTGCCCTGCGCGCCGACCTGGAGGCCGTGGCCGCGCCCTTCCGGCTGCTGGCCGGGCAACGCGGCCTGGCCCTCGAGCTTGTGGTCGACAGGAACACCCCGGACACGGTGGTGGCCGACAGCGGGCGCCTGGACCAAGTGCTGCGCAACCTCCTGGGCAATGCCGTGAAATTCACAGAAACCGGCTCCATCACCCTGGAGGTGGCCAGCGATCCGTCCTGCCCAACCCCGCTGAGCTCGGCCTGTGTGCGCTTCACCGTGCGCGACACCGGCCTCGGCATCAGCCCGGACTTCCTGCCGCACCTCTTCGAGAGCTTCAGTCAGGCCGACGAGTCCTACGGTAAACGCCACGGCGGCACCGGCCTCGGCCTGGCCATCAGCAGAAGCCTGGTGGAGCGCATGGGCGGCCACATTGAGGTCGGGAGCACCGTGGGCGCAGGCAGCGCCTTCACCTTCACCCTGTGCCTGCCCCTGGCCGCGCAGGGCCAACTCCCCGCCGAGCCCGGAAGCATAGCTGCGGGCGGCCCAAAGACCCGGCAAACCCAGCCTCTGCGTGTGCTCCTGGCCGATGACAACGCGATCGGGCGCACCCTCCTGGAACGCATCCTGAAGGACGCAGGCCACACGACCGTCAGCGTAGGCGACGGGCTCGAAGTCCTGGCCGCCCTGGCCAGCGAGCCCTTCGACCTGGTGCTCATGGACGTGCAGATGCCCGAGGTCGACGGCCTTACCGCCACCCAGAAAATCCGCCAGGGTCTGGCCGGGGCGCAGAACGCCAACATCCCCATCGTGGCCCTCACGGCCTATGCCCAGGCCGAGGACCGGGAGCGCTTCCTGGCCGCAGGCTTGGACGACTACGTGCCCAAGCCGGTGGAGGAGAGCGACCTTTGGGCCGCCATGCACCGGGCCACAAGCCTGCGGGCCGGACACTGCGCGAACCAGGGCTGCAGCCCCGCAACACCCCCGGCCAGCGCAGCCCCCGGCCAGAGCGATCCGACCCTGAGCCCGCGCTTCGACCTGGGCTTCCTGGAGCGCTCCTTTGGCGAGCGCAGCGACCTCCTGGCCGACATGCTGGTCCAGTTCCAGGCCATGAGCCTGCCCGAGATCGAAGGGAATCTGCGCCAGGCCCTGGCCGCCCGGAACATGCTCAAGGCGCAGCGGGTGGCCCACAAGGCCAGGGGCACCTTTGGCACCGTGGGCGCGCGCCGCGCCGTGCTGCTGGCCCAGGCCACCGAGAAGTCCGCCGTCCAGGGCGATGCGGAAGCCCTGCGCCACCACGCCGAGGCGCTGCTTGTCGAGATCACCGCCCTGGACGAACACCTGCGCCAGGGGCGGCCCTGGCCGGACTCCAACTCCGAGCAGGGGCCCGAGCCAGGGCCCGAACCCCAGCCCGAAGAGAACAAGGCATGACGAAAGCACCATGGAAATCTGTGGCGCACACCGAGGCCTCCATCGAAGCCATCATCCGCGAGCTGGGGCTGGTGCCCCTGCCCGAGGAGGGCGGCCTCTACGCTGAAACCTACCGCTCCGGCGGCGTCATCCCCGGCGGAACCATCCCCGGGCGGCACGCAAGCCCGAGACACTGCGCCACGGCCATCTACTACCTCATCACGCCCGAGCGCTTCTCCGCCCTGCACCGCGTAACCAGCACCGAGATCTTCCACTTCTACCTGGGCGATCCCGTGGACATGCTCCAGCTGCACCCGGACGGCACAGGGACGATCCTGACCATCGGCACCGACCTTTTGTCCGGGCAGCGGCCCCAGGTGGTGGTCCGGCGCGGGATCTGGCAGGGCACGCGGCTTCGCCCCGGCGGGCGCTTCGCCCTGCTCGGCTGCACCGTGTCCCCAGGCTTCGAGTACGAGGACTACGAGCACGGCCGCCGCGTGGAGCTTCAGGCCGCCTACCCGGCCTTTGCCGAAGAGATTGAGCCGTTGACACCGGAGGGCTAGGGTTGCACCCTTGAATACTGTGTCCGCACCGGTTGCCTGCAAGCTCCTCAAGCTCGCGGCAGGCCGGTTGGACAGGGATGCAAGTGGCCTGGCTCTGCACCACCTGGCTTTCACCGGACAACATATCCGCCGCCCGGCATGAGCTAAGACGCTTCTCTTGACCGCACACCCTGAATACACCGCCGTGGGGAGCATACCCCCGTCTCGCGGACGCAACACGAGGCGCGCGCGCTCAGCCGGGCTGATCAACCGGACGGATCAGCCGGACGGATCAGCACGCTCGTCGTCGCCTCCATCATCCCCGGCCGAAAGATCGATCAGCAGCTCCACCGCCCGGCCCGGGCCGGGCGGGGTGGTGTCCTTGCCGCCCGCATAGCGCGAGGGCTTGAGCGTCTTGAGCAGGAACATCAGCAACTGGTCCGAGTGCTTGACGGTGTTGCCGCACTCGCGGCCCTGGTGGAACACCGGCACCTCCACGCCCGAAAGCGCGCGGCGCACCGCCTCGGACTCCAGCGCGGCCACGGCCAGGCCCAGCTCGTCCAGCTCGCCCTGGCCGGAGAGCCCGGCCGCATCGTCCCGGGCCTGAGCCCGCAGCCGCCTGGCCGCATCCAGCGGGATCTCTGCGGCCCTTGCCGCCGCCGCCATGCTTCCTGTGGCGTTGTACGTCCTGCGAAACAGAGAATTCTTGCGCTTATTCATGCCTTCCTCCCCGCCTGTTCCCCGGCCCGGTGGGCCACAAAAGCCCGCCAAGCGGCCCAGGTCGTTAAAACTGTTGACACTTATTCCGGAACTTTTCGTAACCAAGCGCGACGAATGGATATATTTATCTTGCTTCGGCACAGGGGAGTGATAGAACTTCACACACAGGGAAGGATGGGCCTTTCCTGCTATCACCTCCATCCGCCAAGGAGTCTTTGTTATGAAGAAAGCCATCATCGCCATGTCCCTGATTCTCGCCTTTGCCGGCGTTTCCTTCGCCGCCGACGCCGCCGCTCCGGTCGCCGAAAAGCCCGCCGTCGAAGCCGCCGCCCCGGCCAAGAAGGAGAAGAAGGCTGTCAAGAAGACCGCCAAGAAGGCCGCCAAGAAGGCCGCCGCTGCCGAGAAGAAGGCCGCCGAGTAATTTCTGACCTGACCCGGCCCGAGGAGCGCAAGGCTCCGTGGCCTTTTCGCGAGACCTTCCGGACGGGCTCCCGGGTTTTCCCTGGAGCCCGTTTTTTTACGCCATCAGTATAGCACGGGGTTTGCGGCCCGGACAAAAATGGACGCTTTTTGGCCGCAATAAAGACAAAAATTCCGGGTTGACAGCCTGTGGCGAGAGCCCCGGCCGCCCCCTCTCCAGGGCCTCTGCCCCCTGTGGCTCCGCGCCTGAGTGCAGAAAAATGCGCGCCCCGCAGCCCTTGGCCCTTGTGCTTTTGCGCCAAAAAGCCTTGTCCTGCCTGCATCGCCAGGAGCTAGATTTTTCTAGAGTATGTTGATAAAGTACGTAGACAGTGGCCATCCACCCAATTTGATCAAATAATTTCACCTATCCCGTGTTCCGAACCCTTAAGCGTGCGCAAGGAAACCCTCAATGACCGCGACCAAGTCTGCCGCCGACATGCCCCCCATGCCCTCCGACCTGCCCGATGTGGCTCTGAACGACAACGCCAAGGTGGTGCTCGCGCGCCGCTATCTGCGCAAAGACGCGGAAGGCAAGCCCTATGAGCTGCCGCGCGAACTGTTCTGGCGCGTGTCGGCCAAGATCGCGGCCCAGGAGGCCAATTTCAAGGGCGGCAAGGCCAAGGTGGCGGCGCGCGCGCGGGAATACTACGATCTCTTGACCAGCTTCAAGTTCCTGCCCAACTCGCCCACGCTCATGAACGCCGGCACGGACCTGGGCCAGCTGGCGGCCTGCTTCGTGCTGCCCGTGGGCGACTCCATCGAGCAGATCTTTGACGCCGTGAAGCACGCCGCGCTCATCCACAAGTCCGGCGGCGGCACGGGCTTCTCCTTCTCGCGCCTGCGCCCCACGGACTCCCGCGTGGGGTCCACCGGCGGCGTGGCCTCCGGCCCGCTCTCCTTCCTGCGCATCTTCAACACCGCCACCGAGCAAATCAAGCAGGGCGGCACCCGTAGAGGCGCCAACATGGGCATCCTGCGCGTAGACCACCCGGACATCCTGCGCTTCATCCGGGCCAAGGAGCGCGAGGGCGACCTGAACAATTTCAACCTCTCGGTCGGCCTCACCGAAGCCTTCATGCAGGCCGTGGACAAGGACGAGGAGTACGACCTCATCGCGCCGCACAACAAGGCCGTCATCGAGCGCCTCAAGGCGCGCGAGGTCTTTGCCCTGCTCGTGCAGAAGGCCTGGGAGTCCGGCGATCCGGGCATGGTCTTCCTCGACCGCATCAACCGCGACAACCCCACCCCGCTTTTGGGCGAGATCGAGGCCACCAACCCCTGCGGCGAGCAGCCGCTCTTGCCCTACGAGGCCTGCAACCTGGGCTCCATCAACCTGGCCGCCTTCTACGATGAAAACGCGCGTGAAGGCATCGACTGGGAGAGCCTCAAGACCGTCATCCACCAGAGCGTGCGCTTCCTCGACAACGTCATCGAGGCCAGCGTCTACCCGCTGGACCTGATCACCGAGATGGTGCGCACCAACCGCAAGATCGGCCTGGGGCTCATGGGCTTCGCCGACCTCTTGTACCAGCTGGGTGTGAGCTACAATTCCCAGGAGGGCGTCAGCCTGGCCGAGCGCCTCATGGCCTTCATCCAGGACGAGTCCAAGCTGGCGTCCAAAGCCCTGGCCGACGAGCGCGGGCCCTTCCCGGCCTTTGACGGCAGCACCTACGCCGCCAAGAAGCAGGGGCCCTACCGCAACGCCACCACCACCACCATCGCGCCCACGGGCACCCTGTCCATCCTGGCGGGCTGCTCCTCGGGCATCGAGCCCTTGTTCGCACTAAGCTTCACGCGCACCGTCATGGACAACGACAAGCTGCTGGAGGTGAACCCCTTCTTCGAGGCCGCGGTGAAAAAGGCCGAGGCTTACAGCCCCAAGCTCATGGAAGAGGTGGCCAAGATCGGCTCCATCCAGGCCATGGACTACCTGCCCGCCGAGATCCGCCGCGTCTTTGTCACGGCCATGGACGTCGAGCCCATCTGGCACCTGAAGATGCAGGCCGCCTTCCAGAAGTACACCGACAACGCCGTGTCCAAGACCGTGAACCTGCCGGGCAGCGCCACCCAGGAGGACATCTGGGACATCTACTGGAAGGCCTACGAGTACGGCTGCAAGGGCGTCACCGTGTACCGCGACGGCTGCAAGGCCGACCAGGTGCTCTGCACCGGCGACGGCCAGGAGAAGAAGGACGGCGTCGAGGAGATCAAGCCCAAGACCGTGGTCCGCAAGCGCCCGGACATCGTCTACGGCTTCACCCAGAAGATCGACACCGGCCTGGGCGCGCTGTACCTGACCATCAACGAGCAGGACGGCAAGCCCTTTGAGGTCTTCGCCACCATCGGCAAGTCCGGCCGGTCCATCACCGCCAAGGCCGAGGCCATCGGCCGACTGGTGTCGCTGGCGTTGCGCTCCGGCGTCGAGGTGCGCGACATCGTCGAGCAGCTCAAGGGCATCGGCGGCGAGCACCCCAAGTTCCAGAAGAAGATCCTGCTGCAGTCCATCCCGGACGCCGTGGCCTGGGTGCTGGAGAACCGCTACATGTCCGGCGAGAAGCACGCCAGCGCGCACGCCAACGCGCTGAACAAGGAGATGTGCCCCGAATGCGGCGAGGCCCTGACCTTTGAGGAAGGCTGCCACTGCTGCAAGCAGTGCGGGTACACCAAGTGCGGGTAGAAGGGAGAGAATAGCCTCCGGCGGCCGGGGGGCCCCTTCGGGGTTCATAACCGCCCCCCAGACCCCCACATTACGCGAAGGGCTCCTTCCAGCGCAAAGCCGCCGGAAGGAGCCTTTCGCTTCTGGTGAATCCTGGAGAATCCGGGGTGAATGCCGGAGCAGGCCGCAGCACAGACACGCCGCTTCGCCATGCCAAAAGGGCTGGCTCAGGGAAAACCTGGGCCAGCCCTTTTGGCTCTATACAGGGGTTCCAAGGGGCCTGAAGGCCCCTTGGCCGCCGGAAGTTCTCTCTCCCTACAACACCGGCAGATACCGCTCGATCTCGTACTGCGTGACCTGGGTGCGGTAGCGGTCCCACTCCATGATCTTGTTCTCGTAGAGCTTGCCAAAGATGTGCTCGCCCAGGGTCTCGCGCACCAGGGCGCTCTTCTTCATCTCCTCGGCGGCCTCGAACAGGCTGCCCGGCAGCGACGTGATGCCGTGGGAGTCCAGCGCCGCCTGGTCCATGTGGAAGATGTCCGTCTCCACGGGATCGGGCAGCACATAATTCTGCTCCATGCCCTTGAGGCCGGCGGCCAGCATCACGGCAAAGGTCAGGTAGGGGTTGGCCGCCGGGTCCGGGCAGCGCAGCTCCATGCGCGTGGCGGCCTCCTTGCCCGGCTTGTACATGGGCACGCGCACCAGGGCCGAGCGGTTCCTGCGCGCCCAGGCCACGTACACCGGGGCCTCGTAGCCCGGCACCAGGCGCTTGTAGGAGTTCACCCACTGGTTGGTGACGCAGGCGAACTCGCGCGCGTGCTTCAGGATGCCCGCGATGAAGCTCTTGCCCTCGGGCGAGAGGTGGTACTGGTCCGAGGGGTCGAAGAACATGTTGCGGCCGTTCTTGAACAGGCTCTGGTGCACATGCATGCCCGAGCCGTTCTGGCCGTAGATGGGCTTGGGCATGAAGGTGGCGTAGGCTCCGTGCTTGCGCGCCACCTCCTTGACCACCACGCGGTAGGTCATGGTGATGTCGGCCATCCTGAGCGCCTCGGCGTAGCGCATGTCGATCTCGTGCTGGCTCGGAGCCACCTCATGGTGGCTGTATTCGATGGCCACGCCCATCTTCTCCAGGGCGAAGATGATGTCGCGGCGGATGTTGTTGCCCAGGTCCAGCGGCGGGGCGTCAAAATAGCCGCCCTGGTCCAAGAGTTCGGTGCTCTTGTCGTTGGCGAAGAGGAAGAACTCCAGCTCCGGCCCGACGTAGTAGGTGTAGCCCTTCTCGGCGCACTTGGAGAGCACGCGGCGCAGGCAGTAGCGCGAGTCCGCGGCGTAGGGCTGGCCGTCCGGGGTGTGGATGTCGCAGAACATGCGCGCCACGGGCCGCTCGCTGGGCCGCCAGGCCAGGACTTGGAAGGTGGTCGGGTCAGGCATGGCGATCATGTCCGACTCCTCCACGCGGGCGAAGCCCAGGATGGACGAGCCGTCAAAGCCCATGCCCTCCTCAAAGGCGGCCTCCAACTCGCGCGGGGTCACCTGGAAGCTTTTCAGCGTGCCCAGGATGTCCACAAACCAGAACTGCACGAAGCTGACGTCGTAGTCCTTGACGGCGCGCAGCACGTCATCGGCGTTTTTGCAGTTGAATATCGGGGTGGTCATTGGCTGGCCTCCTTGAGGCATATTGTTGCCCGCGCCGCGTGCTGCGAGCGGGGAGGTGTCATCCTGATTCTGTCCTAGCGCTGCTCGACAAATATGTAAAGCGTAGCCAGGGGAACGGGGGCGGGTTCCAACGAAAATGTCGGCAGGCAACGGTGCTAGGGGCTGGTGTGCGAACCGCAAGGCGCTCGCAATGGGCAGGGGAAACGGACGCGGGCAATGTGCTGCAGGGGAGCGCAGGACGCGAAGGGTGGTGACAAGGACCAGCACGGTGCTGCCCCTGCGGCCAGACCCGGGCAAACAGGTCAGGCCCGGTCAACCGGGTGGATGTGGGAACAGATTGCCTGGGGTCCGGGCGAGCCGAAACCCCGGCCTTAATCCCTAGCCCTGCTCCGGCCGCTGGAACGTCAGCTCCGGCAGCATGGCCCAGGCGGGCGGCGGGGTTGAGACCGAGGGTTTCGCGCCCTTGGCGGACACCTGGCCAGACGCCAGACGGGCCAGGCAGGCCGCGCACAGGGTGCCGTCGGAGTCCTCAAAAAGGTGGTCCGTGCGATTGATGTGGTGCCCGCAGGCGGCGCAGCGGTGACGGATCATGTGTTCCTCCCGCGTGGCGACAGCTCACGCTGCCTGAGTTCATGCATCTTGCGTGCCCAGCAGGATTTGCCCTGGGCATCATGTATCAGAAAAATCTATTCGTGGTACTGCTGTTTTCCCTTGGCGCTGCGCGGCAATTCTGCTAAAAAATTGGCATGCAGTCATTCACAGCCTTTCCGGCAATACCGCAAAAGGTCCGGCTGACCCAGGGCGTGCGCGCCGCTGGTTGAGCCGCCAAGGTGGCTCCAGGGGACCTGGAGCGGATACTCTCTGGCCTGGTGACAGGCCAGGACGAACGCATTCTCTCCGGCCCGCGCGGCGGCAACGAGGACGCGGTGGTGGTGCGCTTTCCGCACGCCATGGCCCTGGTGCAGACCGTCGACTTCCTGACTCCCGTGGTGGACGACCCCTTTCATTTCGGCCAGATCGCCGCAGCCAACTCCCTGTCCGATGTCTACGCCGTGGGCGGCGAACCGCTGACGGCCATGAACGTGTGCTGTTTCCCGGCGCGCAGCATGCCCCCGGAGGTGCTCGGGGCCATTCTCAAGGGCGGGCTGGCCAAGATCCACGAGGCCGGGGCCATGCTCTGCGGCGGCCACAGCGTGGAGGACCCGGAGATCAAGTACGGACTGTCCGTGTCCGGCGTGGTCGACCCGGACAAGATCGCCACCAACCGCGGGCTCAAGCCCGGCGACGCGCTGCTCCTGACCAAGCCCATCGGCACCGGGGTGCTGGCCACGGCGGTGAAGGCCGGCCGGCCCGGCGCGAAAAAGTTTGAGGAGCTGCTGCTCAACTGGTGCGCCCGGCTCAACCGGGGCGGGGCCGCAGTCATCCGTGAGCTGGGCCTCAAGGCCTCCACCGATGTGACGGGCTTCGGCCTGGGCGGGCATTTGCTGGAGATGGCGCAGTCCAGCGGCGTGTGCGCACAGCTGGACCTGGGCGTGGTGCCCTTCTTCCCGGAGGCGTTGGAGCTGGCCGCGCTGGGGCTTTTGCCCGGCGGCAGCGTGTGCAACCGCAATTACTATCTGCCGCGCGCACGCCTCGGCGCCGGGCTGGAGGATCTGCGCGTGGCGCTGGTCTTCGACGCCCAGACCTCGGGCGGGCTCATCCTGGGCGTGCCGCAGGACAAGCTGGCCCAGGCCCAGGCCATGCTCCAGGCCTCGGGCGATCTGTCCGTGTGCATCGGCCGCGCCACCGAGGCCGAGCCCGGCGGACCATTCCTGTCCATCGTCTAGGGCCTGCCCATCATCTAGGACCCCACCCATCGTCTCGGACCCAGCCCATTCTCCAGGCTGCGGACAGCAAGGCCCCAGGCCTCCGGCCCTCAAGCTTCAGCAAAGTCCCATTGCCCCGGCGCCGCCCAAAGGCGGCTGCGGCGAACCTCCGGCAACCCCGCGGTCATGTTTTGTTGCGACCAGCTTGCAGAATTTCCGCCGGTATGCCATACGAGGCATGTGGTGCGGGAGTTGGCCGACGCCTTGCCCTGTCCGCCTCCAGGCCCCTTGCGCACCCGCCGCGGCTGCGGCCCGTCCCCCCGCATACGGAACAGCATACCCCCTCAAAGGCTCCAACGTCACGGAGGGTTCTTGTATGGCTGAGGCAAAATCCATCTTCACAGGCCTTTTGGCCCATGCCGGGGTCGCCGTGGACGGCCCGCACCCCTGGGACATCCACGTGCACGACGAACGCCTGTACCCGAGCGTTCTGGCCCGGAAGAACCTGGGCCTGGGCGAGGCCTACACCGCTGGCTGGTGGGACTGCGAGCGCATCGACGAGTTCTTCAACCGCATCCTGCGCAGCGGAGCGGCGGAGCGGGTCAAGGGCAGCATGCTGCTGGTGTGCTCCCTGTTCCCGGCCTACGTGCTGAATCTCCAGTCCCCGTCGCGGGCGCTGGCCGTAGCGCGGCGGCATTATGACCTGGGCAACGACCTGTTCTCGGCGTTCCTGGACCCCTATCTCCAGTACAGCTGCGCCTACTTCAAGGATACCGCCGACTTGGCCGAGGCCCAGAAGCGCAAGCTGCGCCTGATCTGCGAGAAGCTCTGCCTGCGCGAGGGCGAACGCCTGCTGGACATCGGTTGCGGCTGGGGCGGGCTGGCCCGGTTCGCGGCCGAGGAATACGGCTGCCAAGTGGTGGGCGTCAGCATCTCGCGGGAGCAGATCGCCGCAGGGCAGGAGCTCTGCGCCGGGCTGCCCGTCGAGTTCCGCTGCTGCGACTATCGCACGCTGGACGAGCCCTTTGACAAGATCGTGTCCGTGGGCATGTTCGAGCACGTGGGCTGCCGCAACTACGGCCAGTTCATGCGCACCGTGGCCCGCTGCCTTAGGCCCGGCGGGCTCTTCCTGCTGCACACCATCGGCGCCAACGTCTCGGCCCACGCCTGCGACCCCTGGATCAACAAGTACATCTTCCCCAACGGCACGCTGCCGAGCATCGCCCAGATCGCCCTGGCGGCCGAGGGGCAGCTGGTGATGGAGGACTGGCACAACCTGGGGCCGCACTATGACCCGACCCTGATGTCCTGGCTGTGCAACTTCCGGTCGGCCTGGCCAAGCCTGAAGCCGCGCTACGGCGAGGCCTTCGGCCGCATGTGGGAATATTACCTGCAGTCCTGCGCCGGGGCCTTCCGCGCCAGGGACATCCAGCTCTGGCAGATCGTTTTCAGCACCCCAGGTGCTACGCAGCCCGGCTGCCGCCTGACCTGAATCAGCTTCCGCCCCACCGGTCCACAAAAGCGGCCACGTCGAACTTCCGGCGCGCGCCGGAATAGGTCATGCTGCGCACCACTCCGAAAACCGCGCGCTCCGGCCAGGGCCGGTCGTGCACGCCGCCGATGCTCCAGGCGATGCCCGCGTAGCCATTCACGTCGCGCCCATCCAGCGACAGGCTGTCGTTCAGGCGCAGGCAGCGCTCAAGCGCCGTTGCAGCATCCGGCGACCAAAGCAGCACCTGCTTGGCCCAGTACATGCGCAAATAGCCGTGCATGTGCCCGGTGGCGATGAGTTGCCGTTGCGCCGCGTTCCACAGCGGGTCCGGGGTTGCCCCGGCTTCCAGTTCGGCGGCGCTGGTCAGGTGCGGGCGCGCATCAATCTGATGCTTGTCGAGCGTCGCCGTGGCCCAGGCCGGGAAGGCGGCGGGCGTGTCGTAGTCCGGGGTGTAGAGGCAGAAGTTCTCGGCCAGCTCGCGGCGCACAATGAGCTGCTCCAGGAAGCCGTCGCGGGCCTCAACGGAGATGTTTCTCGCCGCCAGCACGCAAAGCGCCACGCGCTGGGCCGAAAGCTGCCCGAAGTGCAGGTACGGCGACAGCAGCGACGCGGCAGGCTCCACCGGCGTGTTGCGGCCATCGGCGTAGCGCGGCAGGTTTGCTGTCAGAAAGACGTCGAGCCGGGCGCGGGCAGCGGTTTCGCCGGGCGGAAAGGCCGCTGGCGGCGGGCCAAACTCGGCGCACAGCGCGTTCCAGTCCGGGCAGGGCAGGGGCGCGGTCCAGGCAGTGGCCTGGGGGCTCAATTGGGCTGGCAGGGGCGGGAACTCCTCCAGGAATTCCGGCAGCAGGCGCTGGATCTTCGGCCTAAGCGTGCGCGCCATGTACTCGCGTTTGTCCGAGGCCGTGCGCGCAGGCACGATGTTGCGGGCGTCCACCTCGATGACCGGCACGTCCAGCCGGGGCAGGGCCTGAGCCAGCCAGGCACGTTTTGTTATTGTGGGGTCGGCGTCGGTGAGCACCAGCCCGGCACGCAGGCTGCGCACGAACTCCGGCACCTCGCGGCCCGGCTCGCCGCGCAGCAGCACGAGCGGAATGCCCAGCGCCTGGAGTTCAAGGGCTGTCTCGCGCAGGCCGTGGACCAGGAAGGCAAAATGCTCCGGCCGGGCCAGGCCGAAGCCGCGCGCCAGGCAGACCGCCACGCAAAGCGGCTGGCCGCGTTCCTGCGCCAGCGCAGCAGCATGGATGAGCGCCCAGTTGTCGGCCGCGCGCAGCTCGCGGTGCATCCAGTAGACCACCGGGCCTGGTTGCCCAGGTCTGTTGTGGATGAGGCGGGCGCGGGCTGGGTGCATGGGCTGCGCTCCGGTGTGCGGGGGGCTCTTTCGGGCCGGTTCCGGGGGTCTACCCCGGCAGGGCCGTGACCACGGCGATGGCCTTGATGCCGCGCTTTTCGCCGGTGAAGCCCAGGCCCTCCTCGGTGGTGGCCTTGACGTTCACGCAGGCTTGCGGAAGCTCCAGCAGCTGGGCGATCTGCGCGGCCATGCGCGCCTTGTGCGGTCCGAGCTTGGGCACCTGGGCGACCACGGTCAGGTCCGCGTGGGCCGGACGGTAGCCGCAGGCGCGCACGCGCCTGAGTGCCTCAGTGACGAACACGGCGCTGGGCATGTTCGCAAAGGCCTGGTCGGTGTCCGGAAAGAGCTGGCCGATGTCGCCCGCGCAGGCGACGCCCAAAAGCGCGTCGGTAAGGGCGTGCAGCAAAACGTCGCCGTCCGAGTGCGCGATGACCTGCGGCCCGCCGGGAATGGCGATGCCGCCGAGCATCATCGGCCTGGCCTGGGATTTTGTTTTGGCATCGGTTTCATTGGACGCAAGATAGCGGTGCACGTCGTAGCCCCAGCCCGTGCGCGGAGGCTTCGCCTCGTTCATGGGGGAGGAGAGCAACGCAAGGTCGGCCGGGGTGGTGATCTTCACGTTCTGCTCCTCGCCCGGGACCACGGCCACGGGATGTCCGGCGCGCTCCATGAGGGCCGCGTCGTCCGTGACCTCCCAGGCCTCGGCCTGGGCGCGCTGGTGCGCGGCCCAAAGCGGGGCCAGCAGGAAGCCCTGGGGCGTCTGCACGGCGCGCAAGACGCTGCGGTCCGGGGTGTCCTGCACGGTGTTGTCCGGGCGGACGGTCTTGATGGTGTCGGTGACGTTCAGGCCGGGGATGACGGCCACGGCACCTTTCGACAGGGGTCCGGTCGACAGGGGTTCTTCCATCAAGGCCTCGGCCACGCGGCGCACAAGTCCGGCTGTGGCGAAGGGCCGGGCCGAGTCGTGCACGAGGACGCCGTGGCAATCTCCGGGCAAGGCGGCCAGGCCCAGGCGCACGGAGTCCTGCCGGCGCGCGCCGCCAGCGCAAATGCGCCAGGGCAGGCCCAGGGGCTCGCCCGCGTCGAGCTCGGCCACCAGGGCGGACATGCGCTCCAGGTCCTGCGGCGGAAAAACGAAGACCAGGCCCTTGACCGCCTGCACGCGAGCGAACGTGCGGGCGCTGTGCCAGAACAGCGGCGCGCCGTGGAGGTCGAGGTACTGCTTGCGCACGGCCTCGCCGGTGCCTTCGGCCAAGGCCTGGGCGATACGCGAGCCGCTGCCCGCCGCGAGCAGCACGGCCCACAGGTGCAGATCAGGGTCGGGCAGATCGGAATGTTTCAGGCCTTTGGTGGTCATGGAGTACCGGCCTTCTGCTGTGCGCTGTTGAGGGGAAAAGCCGGGGGAGGATTTCGCCTCCCCCGGTGTGTCGTCGGCGTGCCGGAGCCGGACTGTAAGCCGGGTTTTGTCTCCCCCTTCGTCCCTTTCGGGGCGAGGGAGGCGACCGTCATTCCTCTAGGATGGCCGTTACCGACCACCTCAAGCAACCTACCCGAAGGCAATAGCCGGGCCAGCCTACCTTCCTATTTGGTCTTGCTCCGAGCGGGGCATGCCTAGCCGGGCGTGTCGCCACGCCCGCTGGTGGGCTCTTACCCCACCGTTTCACCCTTACCCCGCAATCCCGAAGGACTGCGTGGCGGTCTGCTTTCTGTTGCGCTTGCCGAGGATCGCTCCTCCTGGGAGTTACCCAGCGCTCTGCCCTGTGGAGCCCGGACTTTCCTCCCCGTCCCTTAGAGGGCCGCGGCGACGGTCCGTCCAACTCCGGCGTAAACCTTAATCGTGAATCGTGGGGGAATGCTCCACCCAGAAAATGATCCGCTGGCAGTTGGGGCAGCCCAGGATCTGCTTGCCCTTCTGCAACTCGTTGAACGACTGCGGTGGGATCCTGATGTGGCAGCCGCCGCAGATGCCTTCGGCCACGGGGACGATGACCGGGTGCTCGATGCGCGAGCGGATGAACTCATAGCGCCCCAGGATCGGTGGCGGCACGACCTTGCCGGCCTTGTTGCGGCGCTTGCCCAGGGAGTCCAGACGGGTCTGGGCCTTGGCCACGCGCTCGTCCAGGGTGGCCTTCTTGACGTCGTAGCCTTCCATGAGGGCGTCGATCTCCGCGGCCAGTTCCTGCATGGCGGTGTCCTGGCGGGTGAACTCCTCCATCACCGCGATGCGCTCTTCTTCGCGCAGGCGGTTCAACTTTTCCATGGAATCCATCTCGCGCATC
>Ga0154365_1164_pt3 | contig 20690 bp, 15 predicted proteins | sample RifGroA2_FD_115893 | JGI IMG/M metagenome (GOLD analysis project Ga0154365, IMG submission 115893) | Desulfovibrionales bacterium GWA2_65_9
GGTGGCCCCGTCGCGCACGAAGATGACCGAGTTGGAGCTGACCCCGGCCTCGATGGACCAGGCGAAGATGAGGTCCTGCATCTCCTTGGGCGTAGGCTTGCGTGCGGTGTAGGTCACGCCGTCCTTTTCCGCCGTGGCGGGCAGGAAGTCTGCGGCCTCGCGGATGCGGCTCTGGAACGAGGACTGGAGCACCAGCCCGCCGTCGAACAGGCTCTTGATGTCCAGGAACGGGGAGCGGGCCAGCTCATCCAGACGCGCGATGCCGGGGATTTTCAGGATGCGCAGGTTCTTGCGGGCCTTGAGGATGTCCACCACGCCGGGCTCGAACTCCGGCGCGGCCACGACCTCGAAATAGAAGGAGTTGATGAGCTCGGCGGCCTCTTTGTTCAGGGGGCGGTTGACCACCACGGCCCCGCCAAAGGCGGCGATGCGGTCGGACCAGAAGGCGCGGGAGACGGCCTCGGCCACGCCCAGGTCGGTCCAGGCCGCGCCGCAGGGGTTGTTGTGCTTGAGGATCACGGCGGCCGGGCGGGCGCCCAGGTACTGCAGGATGTTCAGCGCGTTGTCCACGTCGGTCAGGTTGGTCTTGCCGGGGTGCTTGCCGGCCTGGAGCATGTGCTCCTCGGTCAAGGCCGAGACCAGGCCCTGGCCTGGCCCGCGGAAGGCCACGCCGTCCAGGATCAGCTCGCCGCCGACCTGCTCGTACAGGGCTGCGGGCTGGTCCGGGTTCTCGCCGTAGCGCAGGCCGCGCACTTCGCCGCCGATATTCCAGGTGCGCTTCTTGTAGACCAGCTCCTGGCTGCCGATCTGCAGGCGCAGGTCGTCGGGGAAGTGGTCGCGCAACAGCGTGGTGTACATCTTTTTCAGTTCGCTCATGGCCGCATCCTTGTTGTATAAAGTCCTGCGCGCGCTCACGCGTCCGGCGTTGTGCCAGGTTAGCACAGCCGCCCCCGGCGGGCAATGAGCCATTGGCGGGCGCCCGGAATTCTGGTAGCACCCCTGCACACGCCGCTCAAACGGCCCACGGAGGTCAACACGCATGCCTGAGTCCTATCTGGAAAACGCCCTGGTCAAGCTTGCCCGGCAGATCGTCGCCTTTGACGAGGCCTCGCTCATGGATCTGTGGGAGAAATACGCGGAGGTGGTGCGCCGGTTCGAGCCGACCAGACGCTGGGAAGAGGCCGCGCTGATCTTTGGCATCATCCAGTCGGTGCGCATGAAGAACCAGCTCTTCAACTACAGCCTGTCGGCCTCGCGCGCCGGGGTGCCTGGGCCGGCCTTCAGCCCGGACATGCTGAACCTGACCGTGCCGGAACCCCGGCCCAAGCCTGCCGCAGCAGGACCCGCGCCGGAGCCTGCTCCTGTCGCTGCAAAGGCTCCGGCCCGCGGCTCAGCGCGCCAGGGCAAGCCGAAGGCCGGAAAGCTCATCCCGCTGCGCCCCGATCTGGTGGACTAGGCCCTTGATGGCGTAGGCGAAGTAGCGCACCTTATCCACGAATTCCACGGCCTCGGCCCCCCGGCACAAGCCGTGATGGGTGTTCTTGGCCACGTCCAGGCTGGCCAGGGTGGGCAGCACCCGGCGCACGGCCGTCCATGCCGGCAGGCAGGCCCGCCCGTCCTGAACCCGTCCGTCCCGAGCGAGCCCGACCTGGGCCAGGCCGATGGCGTCCTCCACATGTCCCTGGCCGATGTTGAAGGCCGCCAGCCCAAAGAGCATGGCGTCCTCGCGGCCATAGCCCAGCTCGATGAAATGCGTGCGCAGCATGTCCAGGTAGCGCGCCCCGGCGGTGATGACCTCGGCGTCGTCGTTGGGATCCTGCACGCCCAGGCGCTCCATTGTGTCCCCGGTCATCTGCATGAGCCCGCGCACGCCCGTGGCGCTTACCGCGCCGGGGTTGAAGTGCGACTCCTGGTGGATCACCGCTGTCAGCAGGATGGGGTCCAGCCGCCACTTGCGCGAGGCCTTGGTGATGGTGCCCGCGTGCGGCGGCACATAGAGCGCCAGGGTGCGGCGCAGCATCTCCATCTCAAAGGGGTCCGGGTCCTCGGGCAGAAAGCCCATGGTGCGCTCGCGCAAGGCGGGCAGGGTGCCGTCCGCGGCCAGCTGGTTCCAGAAGCTGCGCATGGCCTTGTCCAGCTTGGGCACGTCGGTGCGCCAGACAAAGCGGTACCCGGCCTCGCGGCCCGTGGGCGCCACGTCGCGCACCTCCGGCAGGAAGGGCAGCAGCAGGTGCAGGGCGTCCAGCGGCAGGGCCGGAGCGAGCACCGGGTCCTGGGAGAAGGACGCGGCCACGCGCAAGAGCTCGTCCAGGGCGGGCCGGTTGGTTCCGGTGGGCAGAAAGCCCTCGGTCCAGTCCACGGTGTAGATGGGCTGGCGGTCGTATTCCGGGCCGTAGGCCATGCGTGGCCTTGGGCCCGCGTCAGCGTCCTCTCTCCGGTCAGCCTCGCTTGGGGCCACGCCCAGAGCCAGGCCGATCTGGGCCTTGCCTTGCTCCACCATCTCTAATACTTCTTCGGGGGTGCGGGTGAGCACGAGGCGCACCTCGACCCCGTAGATCTGGCGGAAACGTTCCAGCAGCTCCTGCTCGGGGCTGAAGCCGGAGGTTCCGGACATGCGCGCCTGGAGCGGGGCCGCAACTACCAGGACCCTGGGCAGAGGCACGGTCCGTATATAGTTGATGACGAGCCCGAACAGGGCGAGGGACAAGAGGCCCATGATGATGCGCTCGCGCCTGAATTGGCGCGCCCATCTGGGGGCTTTGTCCTGGGCAATTGTTGACATGTGTTGATTCCTCTTTTACGAAAATCATCCGCTTGCCGCAAAACAATCGTCTGCGTGGACCGGGCAAGTAGCCATAAGGAGCCTTCATGTCAAATATCGTGGTCTTCGGGTCCCAGTGGGGCGACGAGGGCAAGGGCAAGATCGTGGATATGCTGGCCGCCGATTCTGCGGCTATCGTGCGCTTCCAGGGCGGCAACAACGCCGGGCACACCCTCGTGGTGGGCGGAGAGAAGTGCATCCTGCACCTCATCCCTTCGGGCATCCTGCATCCGGGGAAGATTTGCCTCATCGGCAACGGAGTGGTGCTGGACCCCGAGGTCTTCCTGCGCGAGATCGACACCCTGGCGGCCAAGGGCCTGGACGTGTCCCCGGCCCGGCTCATGGTCAGCAAAAAAGCCCACGTAATAATGTCTTACCATCGTGCTTTGGATTCGGCAAGGGAAGGTTCGCGTTCCAAGGGTGCGAAAATCGGCACCACGGGCCGGGGCATCGGCCCCTGTTACGAGGACAAGATGCACCGCTGCGGCATCCGCGCCTGCGATCTGGCCGATCCGGAGCTCCTGCGCGAGAAGATTAAGAGCGCCCTGGAGGAGAAGAACGTCCTGTTCGCCAAGCTCTACGGGTGCGAGCCCATGGACCCGGAGCAGGTGTTCCAGGAGCTGCTGCCCTTTGCCGAGCGTCTGCGCCCCTACCTGGGCGACGTGTCCACGGCCATCGAGCAGGCTGTGGCCGGCGGCGGCACCGTGCTCTTCGAGGGCGCCCAGGGCACGCACCTGGACATCGACCACGGCACCTACCCCTTTGTCACCTCGTCCACCACGGTGTCCGGCAACGCGGCCTCGGGCTCGGGCTGTTCGCCCCGGATGCTCGAGCGCATCATCGCCATCGTCAAGGCCTACACCACGCGCGTGGGCGGCGGGCCTTTCGCCACGGAGCTTCTGGACGCCACCGGCGACTATCTGCAGGAGAAGGGCGGGGAGTTTGGCGCCACCACGGGCCGCAGGCGCCGTTGCGGCTGGCTGGACCTCGTGGTCCTGCGCGAGTCCGCGCGCTTGAACGGCCCCACCGAGCTGGCCGTGACCAAGCTCGACGTGCTCTCGGGACTAAAGGAGCTGAAGATTTGCGTGGAGTATGAGTACCGGGGCGGGCGGATCAACTATCCGCCCCAGGAGCAGAACGGCATGGCTTACGTCACGCCGGTGTACGAGACCCTGCCCGGCTGGACCGAGGACATCACCGGGGTGACCTCCTTTGCCGGGCTGCCGAAGAACGCGCAGGCCTATCTGGAACGCATGGAGGAACTCTCCGGCGTGCCCATCGGCCTTGTCTCCGTCGGCCCGGACCGCAGCCAGACCTTCACCAGGTAAGTCTGGCACCAGGCAGGTCTGGCGCCAGGCCGGTCTGGCCCGCCGTCGCCGCTGCCGGGGAGCTGTCGCGCGCGGCCCTACTGAACCCGGCCCAGGTGGGGCTTGATGCCCCAGCAGTCTGCCGGGATGGGCAGGCAGACGCTCTTCTCCGGGAGGTCCGCGCAGAGGATGAGCCCGCCCGTGGCCTCGTTCCAGAACACGTGGTCCAGGAACAGGGCCAGCGCGCGCGCGAGGGGCAGGTCCTCGGCCGCCATGCCGCTCAGGCGGCGCAGCACCAGGGCGGCGGCCTTGCGCACCAGCGCAAGCCCCGCTGCGGAAAGGGCGACGTCCTCATAGTCCAGTTCATGCAGGCTGTCCTGGGCCTGGCCCAGGGCCTCGAGCACCTGTTCGCGGACGGGTTGTCTTTGTGCTTCTGGCATGTCGGCCTCCTTGTAAGTCTTGTGTCGGACTCCATGGGCGAAAATGTTGCACCTTGCGTGCCAGGGATTTTTTGCCCAGGGGGCGCGCACCCCTTCCGCTGAAGCCCGGTTGCGTGTAGCATGGGACCAAACGGCGGCCCGCGCGCAACGGGGTGAATGCCAGGGCGCACAACAGGGCGCAGAACGGCAACGCCGGAGGAGGCTTCATGCGGCGAACCAGCGGCGTGCTTCTGCACCTGACCTCTCTGCCCTCGCGCTTCGGCATCGGCGACATGGGCCCGGAGGCCCTGCGTTTTGCGGAGTTTCTGACCATGTCCGGGCAGAGCCGCTGGCAGATGCTGCCCATCACGCCCACGGCCACAAGCCTGGGCAACTCGCCGTACTCCAGCTTCTCGGCCTTTGCGGGCAACACCCTGTGCATCAGCCCGGAGGGCCTGTGCGACGACGGACTGTTGACGCGCCGGGAGCTCTCCGGCTTTGACCTGCCCGTGCACGACCGGGTGGATTTCCGGGCCGTGGAGCGCACCAAGGGCGCCATGCTGCGCCAGGTCTTTGAGCGCCGCTTGGCCGCAGGCGGCCTGGAGGACTACTCGGGCTTCGCGGAGTTCCGGGCGCACAACGGCTCCTGGCTGCCGGACTTTGCCCTGTTCATGGCGCTTAAGGACTACTTTGGCGGTTCGGCCTGGCCCAGTTGGCCCGAGGACATCCGCCTGCGCCGCCAGGAGGCCCTGCAAGGCTACGGCATCCTGCTGCACCGCGAGATCGTGTTCCAGGAGTTCTGCCAGTGGCTGTTCTTCCGCCAGTGGGGCCGGCTCAGGTGGGAGCTGTCGAAGCTCGACGTGGAGATTGTCGGCGACGTGCCCATCTACGTGACCCTTGATTCGGCCGATGTCTGGGCGGGCACGCATCTCTTCAAGCTGGACGAGGCCGGGCAGCCCCTGTTCGTGGCCGGGGTGCCGCCGGATTATTTCAGCAAGACCGGCCAGCGCTGGGGCAACCCGGTGTTCGACTGGGAGGCCTGCAGGGACGAGGGCTTCGCCTGGTGGATCAGGCGCATGCGCCACAACTTCGGCCTGTTCGACCTGGTGCGCCTGGACCACTTCCGGGGTTTCGCGGGGTACTGGGAGATTCCGGCCGAGGAAAAGACGGCCATCAACGGAGCCTGGGTTCCGGCCCTGGGCCGGGAGATGCTGACCGCGCTCCTTTTGGCCCACGGGCACCTGCCGCTCATCGCCGAGGATCTGGGCATCATCACCGACGATGTGGTGGCCCTGAAGGAGCATTTTGGCCTGCCGGGCATGAAGATCCTGCAGTTCGCCTTTGGCCCGCACACACCCTACAGCCCGGACTCACCGCACAACCACGAGCAGAACTGCGTGGTCTACACCGGCACCCACGACAACAATACCACGCGCGGCTGGTTCGAGAGCGGCGAGGCCGGGCCGGGCATGCGCCGGGTGCTGGTGCGCTACCTGGGCCGCAAGATCACCGAGGACAGCGTGGGGCGCGAGTTCATCCGCCTGGCGCTGTCGAGCCCGGCCAGGGACGCCGTGATCCCGGCCCAGGATCTGCTCGACCTGGACGGGAGCCACCGCATGAACATCCCCGGCACCACCAAGGGCAACTGGGGCTGGCGGCTGCCCCAGGACCTGCTCTGCGTGTGCGGTGCCGGCCGGGCCCGGGCCGAGGGCCTGCGCGGTTTGTGCGAGTTGTACGGCCGCACGCCCCTGACCAGCGGGAGCGACGGGGCCGCCGGGTAGAAGCGTTTTTTTCGCCGCCAGCGTGTTGACAGCGCGCCTGTGGTGTTTATCTTCCCCATGCCTGAATCGCCCCGCGGCACGTGCGGGGCGCTTTTTAGTCAACAGGCGTCCGTCCGCCGATTTTGGCCGCACGCTGACGCACAACACCAATCATACCCCTGTGGAGGATCGAAGCGATGAAGTTGAAGCCCCTCAATGACCGTGTTCTGGTGAAACGCCTGGAGTCCGAAGAAGTGACCGCCGGCGGCATCATCATCCCCGACAGCGCCAAAGAGAAGCCCCAGCGCGGCAAGGTCATCGCCGCCGGCCCCGGCAAGCTCGACGACAAGGGCTCGCTTGTGAAGATGGCCGTGAAGGCTGGCGACATGGTGCTGTTCACCAAGTACGCGGGCACGGAGATCAAGATCGACGGCGACGAGCACCTGGTGCTGCGCGAGGAAGACATCCTCGCCATCGTCGAGAAATAGACCCTTCGGGGACCCTTCGGGTCTTTCAGGGGTCGGACTGCTGGTCTCATGAGGGCGCAGGCCCACAGACGGACACAAAACGCCGCAAGGCATAAAATTTCTGCAAGGAGTCTGACATGGCCAAGGAAATCATTTTTGACGCCAAGGCGCGCGAGAAGCTGAAGATCGGCGTGGACAAGCTGTCCAACGCCGTGAAGGTCACCCTCGGACCCAAGGGCCGCAACGTGGTCATCGACCGCAGCTTCGGCTCGCCCCTGATCACCAAGGACGGCGTCACCGTGGCCAAGGAGATCGACCTCGAGGACAAGTTCGAGAACATGGGCGCCCAGATGGTCAAGGAAGTCGCTTCCAAGACCTCGGACGTGGCGGGCGATGGCACCACCACCGCCACCATCCTGGCCCAGGGCATCTTCTCCGAGGGCGTGAAGCTCGTGGCCGCCGGGCGCAACCCCATGGCCATCAAGCGCGGCATCGACAAGGCCGTCGAGGCCGTGGTCGCCGAGCTGGAGAAGCTCACCAAGCCCACCCGCGACCAGAAAGAGATCGCCCAGGTCGGCACCATCTCTGCCAATAACGACCCCACCATCGGCAACATCATCGCCGAGGCCATGAACAAGGTCGGCAAAGAGGGCGTCATCACGGTCGAGGAGGCCAAGGGCCTGGAGACCACGCTGGACGTCGTGGAAGGCATGAAATTCGACCGCGGCTACCTGTCCCCCTACTTCGTCACCAACCCGGACAAGATGACCTGCGAAGTCGAAGACGCGCTGATCCTCATCTGCGAGAAGAAGATCTCCTCCATGAAGGACATGCTGCCCGTGCTTGAGCAGGTGGCCAAGATGAGCAAGCCGCTGGTCATCATCGCCGAAGACATCGAGGGCGAGGCCCTGGCCACCCTGGTGGTCAACAAGCTGCGCGGCACCTTGAACGTCTCCGCCGTCAAGGCCCCTGGCTTCGGCGACCGCCGCAAGGCCATGCTCCAGGACATCGCCATCCTGACCGGCGGCACCTGCGTGTCCGAGGACATGGGCGTGCGTCTGGAGTCTCTGACCGTCAACGAGCTGGGCCAGGCCAAGCGCGTGGTCATCGACAAGGAATCCTGCACCATCGTGGACGGCAAGGGCAAGAAGGCCGACATCGCCGCCCGCGTGAAGCAGATCAGAAACGAGATCAGTGAGACCAGCTCCAGCTACGACCAGGAGAAGCTCCAGGAGCGCCTGGCCAAGATCGTGGGCGGCGTCGCCGTCATCCACGTGGGCGCGTCCACCGAGACCGAGATGAAGGAAAAGAAGGCGCGCGTCGAAGACGCGCTCAACGCCACCCGCGCGGCTGTCGAGGAAGGCATTGTGCCTGGCGGCGGCGTGGCCCTGGTGCGCACCCAGAAGGTGCTCGACAAGGTCAAGGTCGTGGACGACGACGAGCTGGCTGGCGTGAACATCATCCGCCGCGCCATCGAGGTGCCCCTGCGCTCCATCGCCCAGAACGCGGGCGTCGAGGGCTCCATCGTGGTGGAGAAGGTCAAGGCCGGCAAGGACGGCTTCGGCTACAACGCCGGCACCGGCGTCTACGAGGACCTGATCAAGGCCGGCGTCATCGATCCCAAGAAGGTGACCCGCATCGCCCTGCAGAACGCCGCCTCCGTGGCGGGCCTGCTGTTGACCACCGAGTGCGCCATTGCCGACAAGCCCGAGCCCAAGGGCTCTGCTCCGGCCATGCCCGGCGGCATGGGCGGCATGGGCGGCATGGGTGGCATGGGCGGCATGTACTAGCCTCCGCAAGCCCAAAGCTAAAGTCAGTCCAAGCTTGAGATCAGAGGCCGGGGTCCGCAAGGGCTCCGGCCTTTTTTGCGGCCCCGCTTTACATCCAGGGCAAAAAAGATCAAGAGTGGAACAGCCTTGCCCCCCGGTCGGTTCGATGTCTTGCCCTTCCTGGCGGGCGGCCACACATTTTCCGAGGCGCAGCCATATGCCGCAACGCCACCACATCGCCCTTGCCTGCCTGGCCTGGTCCCTGGCCGTCGGCCTGTCTTGCGCCGTGACCCTATTGGGTGACCATGCCGCAGTGCTTGACCAAGCCCTTGTCACGGCCCGCACCACCTTTGAGAAGGACCTCGCCTTCCGGCGCTGGAACGCCCAGCGCGGCGGGGTCTATGTGGAGGTCAACGCCGCCAACCAGCCCAATCCCTATCTCGATGTGCCGGACCGCGACCTGCGCACCGACACGGGCAGGCTGTTGACCATGATCAACCCGGCCTACATGACGCGCCAGGTGCATGAGTTGCAGCAGGAAACAACCGGCGTCCAGGGCCACATCACAAGCCTTAAGCCCATCCGCCCCGCAAACGCCCCGGACGACTGGGAGCGCGCCGCGCTTCTGCGCTTTGAGCAGGGCTCGCCGGAGGCTTCCTCCCGCGAGATGATGGGGGGTGCAGAATACCTGCGGTTCATGCGCCCGCTCCTGGCGGAGAAGTCCTGTCTCAAGTGCCACGCCAAGCAGGGCTACAAGGAGGGTGAGGTTCGCGGCGGCATCAGCGTGGCCGTGCCCATTGCGCCGCAACTGGCCGTCTTCCGCCTGCACGCGACGCGTGTGGCTGGCGCGCACGGGCTCATCTGGGCTCTGGGCATGGCCGGGGCCATCCTGGGCGGCAGGCGGCTGGGGCGCAGCCTGCGCGAGGCCGAAGAGTCCCGCCAGGCCGCCGAGAACGCCAGCCAGTCCAAGAGCGAGTTTCTGGCCAACATGAGCCACGAGATCCGCACGCCGCTCAACGGGGTGCTGGGCATGCTGCAGCTCCTGCGCGACAAGAACACCCCGGAGGAGCAGCTCAGCTACGTGGACATGGCCTATGATTCCGGCCGTCGGCTTCTCTCCTTGCTGAATGACATTCTGGACTTCTCGCGCATGGAGGCCGGGGGGCTCACGCTGCACCGCGAGCCCTTTGCCCTGCGCGCGACCTTCGAGTCCGTGGCCAATATCTTCCAGGCCACCTGCACGGACAAGCGCCTCGCGCTGAGCTTCCAGGTGGACGAGAGCGTGCCGGAGCAGCTTCTGGGCGATGAGGCGCGGCTCCGGCAGGTGCTGTTCAACCTCGTGGGCAACGCCGTGAAGTTCACGCCCGAAGGGCGTGTGAGCGTGACGGCCTGGGCGCGCCCCATGCCACGCGCGCCCGGCCGGTTCCGGCTCTATCTGGAGGTGAGCGACACCGGGGTTGGCATCCCCGTGGACAAGCTCGGGCGCATTTTTGAGCGCTTCACCCAGGCCGACGGCTCCCATGCGCGCCGGTTCGAGGGCGCAGGGCTCGGCTTGGCCATCGTGCGGCGCATCGTGGAGCTCATGGGGGGCGGCATCGAGGTGGACAGCGAGCAGGGCGTGGGCACGACCTTTGGCATCGATCTGCCCCTGGACGCCGTGGTTGGGAGCGCACAGGCCCCGGAGAGCAGCGGGCGTCTGGTCGACCAGGAGGCGAGGGAGCCCCTGCGCATTTTGCTGGTGGAGGACGAGCCGGTGAGCAAGCTCTCCACCCAGCTCTTGCTTTCGCGCCTGGGGCACGAGGTCGTGACTGCGGTCAACGGTTTCGAGGCCGTGGCCCTGTACAGGAACGGGAACTTCGACTGCGTGCTCATGGACGTGCAGATGCCGGAGATGGACGGGGTGGAGGCCACCCATGTCATCCGCAGCCTGGAGAAGCTGCAAGCCCGGGGGCGCGTGCCCATCATCGCGCTCACGGCCTACGCCATGAGCGGTGACCGGGAGCGCTTCCTGGCCGAGGGCATGGACGACCACGTGGGCAAGCCGGTGCAGTTGGAGGATCTGGTGCAGGCGCTGCGCAAGCTCCGCCCGGCTGGGCGCGCCTGAGCCAAAGGGCCGAGCCGTTGCGGCGTGGCCTGTGGCGTGGCGTTAGAGGTCGAGCTGGATCTCCACGGCCTTGCCGTTGGCGCGTGGGTTCTCGCGCAGATAGGCCTGGGGATCGCCATAGATGTACTGGCTGGCGGCAGAGGCCAGGCGCTGGCCCTCCTGGTTGGTGGGGTTCAGCTTGAGCACCTCCTGGGCATTGACCAGGGTCTCCTCCCAGCTGCGGCGCTCCAGGGCGCCCTTGGCCAGGCGCAGGTTCAACGCCTCGATGGGGCCGAAGCGCCGCAGGGCCGCCTTCAGAACCTCCTCGGCCTTGTCGGCTTCGCCCAGGGCGTCGTAGCATTGGGCCAGGGCAGGGTAGGCGCGCAGCTCGCCGGGAGTCACCTCAATATTCTTTTGCAGGTATTCCACGGCCTCGGCCAAGAGGCCGGCCAGCAGAAAGCGGTTGCCGATGTCCGCAAAAAGCCCCGGCTCGTCGCCGCACAACTCCACCGCGCGGCGGAAATGCTTGCGCGCCTCCAGGGGCTGGTTCTGGTCCAGTCCGGTCTGGCCAGCCAGAATCGCTTCATCAAGCTCCGCCAGCTGCTTGCGGCGCTCCTCCTTCTTGGCCCGGCCGAGCACGGTCTCCAGGGCATTAGCCACGCGGTTGATGGTGGCCGAAAGCTCGCGCTCCTTGCCTTTTTTGTGGGCCAGCCCGGCCGGGAAGGCGGCCTTGAGCGCCTCCTGCTCCATGACCAGGCGCACGGCCTCCTCCATGAGGATGTCGATCTCGATGCGCTCGCGGCCGAAGATCTGCCCGGAGGCGAGGAGCTCCAGCGCCAGGCCCAGGGACTTGAGGCTCTTCAGGAGATCCTTGCGCTGCAGGAAGAATTTGGAGCGGGCGATATGCTCCCGCACGTTTTTGGGGCTGGTGTCCATGCGCTCCTCTTCGGTTGTCCTGACTGTGCGCGTCGATGCTCCGGCGCGGCGGGGAGTTGCGGGGGTGACCCACGCCCTACGATACCCCAGCAAATGCGCATGATCAAGGGCGACGGGCCAACGATGACAGACTAACGACGACAGACCAACGCCGTTGGACCAGAAGTGGACAAAACCTGCCGCACAGCGCCCTGTTCTCTTGCCCGAAGCAAAATATTCAGGCATCTTGCGCACAAGAACCTTGGACGAGGTGGCTATGATGAAGGAACATGAGTTCGACCCGACCAATGCCGAGACCCTGGAGCAGTTCCGCAAAATCCCGGCCTTCTCCTCCCTGGATGAGGAGATGATCCAGGAGGTGGTGCGCATGTCGCGCATGCGCAAGTACGAGCCGGGCGAGTTGATCATCCGGGAGGGCGACTACGACGCCAGGGTGTTCTTTCTGGTCAAGGGCGACCTCAGGATCACCGTCAAGGGCGTGGAGGTGGGCTCCATCCGCCGGTTGGGCGACATCTTCGGCGAGATGGGCATCATCGACGGCAGCCCACGCTCGGCCAGCATCGAGGCCATGAGCCCGACCCTGTGCGTGGCCGTGGACGCCTCCCTCTTCGACCGCCAGACGGCGAAGGACACCTTCACGGTCCAGGCCATACTCTACCGCGTCTTTTGCGAGGTGCTGGCCGTGCGCCTGCGCGAGATGGACAAGAAGCTTTCAGAACTCACCGCCCAAAAGGGGTAAGCTCCCGGCATAGCCCACGGAGGCAGCATGGCCGTTCATCCGCTGGCGGGGAAGCCCGCGCCCAAGGAAATTCTCACCGATATCCCGCGCCTGCTGGCGGACTACGCACGCGTCGTTCCCGACGCCGAGGACCCGGCGCAAAGGGTCAGCTTCGGCACCTCGGGCCACCGGGGCAGCAGCACCAGTGGCAGCTTCAACGAGGCCCACATCCTGGCCATCAGCCAGGCCATTGTGGAGCACCGCGCGGCGGCGGGCATCCGCGGGCCGCTGTTCATGGGCATGGACACCCACGCACTAAGCGCCCCGGCCCTGGCCACGGCCCTCACGGTCTTCGCGGCCCACGGCGTGGACGTGATGATCCAGGCGGGCGGCGGGTTCACGCCAACGCCGGTGATCTCCCACGCCATTCTCGGCCATAACAAGAACCCGCAGAACGCGCGGGCCGACGGCGTGGTGGTGACACCCTCGCACAACCCGCCCCAGGACGGCGGCTTCAAGTACAACCCGCCCGAGGGCGGTCCGGCGGACACGGCCACCACCAAGGCCATTGAGGACCGGGCCAACGAACTTCTGCGGGCCAAGCTCGCCGGGGTGCGGCGCCTGACGCCTGAGCGCGCGCTCCAGGCCGGGACCACGCACCAGATCGACTATGTGGCGCCCTATGTGGAGGACCTGGGCAATGTTGTCGACATGCAGGCCATCGCCGCGTCGGGCATCACCATTGGGGCCGACCCGCTGGGCGGCTCGGGCGTGGGTTTTTTGGAGCCCATCGCAAAGCGTTGGGGCATCAAACTCACCGTGGTCAACACGATTGTGGACCCGACCTTCTCCTTCATGACCGTGGACAAGGATGGCAAGATCCGCATGGACTGCTCCTCGCCCTACGCCATGCAGGGGCTCATCGCGCACAAGGACTCCTATGACGTGGCCTTTGGCAACGACCCGGACTTCGACCGCCACGGCATCGTCACCCGCAGCGTTGGCCTCATGAACCCCAACCACTATCTTTCCGTGCGCTTCAAGTGGTTCGTGGCCGGGCTGCTTGACGGGTCGTACGGCTTCGGCGGCGAGGAAAGCGCCGGGGCCAGCTTCCTGCGCCGGGACGGCACGGTCTGGACCACGGACAAGGACGGCATCATCATGGGCCTTCTGGCGGCGGAGATCACCGCGCGCACGGGCCAGGACCCCGGCTTGTACTATGCAGGGCTTGAGGCGCGATTCGGCAGCCCCGTGTACGAGCGCATGGACGCCCCGGCCACGCCGAGCCAGAAGGCGGCCTTCAAGAAGCTGACGCCGGAGATGGTCACGGCGTTGAGCCTGGGCGGGGAGGTCATTTTGGCCAAGCTGACGCGCGCGCCGGGCAACAACGCCGATATCGGCGGGCTCAAGGTGGTGGCCGAGAACGGCTGGTTCGCCGCGCGGCCCTCGGGCACGGAGGATATCTACAAGATCTACGCCGAGAGCTTCCTGGGCCGGGAGCACCTGGCGCTGCTCAAGCGCGAGGCCCAGGCCATGGTCGATGCGGCCTTCGTGGCGGCCGGGGCATAGGCGTCGTCAGTCAGCAAAGAATTCCAGACTCCATCCGTTTGGCGGGATGAAGGAGCCAGGCCGGGAGATTCGGCGCTGGCCCCTTTCTCTTTGTGTTACGGCTAGTTGGCGTGCGGGCGAAAAAAAGCGGCCCCGCTTGCGCAGGGCCGCTTGGGCATGATCGGGATCGTTGCCGTTAGAACTGGTAGCGCAGGCCGAGCAGGGCCTCGTGGGAGTTGATATCCTTGGGCTGGAAGGAGAGGGTTCCGCTTTCGTACTTCTTGGCATCGCCGAAGTTGGTGTAGCGGTAGCCCAGGTCGATGATGATGTTGTCGGTCAGGGAATAACCGACGCCAGCGCCCAGGTTCCAGGCGAAGTTGGTGGCGTCATAGTTGCCGCTGGTGCCGCCAGGGAAGGTGCTTTCGATCTTCTGGTTGATCCAGGCCACGCCGAGGCCAGCGCCCACGTACGGGGTGAAGGCGGTGCCGGTCTTGAAGTCATAGTAGACGTTGGCGAACAGGGTGTGGATGTCGATCTTGGAGGTGAAGGCACCAGTGCTGGAGGCAGCAGTGCCGTTCGTGGCGCTGTACTTGAACTGGTCGTGATACAGATATTCAGCCTCAGCGCGGATTGGGAGGCCCATGCCGGCGAAGTTGTAGCCGATGGCGCCGCCGACGGTGTAGCCGCTCTCATCGGACCACTTTTTGGTGGCGTTCTGGTTGGTGCCGGCAGCAGCGCTGTCCTGCACGCTGGCACTGTTGTGGTCTTTGTACTCGTAGCCGCCCTTGATACCAACGTACACTCCGCCCTTGTCCGCAGCGAAGGCCGTGCCCAGGGCCAGGGTCGCCACAAGCGCGAGCGCGGCCAGGATAACGAGATGCGCCTTTTTCATGGTTGCTTCCTTCCTTAACTTTCTTTGAATGTTCAGGGGCATGCCAACGGCAAACTCAAAAATGTAGTTAGTATTTATCCTTGTCAATACGTATTGTCAACATTCCGGTGCAATTATTTTTACTTTTTCACGCGTGCACCCAGGACTCGACTCTCTGAGCGTTCCACTATATGAATCCCTGATGAGTCTGTCTGCTGTCGAACTTGCAGGAGCCCTCAGAAGGTTCGTCCGCACGGAAAATGGTGATGCGCTCAAGGTGCTCCCAGCGATCCTGGCGGACCTTGCGGAACTCCCCACGGGCCATGGCGACACCCCGCAGGGCGCAGCCGCAGCCGGAGAGGTCGCCTGCCTGCTGTTCTCCATCGTGCGCGCCCTGCGCGATGTGGCCCTCATGTCGCGCGTACTGCAGGCCCTGTCGTCCCTGGGCCGGTTTGGCCGCTGCCTGGCCATGCTGCACATCCAGGCCCGCAGCCTGCCCTTGCCGCAACTCACGCCGATCCTGCTGGCCTTGCCCGGCATCGATTTCCTGGCCATTGTCAACGAGATGTTCCTGGCTCCCCTGACCGACGACAAGCAGTACATGGCCTGGCTCAAGGGCCTGTTGCCTGTGCCTGGACGCTGCGATCCCAGGGCGACGCTGCTGTTTTTGAGCACCCTGGCCGACGAGGGCACGCCCCTGGCCAAGCCCTTGCGGGACGCCCTGCTCGGGGCCTGCATGGCCGAGGCCCTGCCCAAGGCCTTTGCGGGCAAACCCGGCGCGGCCAACGCCGAGGCCCTGCTCAAGGCCTCCGTAAGCTTGGCCAGCCCGGCCATCCATGTCGAGGCCCTGGGCTACGCCTTGCGCGCCGCCGGCACCGAGGGGCCGAGCCGTCTGGCTCCGCTCCTGGCTGCAGCGCCTGACTTGGCCGTGCGCGAGCCCGCCCTGCTGACCGAGATGGGCCGTCTGGCCATACTGCCCGAGGCCCCGGCGCTCCTGCTCCCGGCCACTCGGGCCGAGCCGGAGCTGCTTGGGCTTGTCCTGGCCGGCATGCTGCGCCAGGGGGGGGAGGCGCGGCAATACGCCCTCAGGCTCACGCCCCTGCTGCCCCGGCTGGGGCTTGCGCCGCTGCTGGCGGACATCCCGGATGCCGAGCGCGAAGCCGTTTTGGGCCGCATCTTCCTCGCGCTTGTCCGCCATGACTCCGACTTTCTGCGCCGTGCGGCCAAGGCCATGCAGAACATGCTGGACGCGGCCTCAATGCAGGCCCTGTCAGACTTGTTCTCGGCCCAGGCCGCCCGGGATGACGCCGAGAGCGCCGCGTTCCTGGCCCCGCCCGCAGGTTCCGGCCCCACTTCGGGCAAGGCCCAAGGCCAGCGCCGTCCTCCCCTGGCCGAGGCCCTGAAGGACGCCCTGATCCCCCTGAAGGACCAGGATTATTCGCATTCGACCCTGAGTGGGGAAGTCTTGGAGGGCTCCACCCTCTCCGCGGTGAATCTTTCGGCCAGCCAGTTCTCCTCGGTCACCTTCCGCAGGGTTCGTCTGAGCGCCTGCGCCTTGCAGGGCAGCCAGTTCGAGGGCTGCACCTTCCAGGCTTGCACCTTTGCGGGCGTGGACTTCTGCGACGCAGAGTTCCAGAATTGCCGCTTTGAGGGCTGCTTTTTCGAGCGCTGCGACGCCGCGCGGCTGCGCTTGGCATCCTGCGCCCTGGCCGGGTGCGCCGTGGTCGAGTCCTGCCTGGCCGGCATGCACCTGTCCAAGGTGCGCCTGGATCGCCTCGTGGCCAGGGCCAGCGCCTTTTCCGGCCTGCGCGCCCAGGAAAGCGCCCTGCTGCACAGCTCCTTCACGCGTTGCGACCTGTCCAGCTCGGTGCTTGAGCGCTGCGCCTGCCGCGGTTCGGAGTTCCTGGACTGCACCCTGGCCCAGGCCCGCCTGCGCCACTGCGAGGTCTCGGGGGTGAATTTTATGCGCTGCTCGTTGCCCGGGCTGGCCATGCAGGGCGGCCACACGAACAACCCGCACCTGGCCAACGCGCGGCACGCCTCCCTGGCGGCCCTGCTGACCCGGCCTGACAGCGCGCTGACGGAGCTGCCCCCGGCCCTGCGGGGGGCGCCCGGAGCGGCCTTTGTCGCCGCCTCTGTGGGGCGCCATGTGCGCTTGGACGAGGCCCGGCGGAATCTGGTCGCCATGCGCGGGCAGAACCAGCGCCGCACGGAGCTGGCCATTGAGCGCCTGGCCGAGCATCAGGGCGTGTTCCTGCGCCTCTTGCCGCAGCTCCTGGTCACGGACGTGTTTGAGCAGGCCCAGGGGCTCAAGGGCGTCCCGGCCTGTTCCCTGGGCGGGCCGGAGATCAGTGTGGACCTGACCTTGCTGGAAAAGTATTTTCCCGGCCAGGCTCCCACGGCGAAGTCCCCACCGCTGCTGAACATCGAGGCCCTGTACGCCATCGGCAGCCTGGGCTCCGTGGCCCAGAAACCCTCCTCGGACATCGACTGCTGGGTTTGCCACAGCGAGCCCGCGGCGGCCTCGCCGGATATCCGGGAGGGCTTGCGGCGCAAGCTCGCGGCCCTGGAGTCCTGGGCCGATCAGCAGTTCGGCCTGGAGGTGCACTTTTTCGCCATGACGCTCGACGAGGTGCGCACCAATTCCTTCGGCATGAGCGACAAGGAGAGTTCCGGCTCGGCCCAGGCGGCCCTGCTCAAGGAGGAGTTCTACCGCACCGCGCTCAGGCTGGGGGGCAAGGATCTGCTCTGGTGGGCGACGCCTCCGGGGGCCGATGCCGCCGCCGCGCAGTCGCTCCTGGCCGACATCAGCGTCCTGGACCCGCGCCTGGCCGCCGAGCTGGTGGACCTGGGCCAGCCAGAGCCCATCCCGGCCAGCGAGTATTTCGGGGCCTGCCTGTGGCAGATGGTCAAGGCCCTGCACAGCCCCTACAAGTCGGTGATGAAGCTGGCATTGCTCGAGAAATACTCGGACAAGGGCCAGACCATGCGCCTGCTCTGCGACCGCATCAAGGAGGCCGTGTTGCGCGGGCGGACCCGGCCGGAATGGGTGGACCCGTACCTGGCGCTCTTCGCCTCCATCCGCCAGCATTATGCGGGCCTTGGCGACGCGGCCTCCCTGAGTCTTTTGGCCGAATGCCTGTGGCTCAAGGCCGATGTGGACCCAGAGGACCTGCCGCCGGAGTTCGTCCAGGTGATCCAGGCCTCGTGGGCAACCGGCACCTTCGCCAATTCCCTGCGCCTGGGCGGGCTGGTCAACCAGTTCATGATCGCGGCCTACCGCCGCATCCAGGGCGGTCTCCGGGCCGACCGCGCGTCCGCGAGCATCACCCCGCAGGACATGACGCGCCTGGGCCGACGCATCGCCGCCAATTTCGCCCAGCGCGAGCACAAGGTGAGCCTGGTGCCCTTCCTGTCTGAGGATGTGGCCTTCACCGAGCTGTATTTCTACGCTGAGAAGGCGCCGGGAAAGCGCACGGTCTGGGCCGTGAAGGGCAAGGAGAAGGCCACGGGCAAGGCTGCCGTGGAGTCGCTGGAGCCCATCCGCAGGGACACGGACGTGGCGCGGCTCCTGGCCTGGGTCGTGGTCAACGGCATCTATGAGCCGGGGTTGGCGGTGCAGGCTGAGAAGACCCTGGCGCCCATCGCGGTGATGGATGTGCTGGCCCTGCTGCAGGACCTCACGGCTTTCTTTCCCCGGCGTGAAATTGTGGACCCGGACATGGAGGAGTACCTGCAGGACGAGCGCGTGACCCGGGCCTACGTGATCCTGAACCTGGCCGTGCCGCCGGACAAGAACAAGATCCTCCAGGCCTCGGTGATCTACTCCACCAACTGGGGCGAGCTGTTCTGCCAGACCTTCGACAACCCGCCGCAGCTGCTGTCGCTGTCGCCGCTGACCTACCTGCGTGAGAACCTGTCCAGGACCGTGCCTTCCAGGCCGGAAGTGAAGATCTTCATCCCCAAGAAGTCCGCCTGCCCCAGGATCAAGGTCTTCTAGGCTCCAGCCCGTTTGTCAAAGAGGCCGCCCGCCTGCCTAGCCCTTGGCGATCATGGCCGTGGCGATCCAGTCGAGCACCAGCGCGGGCATCACCGTGGGCTGGTTCAACGCCTCCTGGGCACTCGCCAGCACCAGGTCGAAACGCCTCAGGCCCAATGGGCCGAGCCGCGCCAGCCGCCGTGCTGCGGCGGAATGCTGGGTGTTGCCGGCCACGGCCAGGGTCAGCTCGCGCTGGCAGGCCGAGAGCAGCCGCAGGGCCAGTGCGCGGTCTGCCGCGCCCTTGGTGCCGGTGCGCTCGAACCAGCCCTGCCCGGTGTCCCAGAAACTCAGCAGCGCGGCCAGCCACTCGGCCACGTCGGGCTCCGGGGCCTGGGGCTCGGGCCAGGGCAGGGTGAGCACGAAGCTGCGCGAGACGAGCGTCTGGAGCAGGCGCTCGCGCTGGGGGGCCAGGAGCACGAAGACGTTGCCGGGCCGGGGCTCCTCCAGGGTCTTCAGGAGCAGGTTGGTGATGTAATGATTGAGGTCCTGGGCCTCTGAAAATATAGTCACCCGGCTGCCCGCACCGCATGGAGGCTGGCCCCAGATCGGCAGCAGTTCGCGAATCTTATCCATCCCGGATTTTTTGCTGTCGCTCTCCTCGAAAAACTGTTTGTCCACCACGATGAGGTCACGGGAGACGCGCCTCGCGATCTGCATGCAGGCCGGGCACTGGCAGCAGGGCCGCGTTGCGGGCTCGCCGGTGCAGTTGAGGGTGGCGGCCCAGGCCAGGGCTGCGGTCTTGCGGTCGGCCTCGGTGCCGCCCTCGATGACCAGGCTCTGGGGCGCGTGGGTGGAGAGCGTGCGCAGCCGCGCCAGGACCTGGGCGGCCCCGGCAAAGGCGCAAAGGGATGTGGACGAGCAGGCCGTCCCGGTCATGGGCGGCTCTCAGGTGGTGCTGCGGGTGGCGCGCTTCTGCGTCTGCGTGGTGTCATGGCCACAAGGCTTACCGCAGAAGCGCGCCGGACCGCAAGGGCGCTCGCGCTAGAGCACGACCACGGAGTTGTCGGCGTCGGCAAAGGCGCTGTACACGTAGCAGTCGGCCTCGGTGTCATTGAGCCAGGCCCCGGTGTCGGTGACGTAGCGGTACTGGTAGGGCGCGGCTGCGGGCAGCTCCAGGCTGGCGCTGAACTGGCCCTTGGCCTTGCGCATGACCAGCAGCGTGGGGTTCCATTCGTTGAACTCCCCGGCCAGGAAGAGCTTCTTGGCCCCGTTCGCGGCTTCCACGGGCAGGGAAAAGCCCACCTTGCATGTGCTCTTGTCCTTGGAATACGTCTTGGTCAGCGGCATGATATCTCCCCCTCAGCGCAGCCCCCCCGGGCTGCATGACAGGTTCAACTACACCCGCGCGCCCAGGGAGCGGTACAGCTCGATGTACCGGGCGGCGGAGTTTTCCCAACTGAAGTCCTGGCTCATGGCGCGCTCGACCATGGCGCGCCAGTAGGTTTTCTTGTTTCTCCACAGGTCCACGGCCTCGAGGATGGTCTGGTAGAAGGTCTCGGGGTCGGGCTCGGTAAAGGTGAAGCCCGTGGCCTGCGGGTGCGGATAGGGCACGATGGTGTCGCGCAGGCCGCCCACGCCCGTGGCCACCGGCGGGGTGCCGAAGCGCAGGGCGTACATCTGCGTCAGCCCGCAGGGCTCGTAGCGCGAGGGCATGAGGAAGATGTCCGACCCGGCCTGGATGCGGTGGGCCAGGTCCTCGGAGTAGCCCACGATGACGCAGAGCCGGTCGTGGTGCTCCTCGGCCAGTTCCTGCAGCCGGGCCTCGTGCTCCAGCTTGCCCTCGCCCAGGACGATGAGCCCGATCTCCTGTTCCATGAGCCTGGGGATGATCTCGGTAAGCAGGTCCACGCCCTTCTGCCCCCGGAAGCGGCCGATGAAGCTGAGCAGGGGCTTGTCCTCCAGCTGGTCGGGCAGGCACATCTCCTTCAAGAGCGCGCGCTTGCAGTCGAGCT
>Ga0154365_1122_pt2 | contig 20227 bp, 15 predicted proteins | sample RifGroA2_FD_115893 | JGI IMG/M metagenome (GOLD analysis project Ga0154365, IMG submission 115893) | Desulfovibrionales bacterium GWA2_65_9
CATGTTCGGGCCGGTGATGAGCAGGATGCGCCGCGTCTCGTCCAGGCGCAGGTCATTGGGGATGTAGTTGGCCGCGCCGCTGGCGGCTTCCACCACGGGGTGGCGCCCCTGGATGATCTCGGTCTCGATGCCCTCGTGCAGCACCGGGCGGTTCCAGTCGTTCTGCCGTGCGGCTTCGGCCAGGCCCTGCCAGTAGTCCAGGCCAGCCAGGCCAGCGGCCATGAACATGAAGCGCGTGCGCTGGCCCGCCAGCTGCTCGCGTAGTTCATTGAACAGGCGGTATTCCAGGGACTTGCGCTCGTCTGCGGCCGAGAGCAGGCGTTCTTCCAGGTCTTTCAGTTCCTGGGTGATGTAGCGTTCGCAGTTGACCAGGGTCTGGCGGCGGATGAAGTGTTCCGGCACCTGGCCCTGGTAGGCGTGGGAGATCTCCAGGTAGTAGCCGAAGACCTTGTTGTAGCCGAGCTTGAGCTTGGGGATGCCGCAGGCGTCGCGCTCGCGTTCGAGCATGGAGCGGATGCGCGCCTCGCCGTGCTCGGTGAGGGAGATGAGCTCGTCCAGGGCCGGATCGTAACCGGGCAAAAACAGGCCGCCGTCGGTGATGACCAGGGGCGGGGCGTCGACCAGGGCGCGCGTGAGCACCTCGGCCACGTCGGCCATGGAGTCCCAGGACTTGAGCAGGTTCTTGAGCTCGGTGAGCGCGAGCGCGTCGTCGCTGCCTGCCGCCGCGCGCAGCAGCTCATGCAGGCCGGGCAGCCGCGAGAGGCTCTCGCGCACGGCCACAATATCCCGGGGCGTGGCGCGGGAGAGCGCGATGCGTGTGGCCAGGCGCTCCAGGTCGCGCACGTCGGAGAGCTGGCGGCGCAGATCCTGGCGCAGGGAGTCGCGCTGGAAAAGAAAGTCCACCACGTCAAGGGTGCGCTCGACCGGGGCCAGCTCGCGCCAGGGCTGGCGCAGGCGCGACTCCAGCAAACGTCCGCCCATGGCGGTCTGGGTGAAGTCGAGGACCTGCCAGAGGGTGCCGGGTCCGGGGCGGCCGTCCAGCCTGCGGAAGATCTCCAGGTTGCGTTCGGTGACCTCGTCCAGCACCAGATGCCGTGACAGGTCCAAGACCTGGAACTCACCCAGGGGCGGGGAGTCGGTCATCTGGGTGCGCCGCAGGTAGCCCAGCAGAGCGCCCAGTGCGCGCACCAGCTCCGGCTTGTCGGCCAGGTCCAGGGTGGACAGCTCCGGGGCGTTCTGCGCGTTCAGCACGGCCTCGGTCCCGGCGGCCAGGTCAAAGGAGCTGGGGCTTGGCAGCTGTGTGACCTGGGCGCTCAACTCGAAGTATTGCTGCGGAACTTTTTTGCCAGGCGGCAAAAGCAGCTCGCGCGGGGCGATCTTCATGGCCCACTGCCAGAGGTCGGTTTCGCGCCGGGAAAAGAGGCCCGACCACTGCGAGGTGGAGAAGTCCACCCAGCCCAGGCCGCCTGCGCCCTTGTCGGCGTCCCAGTACAGCGCGGCGAGGTAGTTGTGGGTCTTTGCGGTGAGCGAGAGGTCTTCCACAATGGTGCCGGGGGTAAGCACGCGAGTGACAGCGCGTTTCACCAGCCCCTTGGCCTGCCTGGGATCTTCAATCTGGTCGCAGATGGCGATCTTGTAGCCCTTTTCCAGGAGTTGGGCCAGATAGCCGTCCACGGAGTGGTGGGGCACGCCGCACATGGGCACCTTGGCCTCGGCGCCGGGGTTGCGCGAGGTCAGCGTGATCGAGAGCTCGCGCGAGGCAACCTCGGCGTCCTCGAAGAACAGCTCAAAGAAGTCGCCCATGCGGAAGAACAGCAGGGCGTCCGGGTGCTCGGCCTTGACCTGCATGTACTGCTCGAACATGGGAGTGAGTTTCGGGGCGTTCATGCTGGTGTCCATGCGTGTGTGCGGGCTGGTGTCGAGCAGGGCAGGGGGGCTAGGAAAATTCCTGCCGGAACAGGATGCTGTGCCAGGAGCGGCAGCGCGGACAGACGAAAAAGGTCTTGTCCCAGCGGAACCCACAGGCCTGGCAGACAAAGCGCTTGGATTTGCGCGCGTGGCTGATGAAATAGGCCATCTGGTCGCGCAGGAAATGCGTCAGCTCCTGGTCCGTCAACACCAGTGACACCAGCTCCAGCCGGGCCAGCCAGAAGTCGGCATTGAGCACCAGCGCCTTTTCCAGCCAGTGTTTGGCGCTCTCCAGATCGGCCTCGAAAAGGTACAGCTTGGCGCAGTAGTAGCACAAAAGCGTGTCCGGCGGGAAGCTCGCGAGCACCCGCACCGAGGCCTGGACCAAGTCCGTGATGCGGGCCAGGGGCAGGGCCTTGGTGCCGCTGCCGCCGCCATTGTCCACGCGCGCGGCGGACAGGGCCTCAAGCAGGCCCTCCAGCAGCAGGAAGCGTTGCGGAGCCGGGATATTGGCGCAGGCGCTCTGCAGGCTCACACCCAACTGCTCGATGTTGCCCGACAAGGTGGCCTGAACCACGCTGGCCAGCCAGGCCTCCGGCGAGGCCGGGAAAACCGTCAGGGCCTGCTTGATGAGTCGCTCGCCCTGTGTGGTGTCGCCCTGACGGAAACATTCTCCCGCCTGGCGCGCCAGGAAATGAGCCTGGGCCAGGGCGCGGCCCATGCGTCCGTAATGCTCGGCGGCGCGCTCAAATTCACCGGAATCCGCAGCAAGGCGGGCCAGCTCCAGTTCGATCTCCTCGGTGTGGCCCAGGACCACGCTGGCATCCTCAAAGGCCTGGCGCGATCTGTCGAGCATGCCGCCACGCCGGAAGTCGCGGCCCAGTTCGAACTGGCTGCGCGCCTTGAGGTCCGGATCAAGCCCGGGCCGGGCGATGAGGCTGTTGCGGATGTGGATGGCCCGCTCGATTTCGCCCTGGGAACGGTAGAGATTGCCCAGGGCCAGATAGATTTCGACGGATTCCGGATTGTTGCGGACGGCCTGTGAGAGCTCCTCGATGGCCGCGCGGGTATCCTGGAGCGTGTGCTGCTCGCTCGCGCCAGATGTGCCGGGAACAGATTGCTGCTTGGACTTCCGGCGTCCGAGGCGGAAGAGCTCGTTCCAGGGCACAGTCGTTCCGCCCGCTACACGCCGGGATGCGGCTTGTTCTCGGGCTGGTTCAGGGGCAGGGTGCGCAGCGCCAGGGCCTCGTCCTCAAGGGAGGCGTACTGCCTGCGCAGGGCCTTGAGTTCCAGGCCAAGGCGGATGCGGTCCACCAGCAGGAAGCCCAGCGAGAACACCACGCCCAACAGAAATGCGGCCAGCACGAAGAGATACAAGGGCAGCGGAACGGATATGAGGTTCAGGGTGATGAGCTTGAACTCCAACTGGATGCTGGTGGAAAGGGGAGCGTTGTTCTGCACAAAGAACAGCATGGAAACGACAAAGAGCAGGGCAAGCATGATGGCCTTGAGATAGCGCATTTGAGGTACTCCTTATAGGCCCAGGATCAGCCCAGGGCGTCGAAATGGGGCTTGAGGCGGTTGTACGTGGAGCGCAGATGCTCCGGCATGACTCTGGTTTCGCTGAACACGGCCATGAACGAGGAATCACCGTTCCAGCGCGGCACGATCTGGAAATGGATGTGCGCGGCGATGCCCGACCCGGCAGCCTCGCCCAGGTTCAAGCCGGCGTTGATGCCGTGGGGTTTGAAGACCTGCTCAAGGATGCCTACGCAGGACTGCAACATGTCCATGTTCTCGTGCGCCTCCTCAGGCCTCAAGTCCGTGAGGCAGCTCACGTGGCGGTAGGGCGTGACCATGAGGTGGGCGTTGTTGTACGGGTAACGGTTCATGATGACATAGTTGTGGCGGCCACGGTGCAGGATGAAGCGTTCCGCGTCCTCGCCGGTATGGTCTGGCACGCAGAACACGCATTCATCCGGCTTGGGGCCGAGTATGTAGTCAAGCCGCCAGGGGGCCCACAATACGTCCATGCTGCGTATCACCTGTCCATAATTTCCGGGCACATGCCCGCCGGATGAGGCACTCTACCGCGTGAGCCCTCCCAGGGCAAGGCTTTGCATGGAGTCTGGGCACCGGCTTGTCCTGGCTCTGCCGACTGGCCTGGTGGACTGCCCTGCCTGGAGCAATGCTGAAAGCCCATGAGCATGCGCGCAACAGGGCTGGTATCTTCCAAGCTGTGATCTGGCCATGCCTGGTTGGCCTTGGCACGCGGACCACAAGCCGCAATGGCTCTCACGATCACCACGGGCTTGCGCCAGCGTCAACTTCAACCATGATCGCCCGGACACATGAGCATGATTGACGTGAGCGGCGAGCGCCCCCTGCGCGAACAGCACGTGATTATGCCAGCCTGACCTTGTCCTTAAAGGAAAAAGAGGAAGGTCGTCAGGATGAACAGCGGGATCAGGATGCCCAGCGACCAGGCCATATAGCCGATGAAGCTGGGCATCTGGACTCCCTGGGATTCCGCAATGGAACGGACCATGAAGTTCGGGGCGTTGCCTATGTAAGAGTTGGCGCCCATGAACACCGCCCCGCAGGAAATGGCGGCCAGGGTCTTGGGCGCTTCGCTCATCAGCTGCGCTGCATCTCCTCCGGCGGTATTGAAGAACACCAGATAGGTCGGCGCGTTGTCCAAAAAGCTGGAAAGCCCCCCAGTGAGCCAGAAATACATATGGTTCACTGGCACGCCGTCATGGGACACCAGGGCGATGATGTCCCTGAGGGCCCCGTTCTGCCCAGCCTTGAGAATGGCGATGGCCGGGATCATGCTGACGAAGATGCCAAAGAAGAGCTTGGCCACCTCAATAATGGGTTCCCAGGAAAAGTCGTTCAGCTCACGCGTGCTGCTGGATGTCAGGAGCAACGAGAGCCCGGCCAGGGCAAGCAGGGAGAGGTCCCGCGTGAGATCCTGCAATGTGACGTGCACCTGCAGGAAGCCAAGGATGACGTCCGGATTCCAAATGCCGCTCATAAGAACAGCTCCCACAACGCCCAGGAGCAGAACAAGGTTCACGCCGCCATCAAGGCCCAGCGCTTCCTGTGTGTCGGCTGAAGCTGCGCTGGGCCGTCCTTCCTTGGCGTACAGGCGCATGTCGAGGATATAGTAAATGGCCAAAAGCACTGTGGAGACAAAGAGCATTTCCATGAACAGATGCGTCGTGGTCCAGAAAAAGTTCACGCCCTTGAGAAAGCCCAGGAACAAGGGGGGATCTCCGAGCGGGGTCAGTGAACCACCAATGTTGGCCACGAGGAAGATGAAGAAGACGACGGTGTGCACCTTGTATCTGCGATGCTCGATGGCTCGCAGAAGCGGCCGGATAAGGAGCATTGCTGCGCCAGTGGTGCCCATCAGGCTGGCGAGGAAGGTCCCGACAAAGAGGATGAGCGTATTCACGAGCGGTGAACCGCTCAGCCTTCCCGTAAGCCGCACGCCGCCAGAAATTGTAAACAGCGCAAAGAGGAGGATGAGGAAAGGAACATATTCCAGGAACATGGTGTGCTGAAGCTCAAAGAGCGCAGCATCCAGACCGGATTTTTGGGCAAACGGCACCAGAAACGCCAAGGACCAGAACAGGGAAACCTTGCCGTAATGGTTGTGCCAGAAGTGGGGAAGGGCAAGGGGCACAATGGCGATGGAGAGCAGCATGCAGGCAAAGGGCAGGACCCACAAAGCCCCAAGCTGCGATCCATCAATGGGAAGAACAGGCCCGGAGGCCATCGCTGGGGTTCCGCATAACAGGACAGTCAAGACTCCCGTTAGGCTCATGGCGCATACGCTTCGGGTCATTTTGTCACTCACTTTTTGAAGAAATATCATGCAGATTTCGGATTGCTGAAGACAAAGGCTTCCTTATCCACCCGGCCCGGATCCACACCATAGCTGGAAAGTTCCTCCAGCACGGCCTGCTGCATCGGCGGCGGCCCGCACAGGTAGAAGGAGGCGTCTGCGGAGGCGATGTGGCGCAAAAACATTTCCTTATTCAGTCGTCCGTATTCATGCGATATTTTTCCTGGGCGGCCATCGTCAAAGGCCGGGGCTGCGGCCTGGTCTTCTGGCGCCACGCGGCTGAAGGCATGAACGACATGCAGCTTGAGGCTCCTGGTCAGCTCCTCCAACTCCTTTGTGGCAAAGGCGTCCTGCGGGGTCTTGTTGGCCCAGAAGAGCGTGATCTCATTGTCCGCACCCGTGTCCTTGAAGTGCCGCAAGACGCTGAGAAACGGGGTGATGCCCACCCCGCCAGCGATCATGACCACCTCTTTGCTGGTGCCGATGTCCTTGCAAAACTGGCCATAGGGTCCGGTGCACTGGATGGGGGTGCCGGGCTCTATGGCCGGAATGGAGGAGGTGAAGGCCCCGGACTTCTTGATGGTCATGCGCAGGGTCGCATCGCCGGGTGCGCTGGAAAGGGTGAACGGGTGCGGGGCGCTCCAGGCGCCGTCCTGGAAAATGCGAATGGAGGCGTACTGGCCGGGCTTGCGGTTCTTGAAGCGCTCCATGTCCGGACCGGAGAAATAGATCGAGGTGGTGTCGTCGTTTTCCTTCTCCACCTTGACAATCTTGAGAGCATCATCCTGCTTCATGGGCCCTCCCGGCAACAACTGTGCACCCTGTGTTGTCAGTCGACAAAAAGTGCTCTGGTCCTACTTCTGACCATGCCTGCCGCGATGCGGCGGGAAGTCCTTAAAGCCGTTTTCACCTAGCGCCTGTATGAGGCTTTTGGCAAGCTCCAACTGCTTTTCCCGTGTCACGGCCGCGCCATCCACCAGGGCAGCGCGCACCTTATCCAGGATGTGTGCGAACGCTGGCCCGCTTTGCAGGCCAAGGGACTTCAGGTCACCGCCGTCGATGAACAATTCCTGGGTGCGCATGCGCGTGAGGAAGAGCGAGATGTTCTTGCGGATGGCCTCGCGGCGGCTGCGGGCCATGAGGAAAAGCACGGCCTCAACGGGCAGGGGGGCCAGGGTGAAGTATATCTCGCTTAGGGCCGACTGGCCGTCCTGCCAAACCATGAGCTTGGCCAGGGATTCACCAAGGAGATCGCGCAGGGCCAGAAACTCGCGCAACTCGCGTTCAGAGAAGCGCAGCCGCTGGCAGACCAGTTCCAGCTGGTCGCGTTCCAGGCCCATGGTCAAGCCGAGCAGGAACAGCCGCCAGGCGTTGGCCTTTGGCTCCAGATACAGGAGCTTGTACCAGGTATGGACCTTGTGCAATTCGCTCAGCACGCGCATGTGCTCTCCATCCAGGGCAAGCAGCGGATGAATGGCGGCCAGGAGCTTGAGTTCATGCAGCCTGTTCAGGCATTCCAGCACGTTTTCCTCTTCCAGGATCAACTGAAGCTCGTGGGTCAGCCTGGTGCCGGAGAGCTTGTGGAACAGCTTGAGCTGCACGGCGTTCTTGATGAGCCGGTGGGTCTGGCCGTCGATGCGGAAATTGAAGCGCTGCTCGAAGCGTATGGCCCGGAGGATGCGCGTGGGGTCTTCCACGAAGCTTAAGGAATGCAGCACGCGGATGATCTTCTCCTTGATGTCGCGCTGGGCCCCGAAAAAGTCCATGAGTTGGCCGAAGTCGCCTGGATTGAGCTGCAGGGCCAGGGCGTTGACGGTGAAGTCCCGGCGGTACAGATCCATCTTGATGGACGAGAGTTCGACCGTGGGCAGGGCAGTTGGATATTCGTAGTATTCCAGTCGGGCCGTGGCCACGTCGATGCGCTGGCCGTCCGGGAACACCACCACGGCGGTCTTGAACTTGAGGTGCTCCTTGACCCGCCCCTGGCGCAGCGCCGCCAGTTCCCGCGCGAACTGTATGCCGTCGCCCTCCACCACCAGGTCGATGTCCAGGTTGGGCCGGGCGATAAGGATGTCGCGCACGAAGCCGCCCACGGCATAGACCTTGTACCCAAGTTTCTGGGCCAGATGCCCGGCCTGCTCAAGCAGGGCGATGACCGAGCCGGGCAGCCGGGTGCGCATCACCGGCCGGATGTTGCGCTCCTTCTTGCGGTCCGGCAGCACCACCTCGGAGATGCGCGCCGACTGCTCGACCATCTGGTTCACCAGGTCTGTCCGCGTGACCACACCCACGACGTCATCACCCCGGAGCACCGGCAGGAGCCGTTGGCGCTTGCCGATGATGATCTCCATGACCTGGTACAGGTCCGCATCCACGCCCACCTGGGCGTAGTCCGCCAGCATGTAGACGCCCAGTGCAGCGCCGCCCAGCCCGTGGCTCATGGCCTTGTCCGCGATCTTGCGCTCCATGAGCCCCACGCAGCGCATGGTGCCCGGCGCGACCACGGGCACGCCTTTGAGCCCGAAGCGCGTCATGAGTTCCGCGGCATCGGCCATGCTGCGGTCGGACTCGATGATGACCGGAGGCTTGGACATGAGCGTGGCGGCCACCAGCTGCGGGTTGATGTGCGAATAGAGCAGCGCCAGCAATTCGTCGCGCACCTGGCTCAGGGTCTTGTCCTTGATGGTGGCCGAGGCCGCGTAGGCATGCCCGCCGCCGCCGAAGAAGGTGCAGATGTGCCCCACATTGACCTCAGCGGTGCGGGAGCGCGCCACCAGGTGGATGCGGTCGTTCATGCGGCCCAGGGCGAACATCACCCGGACATTCTCCATGTCGATGTACTTGTGGACCAGATAAGCGAAATCGCTGACAAAGTCCTCTGTGCTCACCTCGGCAATGACCACCTCGATGCCGTGAAAGTCATGGATCTTGGCCGATTCGATGAGGGCGCTTAGGATGGTGATCTGTTCCGAGGACAGGTCACGCGCCAAGAGGTCGGAGATAACGTCCAGGTCCATGCCGTTCTTGCGCAGCCAGGCTGCGGCGTTGAAGTCCTCCGGTGTGGTGGAGGCGAAGCTGAAGGAGCCCGTGTCCTCGAAGATGCCAAGCCCCAGGACCGTGGCTTCCTCGATGTTGGGCACGACGCCCTTGGCGATCATCTCGTGCACAAGGATGGTGGTGGACGAGCCCCAGGCCTCCACGCGGGAAAAATCGGCCTTGAGGTCCTCATCGGTGTCCGGGTGGTGGTCGTAGACATGGATCTTGATGCCCGGCTTGTCCAGCAGGGGGGCAATATGGGGCAGGCGCGATTTCTGCCGGGTGTCGACGACAACGAGGAGTTCCACGGCTTCCGGGTCGATGTCCTTGAAGTGCTTGAAATTGAAAAGGTACGTGGTGCTCTGGATGTAGAAGTTGCGCAGGTTTTTTTCCTGGCTGCCGGGAAAAATGAGCGCCGCGTCCGGGTACAGGCGGCTGGCTGCGATCATGGCCGCCAGGGCGTCGAAATCCGCGTTGGCGTGGGCCGTAATGACCGTGCGGGCCTGGATTCTTGCGGGCTTGTTCATATTTTTGCCTCTGCCTCGTGCGCTGAAATGCCGCCGGTCGAGCGCGGGTGGTACTGCTCATGGATGCGCATGAGCCGGCCGGACTGGATGTGCGTGTAGATTTCCGTGGCGTTGATGGCCGCATGCCCCAGCAGGATCTGCACGGTGCGCAGGTCTGCGCCGCCTTCGAGCAGGTGCGTGGCAAAGGAATGGCGGAAGGTGTGCGGCGAGATGCTGCGCCGGATGTTTGCCGCCTCGGCATAGCGCTTGACCAGTTTCCATACGCCTTGGCGGGTTAGGCCCTGGCCCGAGCGGTTCAGGAAGATGTGCTTCTGCACAGGCTTGAACCCCGCGCGCTTGTGGTCCAGGTAGTCGCAAAGCAGGCGCTGGGCGGCGTAGTGCACAGGCACTAGGCGTTCCTTAGCTCGCTTGCCGAACACGCGCAGGATGCCGGTCTGCGGGTCGAAGTCGCCCAGCACAAGGCCGATGAGCTCGGAGATGCGCAGCCCGCAAGCGTACAGCAGCTCCAGCATGACCCGGTCGCGGTAGCCCAGGGCCGTGGTCACATCTGGCTGCATAAGCAGGCGGTCCATTTCGGCGCAAGTCAGAAATTCCGGGAGCTGGGCCGGGAGCTTGGGGCTTTCCAGCAGGATCGACGGGTCCTCGGCCAGGAGCCCGGCCTGGACAGCATAGGCAAACAGTCCGCGCACGCTGGACAGGTGCCTGGCCAGGCTCGTAGCCGCCATCTTGCGGGCGCGCAGGTGGGTGAGGAACAGGAACAGGTGCCGCTGGATGCAGGTTTCCAGGCTTGCGCCGATGGTATCGAGAAAGGCGAGCAGGGCGGCGATGTCCGCAGCATAGGCCTGCGTGGTGTTCTCAGACAGGCCGCGCTCCACCACGAGGTGCTCGAGATAGCGGTCGGCAATGGGGTGCGAGGCATGTGTGCCGGTGTCATCAAGCATGGTGTTCATCAGATCATCACCGCCAACCGGGGCAGGGGAGTCCGCTCCGTCATCGCTTCGGCCTGTGCTGGTCCGCATGTCTCCAATCCAGGCCCTAAACGTTTTCTCGACCCTCCGCAAGAGCGGCTGCTTGTCCTGACCGCCGACCTGTTCTGACAACCCAGATTGACAGAAGCAGGGCCGAGCAATTACACAGGCGTTTCCATTTGCACCAAAGGAGCACCTCATGCCTGATTTCCAGCTTGCACAGCGCCTTGCGAACCTGCCCCCGTATCTGTTCGCCGCGGTCGACAAGGCCAAGGAAGAAGTCCGCGCCAAGGGCCTGGACATCATCAGCCTGGGCATCGGCGATCCTGACCTGCCCACCCCGGATTTCATCATCGACGCCCTGTGCACCGCCGCGCGCAACCCGGCCAACCACCAGTATCCGTCCTACGTCGGTCTCCTGAGCTTCCGCCAGGCCGTGGCCGACTGGTACCTGCGCCGCTTCGGCGTCAGCCTGGACCCGCAGACCGAGGTGGTCAGCCTCATCGGCTCCAAGGAAGGCATCGCGCACTTCCCGCTGGCCTTTGTGAATCCCGGCGACCTGGTGCTCATCGCCACGCCGAACTACCCGGTCTACGGCGTGACCACGGAGTTCGTGGGCGGCATCCCCCTGTATCTGCCCCTGACCGACGAGAACAACTTCCTGCCCGACCTGGACGCCATCGACAACGACACCTGGAAGCGCGCCAAGGCCATCTACGTCAACTATCCGAACAACCCCACGGCGGCCATGGCCCCGCGCTCCTTCTACGAGAAGCTCATCGCCAAGGCGCTGGAGTTCAATGTTATTGTTGTTCATGACGCGGCCTACACCGAAATGTACTTCAACGAGGCCAACAAGCCCCTGTCGATCCTCGAGATCCCCGGTGGCCGCGACGTGGCCATCGAGTTCCATTCCCTGTCCAAGACCTACAACATGACCGGCTGGCGCATCGGCATGGCCGTGGGCAACGCCTCGCTGGTCAAGGGCCTGGGCAAGGTGAAGGAGAACATCGACTCCGGCATCTTCCAGGCCGTGCAGGAAGCTGGTATCGTGGCCCTGAACCAGGGCGACGCCTACACTGCGGAGTTGCGCGGCATCTACCGCGAGCGCCGCGACGTGGTCATCGAGGCCCTGAAGAAGGCGGGTATTTCCTGCCGCATCCCTGAGGCCACCTTTTATATCTGGTCCAAGGTTCCGGGCGGCGTGTCGTCCCAGGATTTCGTGACCAGGGTTCTCAAGCAGACCGGCGTGGTGACCACCCCGGGCAACGGCTTTGGCACTCCGGGCGAGGGCTACTTCCGCATCTCGCTCACGGTGAACACGGATCGACTGAAGGAGGCGGTGTTACGGATTTCCCAACTCTAACCACCTATGTGGCCCTGGGCTCCAATATCGGAGACGCCGAGGCCAACATCAATGAGGCCCTGATCCTGCTGGAGGACTACGGAAACGACATTGTTTTCGAAGCTCTTTCCGATATTTACCACACCGAGCCCCAGGGGGATGTCAAGGACCAGCCCTGGTTCTCCAACGCCGTGGTGCGCCTGCAGGTGGCCTCGGATGTCTGGGCGCCGGAGGGGTTCCTGTCCACCATCCAGGCCATCGAGATCAAGATGGGGCGCCTCCGGGGCGCTGAGCCGGGTGGGCCACGCGTCATCGACCTGGACCTGCTCCTGTACGGCGACACGGAGATGAGCACAGAGTATCTGACGCTGCCGCATCCGCGCATGCTTGACCGGGCCTTTGTGCTCGTGCCCCTGCGCGACGTGGCCCCCAAGCTGGTGTTCAAGGATGGGCGGAACATCGACCAGGTGCTGGCAGGGCTGGACTATACCCTTGACGGCCGTACCATCGCGCAGAAATAGGCACGCACAAAAGCAGGGCGCCACCGCGCCCGCAGACCGCCAGCAGAGATAGGAGACGTCATGATGAACCTGACCAAGCTGCTTATCGTTTTCATCTGCGGCTTTATCGTCTGGAAGCTCTTCATGGGCGACAAACGCTACAAGAAGAATAAGACGGAAGAAAAGCCCGAAAACCTGCAGGCTTCCGGCGAGATGGTCAAGGACCCCGTGTGCGGGGCCTACGTGTCCAAAAACAGCGACATCCGGGTGCGCCAGGGCGATGTGGTCCTCAATTTCTGCTCCTATGATTGCCGCGAGACCTACCTCAAGCGTATCCAGGGCCCGGAAGAGGGCGGTCAGGCCTGATTTTTTGCTCACATGCACTACGCCCCTCGGGAGGCTTCATGAAAATCTTTCTCGACACCGCGAACATCGAGCAGATCCGTCAGGCCAGGGACCTTGGGGCCATTGAAGGCGTGACCACCAATCCGAGCCTGCTGTCCAAAGAGAAGGGCGACTGGAAAAAGATCATCCGCCAGATCTGCAAGGAGATCGACGGTCCGGTGAGCGTGGAGGTCATCGCCACAGAGTCCCCGGCCATGCTGGCCGAAGCGCGTGATCTTGTGAAGATCGCCCCGAACGTCGTGATCAAGGTTCCAGTAACCCTTGAAGGTCTCAAGACAATCAAGGAATTGCACCTGCGCGGCATCGAGACCAACGCCACCCTGGTGTTCTCCGCGAATCAGGCGCTGCTGGCCGCCAAGGCCGGCGCCACCTATGTCAGCCCGTTCATTGGCCGCCTGGATGACGTGGGCCAGGACGGCATGCAGCTTGTCCAGGACCTCATGTCCATTTTCCGCAACTATGACATGTCCACCCAGGTGCTGGCGGCGAGCATCCGCAACACCAGCCAGTTCTTCCAGGCAGCGCTGCTCGGGGCCGATGCCATCACCATTCCGCTCAGCGTCCTGCTCGATCTGGTCAAGCATCCACTCACGGACATCGGCCTGGCCAAGTTCCTGGCCGACTGGGCTAAGAAGTAGCAACGCCCGGCCGTTCCTAACGGCACTGGGCGCACGCGGCATCTTGTCTCATAATGTAAATTATGTAAACTTTGCCTTGTGCCCGGTGGGTGCTCTCTTCCCTGGGGCGTGAATTTGTGGCACTGTCCCCCTTGTTTGCTGCAACCCTGACCGTCTTGCGCGCAAGACGAAATGTCCCTGAGGCGAACCAGCATGTTGAAACATCTCCGCAAGGCCGGAATCTCCGGCGTGATGACGCTCGTGCCTATGCTCATGGTCCTGCTCCTGGCGCCAGATTCACCGGCTGCGGCGCGCAAGTCCGCATCGGACAAGGCCATCAAAGCCGAAAAGGCACCTGTTCCCAAGCCTGCGCCCACTGAGGCTGCTTTTGAGCTCTGGCTCAAGAAATACGGGGCGTATGACCGCATTGTGCTTCCAGAGCCCGAGAAAGCCGGCCAGGACGCGGACGCCAATGTGCTCAAGCGCGCCGAAGGCCTGCTCATGCAGGGCTCGCCCCAGGAGGCGCTGGCGCTCATCGAGGCCCAGCCCGCCTTTGAGGAGCCCGCTGCGGAAGCACAGCGGCTCTGGCTTGGTGCCCAGGCCCATCGTGCCCTTGGCGATCCGTACAAGGCCGTCATCTGGTACAACCACGCAGCCAAGCTCATGGACGGCAAGGCCCGCAAGGAGCGCCTCGCTGCGGAGCCCGGCCTGGAGTCGCTTTGGGTCGATGTGTGGCGTCGCCAGTTCTGGGCCTTTGTGGGCGCTCCCCCGGCCTCCAGCGAGGCCCTGCAGGGGAATCTGCGCAGCCTTCTGGATCAGGCCGAAACCGCCTGGGGGCCGCAAAACTTCTGGATCAAGTCCAAGGAGGCGCTGGCCCTGGCCACGGGCGAAGCGCCGCCGGCACCGCTGGCTGAAGCCAAGGACTCCGCCAAGGACAATGCCACGCCTTCGGCCAAGACCCCTGCCAAGGACAAGGACGCCCCGCTCAGCGTCACCTCTGCCGACCGCCAGCGCATTGCCGAGGCTTTGGCCGCAGCCAGCCTGGAGGATTTCGCCCGCGCGCGGACCGCTCTTGCTGGACTGCCGGACCCGGCCCTCAAGGATTTCTGGATGGCCATGGTCGCCTTCATGGAGACCGGCAAGCCCCACGACACCAAGACCCTGCGCGCGGCCGGGTATGCCAAGGCTGCCGGGTTCTGGAGCGCCAACCTGCTGGCCCCCTTCGCCGCCAGCCGGGACACATGGTTCCTGGGCAGCACCAGTTCGCAGTCCTGGACCAAGTTCCGCAACAACATCACCCAATTGCCTAACCTGGAGGCCCGCGCGGCCGTGGACAAGGAGCTGCAGTCCCTGCTGCTGTCCGAGGACATGTCGCGTCTGCTGCGCTCCCTCAAATTCGTGCTCCTGGTTGAAGGCGGCGACCTGGACGGCGCCCGCGAGACCTGGGAAGGCCTGGACAAGCGCAAGCTGCCCCTCAGCCTGCGCCTGTCCGGTGGCCTGCTCACCCAGGAGGACGTAAGGAACCTGCTGCCCCAGGAGATCGGCGCAGCCGCGAAGCTCTCCCCTGCCCTGCGCAGCCTGCTGGCCGCCGCTGGCACGGGAACGGCGCTCATAGCCGAGGCCCCCTTCTGGACCAGGGCCGAGGTTGGCCGCTCAAGCACTGTGAACAAGGTCTGGCCCCTGGACCGCCTGCTTGTTCTGGCCGACTGGCAGGCCCGCTGGGACTCGGCTCCAGGCCCTGAACTGGCCCGCCGCTCGGCCTTTCTCTTCCCGGATACGGCCTATGGCTATGATTGTCTGACCTACCTGACCCGGAAAGCCATCGAAGGCCGCTACTTCCAGCTCGCAGGAACCTACCTGAATAGAATGCACGATATGTCAACTGACAAAGCGGGCCAGGCCGTGCGTCTGGGCCTCAAGGCCAAGATGGAGCGCGATTCGGGCAAGGATGCCGAGGCGCTCGAGTCGTATCAGGCCTTGAACGAGCTCGGTGTGGACCTTGACCCAAAGACACGTCTGGACATGGCCACGTTCCTGCAACTCAAGAACGACTTTACCGGTGGCCGCAAGCAATTGCTCCTCCTTTGGGGCCAGCGCGAAAGCCTGTCACGGCCGCTCCAAGCGGAAGTGCTGTTTTGGCTGGGCGAGGGCGAACATTCCTTGCGCAACTATGACGCAGCATTGGACTTTTACCTGCGATTAGCCTACGAATATCCTAAAGAGCCCATGTGGCCGACCGTGGCCATGTACAGGGCGGCCATGATCTACGAGCTCAAAGGGAATTTCGAGCCTGCCAAGAAGTTCTTGCACGCAGTCATAGCTACGGCGGACACCAAAGAAGCAAAAGAGGCTGCGCGCAACCGTCTGAACGCACTTGAGGCCAAGTCCGGCAAGCCGACCTCCGCCAAGGACGGGCCTGAGGCCGTGTACCCCTTCTGACAACAACCCCAAGCCCCAGGAGAGTCCACATGGCCGATGATTTCCGCAGTTTGTTAAAGGAAAAGATGAGGGATGAGGGAACCGGTGAACGCTGGTTTGAGGATTTCGACATCGGCGGAATCTTTTATCTTTCCATCCAGGCCAGCTCGCTCCACGACAGCACCCCCCCGGAACTGCTTGGGGACGTGAACGCTTACAAGGCCTTCCAGGTCGTCCTGCAGGCCAAGCCCGGCGTGTCCATCTGCGGCAAAAGAGGCGTCTGGGAGCATCTCGCTTCCACTGACTGGCTTCCTCTTTTTGTTGAGGATTCCCCCCTCCTGCGGGTTGCAGCAGATGTGCCTGTGGCCGTCGTGCAGAAGATATATGAGGACGTGACCGCCTGCGCCACCGCCCATCCTGAGATGCTCAAGAAGAAGAGCGCTGGTGGCGTCAAGCTGCTTTGATTTCTCAAGAATCTCAGTGTGGAACTTTGGAGGCAAGGCCGCCGGTCTTGCCTCCGTTGCGTAGCAAGCGGCGTGTTCCGACACGAGCATCCGGTTCGACAATCTTGCATGCGGCGCTGTTCTGGTATACCAAGTGCGTCGTTAACGTCCGGCCAGTCCATTGAACTTCCTTGCTTCGGACTGCTCACGGCACCGGTTCCCGGCTTCCGCTGTTGGCTCGCAGCTTGCGACCAGCCACGCAGGAAACCTTGGCGCGGCCTTGTTCCTGGCTCACCAGCCAACTGAAGACCGCTTGTCCAGTATCCAGTGAATCAGAGGCCCAGCAATGCATCTCACGAAACCGCATGTCATCCTGATCTATCCCAAAACCGGCCTGGACTTCGGCTCTACAGTGGCCCCGCCCCACGCCTGCTTGGCCGTGGCCGCGCCACTGGACAAGGCCGGGTACCGCGTTGCCATTTTGGACCAGCGCACACAGGTCATCAACGAACAGGCTCTCGCCGAACTCATCTCCGACGACCTGATCTTCGTTGGCTTGTCTTCCATGACCGGCACTCAGATCAAGCATGCGCTCAAGATTTCCGGCATGGTGCGCTCCCTGACAAACGGCTCTGTGCCCATTGTCTGGGGCGGCACGCACCCCACCATCCTGCCGGAGCAGACGGTTTCCCACCCCAATGTCGATATCGTCGTCATGGGCGAAGGTGAATTGACCATCATGGAGCTCATCAAGGCCCTGGAGAACAAACAGCCGCTTTCCGGCATCCTGGGGCTGTGCTACATGGACGGCCCGCTGGTGATGCTCAACGCCACACGCCCGCTCATGGATGTGGAGGAGCTTCTGCCGGTGCCCTGGCACCTGATCCCGGTGGAGAAGTACATCCACCGCGACATGTACGTGAAGAACAGCGTGCGCACGCTCGACATCGGCCAGACCAGCCGGGGCTGCCCCTTCCGCTGCGGCTTTTGCTCCAGCGCCAGCATCCGCGGCCGCAAATGGCGCGCCATGTCCGCGGAAAAGTCGCTGGACATGATCGTCAGCTCAGTGCGCAAGTTCAATCTCGACGGCCTGTGGCTGCGCGATGACGAATTTTATATCAACCGCGCCCGCGCCCACACCATCTTCGAAGGCATGATCCGCGAGAACCTCAATGTAAGCTTTTACACCTCGGGCACGCGTGTCGATGTGTTCCTGCAAGCCTCGGACGAAGAGCTTCTGGCCATGAAGAATGCCGGGGCCTACACCCTGAAGTTCGGCGCAGAGTCCGGATCACAGCGCATTCTGGACCTGATGCAGAAGGGCATCACCCCGGAGATGACGCTTAAGGTCAACCAGAAGTGCAAGAAGCTCGGGATCATTCCGTCTTTCGGACTGGTCATCGGCTACCCCACCGAGACCTTCGAAGACATCGACATGACCATCGACCTGGCCTACCGGCTCAAGCGCGAGAACCCGGACGCGCAGCTGGAGACCATGGCCCAGTTCACCCCCCTGCCCGGCACCCCGAGCTGGGATCTGGCCGTGAAGCACGGGCTCGTCTCGCCCGCCAGCCTGGACGGCTGGTGCAACTGGCTGTTCGACGACTACGACTTCGCGGGCGAGAAGCTGCCCTGGTACAATGCGCGCGAGCGCCAGTGGATCGGCAACATCTCCTATATGTCTATCCTGGCCAACGCCCTGAACAATGTTGTCGACAGCATGCGCAACAACACACTGCGCCGCATATTCAAGGTTCTGGCCAGACCGGCCAGCGCCTATTTCCGGTTCCGGCTGCGCAACAAGTTCTATCGGTTCGCTCCAGAGATGGCCATTGTGCGCTACCTGCGCCGCAAGATCTTCTACGAATCCGAAGCGACCATCGAATAGCCGGGCCAAGCGTCAGCTCAAGAAACGAAAAAAAGGCCACCTCGCTTCGTGCAGGGTGGCCGTTTTCTTTGCAGCGCAACGCTTCTCGGTCAGCTCCAAGAGAGTTTTTCGCGGAAGAACTGGAAAAAATAGGCCAAGCCCCAGCGGATGATCTGGAGCTTGCGTTCGCCGCCGATGCGTGCGGGCTCATCGCCGGGGATCTCGGCCACTTTGAGCTTGCGTTTGGCGGCGCGCACGGACAAAAGCGGCTCCCAGCTGATCTTGGTGAAGAAGAGCTTTTCCGGCGTGCTGTAGGCCCCCTCATCCATGAGATCGAGATCATAGACCATCTGCTTCTTGTAGGCCCGGAAGATGACCATGGCGTCGGTATAATTGCCCCCATGGAGGATATTGACGGTCTTGGTGAACAGCCAGTTGCCAAAGGCGGTGATGATGTCGTCGTCATCGCTCTTGGCCGGGCCAAGGTAGCGCGAGGCGATGACCATGTCATACCCTTCACGCATCTTGTTCAGGATGTCCGGGATGAGCTCGGCCACGGAGTTGCCGTCCGGGCTGAAGGTCAGGAGCACATCGCCCTCAACCAGGGGCATAACCTCGCAATAGGCATGGCGGAAGCCTTTTTTCTTCTGCACGTAGACCTGGTAGCCCTGCTCGCGTGACCATTCGATGGTGCCGTCCGTGGAGCCGCCGTCGACCACGATGATCTGGTCCACCCAGTCCCGCTTGATCTTGGGCATGATGGCTTTCATCCCATCGATTTCATTGAGCGCCATGACCAGAAGCGTCGTCTTCATGCAGTCTTTCTCCAAATGATGTTGCGTCCCTCACGGGCGGACGGACCCTATATGACGGCGTTGTTTCTGTCCAATGACTTTTGCGCCATCATCTGAATGTGGCGCATGGTCTCTTCCCCGAATTTCCTGCGGATCATTTCCAGGTAGCGCGGATTCTTGTAGTAGGCGTCAAAGGCATAGTCGCGGAAGGACAAGACCTGGCCGCCGGAAAGGTACTTGGTGGGCAGGGGCAGGCAGTCTGGCGAGTATTGCGAGAACCCGTTCCAGGTGGCTGGCAGGGGCGCTCCAGAGGCCACAGCGTCGTCATAGAGCCTGGAGCCCGGATAGGCCATGGCCGAATAGATGTTGGCCCATTCGGCGTTGATCTCCTGCATGAGCGCAAAGGTCTCCTGCATGGAGTCGTAGTCGTCCTCGGGCAGGCCAAAGATGAAGTTGGCGCAGATGTGCTGGCCCTGGTCGTAGGTCATCTGGGCCACGCGCAGCACCTGATCGAGCTTGTAGCCCTTGGTCACGTCCTCGATGACGCGCTTGCTGCCGGATTCGAACCCGTAAGCGATCCAGTTGACGCCGGCAGCCTTCATGGCCGCCAGCATGCGCTCGCTGACCGTGTTCACCCGGGCGTAGGCCCAGAAGTTGAGGTCATAGCCGCGTTCGGCGATACCTCCGCACAGCTCCAGCACGCGCTTCTCGTTCACGGCGAACAGTTCGTCCATGATCTTGATGTTGCGCACGCCATAGCGGGTGACGAGAAAGTCGATCTCGGCCAGCACCGCGTCCACCCCGCGTGAGCGCAGGCGGTGCTCGCCAAAGAGCGCGTTGATGCAGCAGAACGAGCATTGATACGGGCAGCCCAGGCTGGTGTAGAGCGTGGCATAGGGCTGTCGGCGCGTCACGTCGTCGAAACAGTGCCAGTTGTGGGCGCGGTAGCGTTCCATGGGCAAGAGGTCCCAGGCGGGCATGGGCAGGGTGTCCAGGTCGGCCCACATCTCCGGCATGCTGGCTGGCACCACCTGGCCGTTCTCGCGGAACCACAGGCCCGGAATGCCCTTGAACGACGGACTCTGCGTTTGCAGGGCCTCAAGTAGCGGCGGAAAGGTGCGCAGGCCTTCGCCCTGGACGACGAAGTCCGCCGTCTCTTCGCGCACGGAGCGCTCCGGCAGGGCGCTCACGTGCAGGCCGGTGAGGCACACGGCCAGGTCCGGCGCCAGCTCCTTGATCCTGCTGCTGATGGCCCCGGCCCCCTGCATATTCATGGTCGAGGCCGAAGGGTTGTGGCCGGAGACCATGACCGCAGTGAGCAGCGCCCCCCGGTCCACAGCGGCCTGGGCAACCTGGTCCCAGGACAGGCCCCCAGTCTCTCCGGCCACCTCGGCGTCCAGGATCTCCACGCCATAGCCCTGCTCGCGCAGGTATCCGCCCAGGATGGCCGCCCACAGCGGCGGTTCGATGGCCGTGAGGTCGTAGTCCGACAGGCTGCCGTAGATCTGCTTCTGGCTGCCAGGCTTGATGAACAGGATGTCGAGCC
>Ga0154365_1009_pt1 | contig 19922 bp, 20 predicted proteins | sample RifGroA2_FD_115893 | JGI IMG/M metagenome (GOLD analysis project Ga0154365, IMG submission 115893) | Desulfovibrionales bacterium GWA2_65_9
GGCAAAAAGGTCGTTATTCTGTCCCAAAAAATTACCGATGCCGAAGGGACGCTCGTGGGCGTGCTCACCGCCGCCATCGACCTGGATGCCCTCACCTCGCAGATCAACACGATGAAGATCGGCAGCACAGGCTACGTGGCAATCCTAGAGCCATCCGGCATGACCGTGGCCCACCCGAACAAGGAACTGCTGCTCAAGGATGAACTCAGCAAGACGGGATGGGGCAAGCGTTCCCTGGCGGTGGAGTCCCAGGACTACATGGACTTTCAGGACAACGGGCAGAAAGCCGTGGCAGTGCGCAAGGATAAGACCACAGGCTGGACGATTCTTGTCTTCGCGCCAATTGAGGACATCCAGAAGGCGGCCAGTGCGGCAGCGCAAAAGAGCATGCTCCTGGGAGGCGGCGTGGCCCTGGCCCTGGCGCTCTTCATCATCTGGCTGGTGAACCGCACTGTTGCCAGCCCTGTCTCGCGCTGCATGGAGTTCGCAAGCGCCGTTGCCGAGGGCGACCTTGATCGCGAACTGGAGTACACCAGCACCGACGAACTCGGCGTGCTGGCCGATGGTCTGCGACATATGGTGCAGAAGCTCAAGGAAGGCATGCAGAACGTCTACGCCAAGGAGAGCGAGGCCCTCCAGATGGCCGAGAAGGCCGAGGCCGCGTTGAATGACGCCCGCACCGCCCAGGAAAAGGCCAATCAGGCCCGCAGCCAGGGCCTCCAGGAAGCCGCCGGCAAGATGAGCAGCGTGGTGCAGGGAGTCGAGGGAGCCTCTGGTGCCCTGGTGCAGCAGGTGGCGAGCATCGAACAGGGCGCAGACACCCAGAAGGCCCGCACCACGGAAACGGCAACAGCCATGGACGAGATGAACGCCACCATCCTCGAGATTTCGCGCAACGCCTCCACGGCCTCCCGCGACGCCGAGCATGTGCGCGACACGGCCCAGCATGGCAAGGACGTCGTGCAGCATGCTGTCGAGGCCATCGGCGCCGTGCATGGACTTTCCGCCAGCATGCGGTTGCAGATGCGCGAACTGGGGGAGAGCGTGAAGGGCATCGGCACGATTCTGGACGTCATCAACGATATCGCCGACCAGACGAATCTGCTGGCGCTGAATGCCGCCATTGAGGCCGCGCGCGCTGGCGATGCGGGGCGCGGTTTCGCCGTCGTTGCCGACGAGGTGCGCAAGCTTGCCGAGAAGACCATGGTCGCCACCCAGGAGGTCGGACAGGCCATCACCTCAGTGCAAAATGGTTCCAGGCAGAGCATCGAGAACGTTGAACGCTCGAACACGGCCATTGAGGAGGCCAACCGGCTGGCCGGGGACTCCATCGATTCGCTGGAGCAGGTGTTGAAGCTTGCCTCGTCAACATCCGACCAGATCAGGGCCATCGCCACGGCGGCGGAGGAACAGTCCGGCGCGAGTGGTGAAATCGACCACGCCGTAAAGGACATCATGAGCATCGCCGGCACCACCCTCGTCGCCGTGGAGGATTGCCACCGCACCATCGAGACCCTGGCGGGACTGTCCGACGAACTCCGGCGCATCATGCGCGAACTCGAGACAACAGGAGGCTAGTCGCGGTATTCCTGCTGGATGGCCTCAAAGAGAGACAGGTTGGAGAGGAAGATGTCGAACAGTTTCGGGTCGAAGTGCGCACCGCGCCCCTGGGTCATGATCTTGATGGCCCGTTCGTTGCTGTAGGCCTCTTTGTAGGGCCGCTTGGTGGTCAGGGCATCGAAGACGTCCGCCACGGCGCAGATGCGGCCAAAGAGCGGGATGTCCTCCCCGGCGAGGTTGCGCGGGTAGCCGGAGCCATCCCACTTCTCGTGGTGCGAAAGAGCGATGTCCGCGCCGGTCTCCAGGTACTTGGAGGACCCGCCGCGAAGGATGTCCGCACCCATGACGGTGTGCCGACGCATGACCTCCCATTCCTGGGCGTCCAGCTTGCCCGGCTTGAGCAGAATGGCATCGGGAATGCCCATCTTGCCGATGTCGTGCATGGGGCTGCTGTTGAGGATCAGGTCCACCGTCTCGTCATCCAGCCCGGCGCGTTCAGCGATGACCGCACAGTAGCGGCTCATGCGCAAGATGTGGCTGGCCGTGTCCTCGTCTTTGTATTCCGCCGCTGCGGACAGCTTGTGGATGGTCTCCATGTGCGCACGCACGGTGGCCAGTCGCGCGTGCTCCAATTCCACCAGCGCGCCGCGCAAGGCCTTGGTCTTCTCCGCGACCATCTGCTCCAGGTGCTGCTGATAGCCCTTCACCTCATCGTGGTACCCTTTCATGCGCAAGAGCGACTTCATGCGCACGCTGAGTTCCGTGGAATCGATGGGCTTGGCCACGAAATCGTTGGCCCCCGCCTCCACCGCGCGCAAGCGGTCCTCCTTGGCCGAGAGGGCCGTGACCATGACGATGGGCAGGTCGGCGAACGTGGGCATCTCGCGGATGGTTTTGGCCACAAGGAAGCCGTCCATGCCGGGCATCATGATGTCCAGGAGCACCAGATCAATGCTTTCGTCCAGCAAAGCCAGGGCCGCAGGACCGGAATCCGCCGAGACGCACGCAAGCCCATAGGACCTGAGCAGGCCCTCAAGAACCTTGCGGTTGATGAGTTCGTCATCGACAATAAGAATCTTCTCAGTTCTGCCAGCTTCGTCCATTTTCAGACCGCCAGAGGGGATAGAGTGTCTCACCACCGCATGGAATTTCAATGCATACCTTTACACCAAGGTTTATGTTGATTTCAATAGGTACAATGCATCAGAACAACCTATGGCCAAATTTGCTGGACAGATACTTCAGCCGAAGATAAGGCCTTGTTGGACATTGGACCTGCTTCAGCATATGAAGTAAATGGGCTTTGGATATCCTTAACGAGACCGAAACCACAGCGCCGGGCAAACGCAGCCTTGTGCGGCCTGCGCGCTGATTACTCCGGGGAACGTATGGGAAAGATCTCCAAGATCAAGGTGGCCGAGGGGATCTTTTTCGTAAGCATCCCGGATGCCGACGTATACATTTTGTGCGGTTGCCCGGCGGACAGCGTCAAGCACCTGATGAAACGGGGCCTGATCCAGAACGTTGAGGTCGAGGGCGTCAGTTTCGAGACCGGCCCAAACGCCATCCTGCTCTCCGATGAGCTCATCCAGCATGGGCGCTTCGCCAACCTCTCCGAATTTCCCATCCTCCAGATTTTCTACCGCCAAGGGCGGATCATCCCCGGACATCCCAACAACACCGGGATCAAGCCCGCGCTCATCGGCTCGCGCAAGCAGGTTGAGGCCCAGATGGAGTATATCTACCGGGGCAACTACGGCCTCGTCTCCGAAGAAGAAATGATGGCTGCCGGGGCCTCTGCGGACGATGCCAAGGCCTGGATGCGCCTGAAGCTCAAGTTCGCCTTCGGCAAGATCCGGCGCATGGAGGAGTACCTGGACCTCGTTGTGGTGGAGAACGAGTCGCAGGAGATCCGCAACAAGGTCTTCGCCAAACGCCTCAAGGTCAACCAGTTTGAGATCTCCTACGGCAAGGAGTCGATCCGGGTGGACCTGAACACCCCGCCGCACAGACTCGACCAGCCCTCCTACGTCCTTGGCTTCCACCACATCAAACGCGACTACTTCGCCGTGCTGCACTCCGGCGAGGGCGACGGCTGGGACCCCAACCGCCCGGCCATGGCCAGCATCATCATCTTCCAGGGCAAGGTCTACCTCATCGACGCCGGGCCGAACATCATGCACAGCCTGAACGCCCTGGGCATCAGCGTCAACGAGATCTCCGGCATCTTCCACACCCACGCCCACGACGACCATTTCTGCGGCCTGCCTGCGCTCATGCGCTCCGACCACCGCATCCCCTACTATGCCACCCGGCTGGTGCGCGCCTCGGTGATGAAGAAGCTTGCGGCCCTGGCCATGACCAGCGAGGAGGAGTTCGACCATTACTTCGAATTCCACGACCTGGAACTGGGCCAGTGGAACGACATCGACACGCTGGAGGTGAAGCCGGTGTTCTCGCCGCATCCGGTGGAGACCACGGTGATGCTCTTCCGCACCCTGGACCGCAACGGCTACCGCACCTATGCCCACTTCGCGGACATCGCCAGCTTAAGCCTGCTCAGGAAGATGATCACCGCCGACCCGGACGCCCCGGGCCTGTCCAAGGAGTTTTACAATGAGGTCTGTGCCAATTACCAGGAACCCGTTGACCTGAAGAAGCTCGACATCGGCGGCGGCATGATCCACGGTGACGCCGAGGACTTTGCCCACGACAAGTCCAACAAAATCCTGCTTGCGCACACGGCCCTGCCGCTCACCTACAGGCAGAAGGAGATCGGTTCCGGTGCGCCCTTTGGCATGGTCGATGTGCTCATCCCCGCGCACCAGGATTATGTGCGTTCCTATGCCTACCACTTCCTGAATTCATACTTCCCCACGGTTTCCGACAGCAAGCTGCGCGTCCTGCTCAACTGCCCGGTGCTGAAGATCAACCCCGAGACCCTTATCCTCAAGGCCGGGCGCAAGGCCGACTGCGTGCACCTCATCCTGACCGGCCAGGTCGAGGTGATCCGCACCAAGAGCGCTGTCTTCAGCACCCTGACCACCGGCGGACTTTTGGGCGAATACACTGCGCTCACGGGCAAGACATCGCTTGAAACCTACCGCGCTGCCAATTTTGTCCAGACCCTGCGCGTACCGCTCGACCTTTACGCCATGTTCGTGAAGAACAACGACCTGTTCGATGAGATGTTGCGTCTGCAGGACATCCGCAGCTTCCTGTACACCAGCCGCCTCTTCGGCGACGGCCTGACCTGCACACGCCAGAACGCCATCGCCGAAGCAATCGGCAACCAAGCAATAGCACATGGCAAGGCTCTCAAGTCCTGCACCGAACCCAAGCTCTGCCTGGTCAAGTCCGGCAAAATCGACCTGCTCGTGGGCGACAGGCTCATCGAGACCCTCGGACCTGGCGATTTCTTCAACGAGAGCACGGTGCTCTTCGACACACCCTGCCTGTTCAAGGCCAAAGCCGCCAAGGACTCCACCATCTACACCATTCCGGGGATGGTGCTGTCAGATATCCCCATTGTACGCTGGAAACTTCTGGAAACGTATGAAAAGCGCCTGGGCAAGACCGTAAGCAACGATGGCAAGGAAGGATTATTCCATTGGGAGGATGATTATGCCGTCAACGTTGCCATCATTGATGAACAGCACAAGGAACTGATCAGACTCGCCGAAGAGCTGTACACGGCCCTGTTTTACGGTGGGAAGACCAATGATCCTGCCAAGTTGTTCTCCCAGGCCATCGCCCATACCGAGCTTCATTTCCGAACGGAAAATGAACTCATGCTCCAGAACGCCTACCCCGGCCTGGAAACGCACCGCAAGAAGCACCACCAAATTCTCAAGGCACTGCAGGACTTCTCTGCTGCCTACACGGCCTGGCATGTGACCCCAAAGAAAGAGGCCGGCATCTTCCTCAAAGACTGGGTGATGACCCATATCCTCACAGAAGACAGACGCCTTGGCACGTACATGAACCGAAAGGGAATCACCTAGCCGCTCCCCAGGCGCCCCCGCTCGCAACGCCCGGTATACGCCACAGACAAGCCCCGGACAGCGCTTCAGACAAATTTGTCACATGCTTCAACATGCAATGCTGTGTATTTTACAATTCTGTCTCACTTTGTGGTCGGACCCTGCAGCAACATTTTCAAACCATATGTATTTCCACAAGAATCATGCTTGGCCCGATTCTTGATACCTTCAGTTTTGAAAGTTTAGGGCAGGCGATGTTTTCCGTCTGTTCGCAGCGGCCAGGGTTGATTCGGATAGGGCAGTTGATCTAGAGTGCGGGCAACGGCAAGCCCGCACCGGATTTAGGGCCACATTCCACAATACTGTCAATGAACACCTAACGCCACATTTACAGGAGTCAGCCACCATGAGCGGAATCCAGGCACGTCTGAACGCCATCTCGGCGGTCATCAATTACAAACCTTCGCACGCCCCCCTAAACTACCACGACACCAAGCCCACCGACATCTTCGGGGCCAATGTCTTCAACGACAAGGTGATGAAAGAGCGCCTGCCCAAGGCCATCTACAAGTCCCTGACGAAGACCATCGAACTTGGCGAGAAGCTGGATTCCTCCATTGCCGACGTGGTGGCCAACACCATGAAGGACTGGGCCATCGAAAAGGGCGCCACCCACTTCACCCACGTGTTCTACCCGCTCACCGGCATGACCGCCGAGAAGCACGACGCCTTCCTCGTGCCCGACGGCAAGGGCGGCGCCATCGCCGAGTTCAGCGGCAAGCTGCTCATCCAGGGCGAGCCCGACGCCTCCAGCTTCCCCTCCGGCGGCCTGCGCTCCACCTTTGAGGCCCGTGGCTACACCGCCTGGGACGTCACCAGCCCGGCCTACATCCTGGAGAACCCCAACGGCACCTTTCTGTGCATCCCCACCGCGTTCCTCTCCTGGACCGGCGAGGCCCTGGACAAGAAGACCCCGCTTTTGCGCTCCAACCAGGCCCTGAACAAGCAGGCCAAGCGCGTGCTCAAGCTGTTTGGCGTTGAGACCAAGCTGCCCGTCACCTCCTTCGCCGGTCCCGAGCAGGAGTACTTCCTCATCGACCGCAACTTCGTCTTCTCCCGTCCCGATCTGCTCATCGCAGGCCGCACTCTCTTTGGCGCCAAGTCCGCCAAGGGCCAAGAGTTCGAGGACCAGTACTTCGGCGTGGTGCCGCGGCGCGTGCTCTCCTTCATGATGGAAGTGGAGCGCGAACTGTTCAAACTCGGCGTGCCCGTCAAAACCCGCCACAACGAAGTGGCTCCGAGCCAGTTTGAGATCGCCCCCATCTACGAGCTGGGCAACCTGGCCACCGACCACAACCAGATGGTCATGACCACCATGCGCAGCGTGGCCAAGCGCTACGGCATGGTCTGCCTGCTGCACGAGAAGCCCTTTGCCGGCATCAACGGCTCGGGCAAACACCTCAACTACTCCATCGGCAACGCCGAACTGGGCAGCCTGTACGATCCGGGCGAGACCCCGCACGACAACGCCCAGTTCCTGGTCTTCTGCGCCGCCGCCATCCGCGCCCTGCACAAGTATGGCGCCATGCTGCGCGCCACCGTGGCCACCGCCTCCAATGACCACCGCCTGGGCGCCAACGAGGCCCCCCCGGCCATCATGTCCATGTACCTGGGCGAGCAGCTGGCCGACGTGTTCGACCAGATCAAAAAGGGCAAGCTCAAGAACTCCAAGACCAAGGGCGTCATGAGCATCGGCGTGGACACCCTGCCCCCGCTGCCCATGGATCCGGGCGACCGCAACCGCACCAGCCCCTTCGCCTTCACCGGCAACCGCTTCGAGTTCCGCGCCGTGGGCTCCGCCCAGTCCATCGCCGGCTCCCTGGTGGCCCTGAACACCATGATGTCCGAGTCGCTGGACTACATCGCCACGGAACTGGAGAAGGCCACCAAGGGCGACAGCAAAAAGCTCAACGCCGCTGTGCAGAGCGTGCTCCAGAAGATCGTCAAGGAGCACGACGCCATCGTCTTCAACGGCGACGGCTACTCCGACGCCTGGCACAAGGAAGCGGCCAAGCGCGGCCTGCCGAACCTGAAGACCACCCCCGAGGCCCTGCCCGTGCTGACCACCAAGCCTGTGGTGGAGCTGTTCACCAAGTATGGCGTTCTCTCCGAGGCCGAGCTTAAGAGCCGCGAAGAGATCTACCTCGAGATGTACAGCAAGACCCTGAAAACCGAGGCCGCCCTGATGGTCCGCATGGCCAGCACCATCATCTACCCCGCCGCCATGCGCTACCAGAGCGAACTCGCCGCCACCTGCGCCAACCTGAAGGCCATCGGCAAGGACTTCAAGATGTCCACCCTGGAAGACGTGACCTCCAAGCTGCGTTCCATGCAGGCCGCCGTGGCCAAGCTGGAGAAGCTCATGGCCCATGAGGCCAAGAGCACCCATGCCGAGGCCAAGCACCTCTGCGACAAGGTCCTGCCCGCCATGAACGAGGTCCGCAGCTTCGCCGACGCCCTCGAAGCCGTGGTGGCCGACGACCTGTGGGCCCTGCCCAGCTACCAGGAGATGCTGTTCATCCGCTAACGGCGAACAGCGCCAGAAAGACAAGGCCGCCCCGGAAGGGGCGGCCTTTTTTGCTGCGGCGATGGGGCTGCGGCTGCTAGCGCTCGGCGGGAAGCGGGAGATCGAGCGGCTCGAAGCCCTGCCAGCCGGCCCCGTCGAAATGCCACCATTCCGTGGGCAGGGGCTCGAAGCCCTGGGCTTGCATGGCGCGCTCCAGCGCCAGGCTGTTGCGCCGGGCCTCGGGCGTGGCCACGACGGAGTTCCGGTGCGCCTTCTCGGTGAAGTCGTCGTAGCCCGTGGGCATGGCCAGCTCTTTGCCCTTGGCATCGACAAGGGTCACGTCGACCGCTGCGCCCCGGTTGTGACGGGAGCTCTTGACGATAACACCATCCTTGCGCTCGGGCTTCCCGACGTAGCGCTCGTCGGGCATGATGCCCCAGAAGGCCTCCTGCACCGAAAAGGGCCGGTAGCAATCATAGATCTTGAGCCCCAGCCCCTGGCCGCGCAGCTCGGCCTGGACGGCGGTCAGGCGCCGCGCGACATCGGCACGCAGGAAGCAGCGCGCGGATGGGTACACGCGCTTGCCGGTGAAATTGTTCTCAGTGGCATAGCGGATGTCGAGGACAAGGCTCGCATCAAGACTTGTGGGCTCCACCAGACCCGCAGCCTGCAAGTCCCGGAGAGCGGGGTCGGCTGCCAAGGCCACGGCGCAGAGCATCTGCAGTACAAGGGCGACCCCAATAATCCGGCGCAGCATGGCTCCCTCCTTAAGTGATAAACAGCATAAAGCAAAAGCGGGGGAGGATATCCTCGCCCCGCTTGCATCTCATCGGTATGTTAGGCCTTGTTCTTGCCGCGTTTCTTCCAGAGCTCCATTTCCTTCATCTTCTTGCGGCGGTCGCGCTGCAACGACTTGCAGACCAGGGGCATGCCCTTCTTGTACCCAAATTTCTCGCGGTATTCGGGCGGGGTCAGACCGTGGCTGGCAAGGTGCTTCTTGGTGATGATCTTGAAGGCCTTGCCGCAAGAGCAGCAAGTGATGGTCTTCTCGCGTACGGACTTGGCAGGATCAATGGTGACCTCCTCTTCCGCAGCCTGCACTGGAGCTTCTCCGGCAATGGCCTGAATGCCGCGCACGAGCTTCTTGACCATGGAGGTGATCTCCTCCTCGGTCATGGTTCTGACGCTGGCCTGCGCTTTGACGATTTCAAGGGCTTCCTTCAAATAGTCATCCATCTTCATCTCCTTGTCGTTTGACGGAACATCTTCAGGGCATCAGCCTGTTACATGCAGGCACTCAGATTGTGCTAACGCCTAACACTGTTGAACTGTCTCGTCAACATGTGTGCACGCACAATGGACGCATATTATTTCAACCAAGAAGAGCATTGAATGCAACGTGGAAACGACGAACAGTACGATCCTGGAAATAATAGAAAATGCGGGGCCATCCTCTCGGACAGCCCCGCATCAGTGCGCAAATAAGAAGCTATTTCTTGAGCCAGCTCATCATTGACCGCAGCTTGGCACCCACCACTTCGATGGGGTGCTCCGCGGCAAGACGGCGGGAGGCATGCAGGTGCGGCTGTCCGGCCTGGTTCTCCAGAATGAACTCCTTGGCGAAGTTGCCAGTCTGGATTTCCTTCAGGATCTTCTTCATCTCTTTCTTGGTCTCTTCGGTCACAACGCGCGGTCCACGGGTGAAGTCACCGTATTCCGCAGTGTCGCTGATGGAGTGGCGCATCTTGGCCATGCCGCCCTCATAGAGCAGGTCCACGATGAGCTTCATCTCGTGCAGGCACTCGAAGTAGGCCATCTCCGGCTGGTAGCCGGCCTCGACGAGCGTCTCGAACCCGGCCTGGATCAGCGCGGTGCAGCCGCCGCAGAGCACGGCCTGCTCGCCGAAGAGGTCGGTCTCGGTTTCTTCGCGGAAGTTGGTCTCAATGACGCCGGAGCGGGTGGCACCAATGCCCTTGGCGTAGGCCAGGGCCATGTTCAGGGCGTTGCCCGTGGCGTTCTGGTGCACGGCCACCAGGGCGGGCACGGCGCCGCCTTCGGTGTAGGTGCGGCGCACCATGTGGCCAGGGCCCTTGGGCGCGATCATGATCACGTCCACGTCGGCGGGCGGCTTGATCTGGCCGAAGTGGATGTTGAAGCCGTGGCCAAAGGCCAGGGCCTTGCCAGCGGTGAGGCTCTGCTTCACCTCGGTGTCGTAGATGACCTTCTGCAGCTGATCCTGGGCCAGGATCATGATGACATCGGCCATCTTGGCGGCCTCGGCTGCGCTCACGGGCTCAAAGCCGTGCTCCTTGGCCAGGGCATAGTTGGCGCCGCCGGGGCGCTGGCCGACGATGACCTTGACGCCGGAATCGCGCAGGTTCTGGGCATGGGCATGGCCCTGGCTGCCGTAGCCGATGATGGCCACGGTCTTGTCTTTCAGGAGGCCAAGGTCCGCATCATTCTCGTAATACACTTTCATGTCTTCTCCCTTTTGATTCGCCGGGCATGTGCCAGACGTTGTTCGCTGTTCAGTTGTTGTTCGCTGTTCAGTTCTGGATGGAGCGCTTCATGGCCACCATGCCCGAGCGCGAGATCTCCTTGACGCCGAAGCGGGTCAACAGCCCCACGATGGCGCTGATCTTGTCGTAATTGCCAGTGGCCTCGATGGTCAGCTCATCGATGCTCACATCCACCACCTTGCAGCGGAAGATGTCCACGGTGCGCAGGATCTCGGCCCTGTTGGCGTCGTTGGCGTTGACCTTGAGCAGCACCATCTCGCGCAACACGCTCTTCAGGTCCGTCAGGTCCACAACCTTGATGACCGTGATGAGTTTCCGTAATTGCTTGACGATCTGCTCAATGATCTGTTCGTCGCCCTCGGTGGTGATGGTCATGACCGACACGCCGGGATCAAGGGTCGGGCCCACGTTCAGGGACTCGATGTTGAAGCCCCGGCCGCTGAACAGGCCAGCCACCCGGGAGAGGACTCCGGGTTCGTTTTCCACGGTGACAGACAGGATATGTCGCATGTTCCGCCTCCTACACAAGCAGCATGTCGGTGAGGGAGGCCCCGGCCGGCACCATGGGGTACACGTTCTCCTCACGCTCCACGCGCACGTCCACGATGACCGTGCCCGGCGTTTCCAGAGCCTGCGTCAGAACGCGCGTAAGGTCCCCCGGCTCCGTGATGCGAAAGCCCGTGGCGCCATACGCCTCGGCCAGCTTCACAAAGTCCGGCTGGGCATCCATGCACGTCGAGGAGTAATTCTTGTTGTAGAAGAGCTCCTGCCACTGGCGCACCATGCCCAGATAGCCGTTGTTCAGGATGACGATCTTGACTCCGAGGTTGTTGCAGACGCTCGTGGCCAACTCCTGGATGTTCATCTGGATGGAGCCGTCGCCCGCGATGTCGATGACCATCTTGTCGGGCCGGGCGAACTGCGCGCCGATGGCCGCTGGGAAGCCGTAGCCCATGGTGCCCAGCCCCCCCGAGGACAGGAAGCAGTTGGGTTCGTTGAACTTGTAGAACTGGGCCGTCCACATCTGATGCTGGCCCACCTCGGTGCAGATGACCGCCTCGCCACGGGTGAGCTCGTGCAGCTTCTCCACCACGGACTGGGGCTTGATGGTGGTTTCGCTCGGCTGATAGCTCAGCGGGTGCTCCTTGGCCCAGGCCCGCACCTTGGAGACCCAGGGCAGGTGTCCGCCCTCGAAGTCGTACTCGATGAGCGAGGGCTCAAGCTCCTCCTTCAAGGCCTCCAGGGCCAGGCGGCAGTCGGCCACCAGCGGCACATGAACGCTCACGTTTTTCTGGATGCTCGTGGGATCGATGTCGATGTGCACCAGCGTGGCCTTGGGCGCAAAGGTGCTGACCTTGCCGGTGACGCGGTCGTCGAAGCGCGCGCCCACAGCCAGCACCAGGTCGGCGTTGTTGATGGCCATGTTGGCAGCATACGTGCCGTGCATACCGAGCATGCCGAGCCAGAGCTTGTCCGTTCCGGGGAAGCAGCCCAGGCCCATGAGGGTGGCCGTGACCGGGATGTGCAGCTTCTGGGCCAGCCAGGTCAGCGCCTCATGCCCCTTGCTGGTGATGACGCCGCCGCCGGCGTAGATGATGGGCCGCTCGGCGTCGCGGATGAGCTGGGCCACCTTCTTGATCTGTCCGGCGTGGGGCTTGAGGTTGGGGTTGTAGCTGCGCATCTTGACGTCTTCGGGCCAGATGAACTTGGTCTTGACCTGCATGACGTCCTTGGGCAGGTCCACCAGCACCGGGCCGGGACGGCCGGAACGCGCGAGATAGAAGGCCTGGCGGATGACATGCGCCAATTCGCGCACGTCCTTCACCAGATAGTTGTGCTTGGTACAGGGTCTCGTGATGCCGACGATGTCCACTTCCTGGAAGGCATCATTGCCGATGAGCGGCGTCGGCACCTGGCCGGTCAGAATGACCACCGGGATGGAGTCCATGTAGGCCGTGGCGATGCCGGTGACGGTGTTGGTGGCGCCGGGCCCGCTGGTCACAAGGCAACAGCCGACCTTGCCCGAGGCCCGGGCAAAGCCGTCTGCCGCATGTATGGCCCCCTGTTCGTGCCGCACGAGCACGTGCTTCAGGGAGGAATTCGGCAATTCGTTGTAGATGTCGATGACGGCTCCACCAGGGAAACCGAAGATGACCTCCACTCCTTCACGTTTCAGACATTCGAGAAGAATCTGAGCTCCGGTGAGCTCCATAGGCTTACGCCTCCTGTTGACGATACTTATCGAGCAAGGCTTGCAGCTTCGTCTTTCCGGCAAGCTTCTTCTTCTTCAATTCCTTGATCTCCTGCTCCACGACAGGACTTAGGAACGGCTTGCCTTCTAGCTTGACGATCATCTTTTCATAGTCCTGGTGCTGCTGCCACAGGGCGCGTAGCTCAGAATCCTGGCTCTCATACTTTTCGATGAGGATACGTGCAGAATTTTCCATGTTCGACTCCTTATTTTGGAGGTAGTTCGACTGCCTTGAGCCATCACATGAGTTTGGACCAGTCTGGTTCGGTCTCCGCCAGCACCCGCAGACTCTTGTTGCGGGAGGTCTGGCCCGAGGCCAGGCTTACCTGGCTGCGCCTGAGGCCCAGCAGGTTCGCCAGGAAATTCACCAAGGCGCCATTGGCCTTGTTGTCCACCGCCGGGGCCGTGAGCCGGACCTTCAGGCTCTCCTGGAAGAGCCCGGCCAGCTCATCGCGCTTGGCCCCGGGCTGCACATGCACCCGGATGCGCCAGTCCCCGCTCCCCGCCTGGCGGATGAACACGGGCGGCACATTCTCTAGCAAAGATCACTCCGCCTTGCGCAGATACTTGAGCTTGGACTCCAGGGATTCCAGCCGCGACACGGCCGGGTCCTCGGAGTCCATGACCCGCAGATGCGTTTCCAAAAGCCCGCGCAGCTGGATCTCGAACTGGCTGCGCTGGCGCTTCAGGTTCTCGATGTCCTCGTACAACTGGGCCAGACGGTTGTGCCCCTGCTGGACCATGCCCTCGGCCTTGGACCTAGCCTCGTCGAGGATGAGGTGGGCCTCACGCTGGGCGCCGCCCTTGATGTCATCAACCATGCGCTGGGTGCTCATGAGGGTGTCGCGCAGGGTCTCGTCGCGCTGGCGGAACTCCTCCACGCTGGCCTCCATGCGCTTGACCTTCCGGATGAGCGACTTGCGCTCCTCGGCCACAGCGCCAAGCATTTCGGCCACCTCACCCATGAGCTGGTCGACTTCTTCGGGCGCATAGCCCCACAGACGCTTGGAAAACTTGCGGTTGAGCAGGTCGATCTTGGAAATGGTCAAGGCTTCACCCCGTCATGTAAAGGGAACGCGCCTGTAGAGCGCCCCTATGCTCCAACCATCCTCATGGACATGCTCATGTCGAAGACCAGCCTATCCAGGAGAGCGCCCAGGATCTGAACGGCCACGATGACCACCACGGGCGATAGGTCCATGCCGCCGATGACGATGAATGGCATCAGGCGGCGGATGCGTGCGTAGACCGGGTCGGTGATGTTGCGCAGAAAACGGACGATGGGGTTGTAGGGATCCGGGTTCACCCAGCTTAAGAGCGCCGAGATGATGACCACCCACATATACAGGTTGAGCAGCGTCGAAACCAGCTGCACCAGCTTCACCAGGATGATCGTGAGATAGGACATCAAACCTCCGCACCAGGGCGGCCCAAAATGCTCGGGCACCTCGCCGTGTGCCCTTGTTGTGGCATACCGCAGGCCAAGAATCAAGCCCCTTGCAGATCCCCGGCAATCTCCGGCCAGGCGCGCTGCAAGGCCCGCGAGAGCGTCGCAAAATCAGGAATGTGCAAATCGGCGTCGAGTTCCAGGTTCTTATAGGCCCAGAAGGGCACGCCGGAGTTTTTGGCGGTCTGTTCGTCCACGTCCGAATCGCCGACAAAGACCACCTGGCCCGCGCCCAGCCCCCAGGCCTCGCCCCAGGCCTCAAGAATGGCGAACATGCCTGCGGGGTCGGGCTTGGGCTTGGGCGCGATGCCCGCAGTCATCACCGGATCGAAGTAGCCGAGCAGGTCCACGGCCTCGAAAACCATGTCCGTGGTGTCCGTGCGGTTGGTGTTGACCCCGAGCGGGAAGCGCGCGGCCTTGAGCCAGGACAGCAGCCTGCGCACTCCGGGCTCGCGCCGCAAATGTGGCAGGATGCTCCGGTAGTCCACCTGCTTGCGGTACTCCATGGCCGCCGCATACTGCTCCGGCGGCACGATGCGCTTAAGCGAGTCAAAGACGTTCTGGGTGTGGGTGAACTGCTCTTCCTCGGGGCTCATGGGCGGCAGGCCGAAACGCGTGCGGAAGCTGTTGTAGTAGGCGATGTTGGCCAGAAATGAATCAATGAGCACGCCGTCGCAGTCGAAGATGAAGCCCCGGACGCCGCGCAGAAAGGCCGCGTCCAGCTGGTCGGAGAGCACCGGCACGGGCTACGCGCCTTCCGCTGCCGTGGCCACAGTGCCCAGGCGTACCGGGACATCCAGCCAGGGCCGGGCCGCAGGACAGCGGTCCAGGCCGGACAGCCGCCAGGCCGGGGCCTGGAACACGCCCTTGGCCTCGGGCACGCCCGCCTCGCGCAGGCTCTGGGCGATGTCCGCATCGGCCGTCACCAGCTCCTGGCCGGGCGCAAGCACCGCAAAGGCCTCCAGGATGCGCCGCCAGGGCAGCGTTTCGCCGTAGGCCTCGGGCAGGCTCAGGCCGGAGAGCATTTTGCCCATGGCCAGGGTGTCGCCATCGGCTTCTTCGCCGTCCTCGGCAGCGGCTTGCCCTGGGGCCGCAGCTGGCGCGGCGGCATTGGATTCATTGGGCTCGTCTGTCTCCTCAGCCGAGGCCACGCTCTGGCCCAGGCGCGCCCAGGAATCGCGCAGGCCCTGGTCGATCTGCCGCAGGTCGAGCATGCGCTCCTCCAGGTTCCAGGCCAGAAGCAGCAGGGTCTGGGCCTGACGCCGGGCCTCCAGCAGGTGATCTGCGGAAGCGCCGGACTGGCCCGCTGCACCGGCCATGCTGCGCTCAACCTCAGCCATGACCAGCCGCCCGCTCTCCGGGGCCAGGGCCTGGACCTGCTGCAAGAGGCCGTGCACGGCGATGTCGCGCGGGTTGGCCACGGATTCGCCGAAGCGCATGGTGTCGGCCAGGATGGCCTTGGCCAGGCGGCGGTCAAAGGGGGCGCCCTCCGGCAGCACATGGTCCGCGCTGTCCGGCCGGGCCAGGCCAGGGTCGAGGAAGCGCACGCCCTCGGGCAGGGCCTGGCGCTCGGAACCGGCAAGCAGGTCCGGGTGCAGATGCGGGAAATAGAGCGTCATGGCGGACTCCAGGGATGTTTCAGACGTTCTCGCGCAGGCGGAAGCGCTCGCACTGGCCAGCGCATTCGGGCAGGCGCAGCAGGCAGATGTCTTCGAGCAGATGGCGGCACTCGGGCATGGATTCGCCGTCGCCCGAGCGCAGGTCCGGGCAGGGCACGGATTCCTCGGCCAAGCGCTCGAAGCGCTTGTGCCAGAGCACGCCCAGTTCGACCTCGGACAGGCCGAAGTTCTCGGCCCGGTCCAGAAAATCATCGTAGACCGACTCCCAGCGGGCCAGCACCAGACACCGCCAGGCCGTGTGCAAGCCGGGATTCAGGTGTTCCTCGTAGAGACAGCGGCCCTGCTGAAAGTGTTGGCAGCCAATGGCCGGAAACCGTACCAGCGCGCCGCGCGTCGCATCCCCCATGTGCTGCCTCCGCGGGCATCTTTAAGCCGCAGCAGGCGGTGTTGTAAAGCCAGGGGATGCCCAGGCCCGGCAATTGGTCAGGGAGTGGGCCCGGCAATTGACCCGGCAGGCCCGCAGGCGTATGAACCGGCCCTAAGAGAGGTGCCACATGGGCGGAATCACAGGTCTGTTGATCCTCATCATCATCGTGCTCATCTTCACCGGCACGCATAAGTTGCCGAAAATCGGCGAGGGGCTGGGACGCACCATCCGGAACTTCAAGCGGTCCTTGAGCGAGCCGGACGAGGTGGACATCACGCCCAGAACCCAGGACAAGAACGGCAAGGACGGGCCGCCCAAGCCGTAGCAGCCGCGGCGGCTACGGATTGTGGTTGCCGTTGCCGTTGCCGTTCTGCGGAACCATCTTGAAGCCCAGGAGCACGTAGTACACCCCGGACGTGGCGGTGAGCAGGGCCACGGTCCCCACCAGCAGCAGGCGCAGGCCCGGATAGGACACCACAAGGCTGTGCTCCACCATGATCAGGAGCACCAGCATGATCTGGGCCAGGGTGGCGCACTTGCTGAACCACACCGGCTTGATCCCGCGCTTCACATCCACCCCGGAATATTGCAGCAGGGCCAGCCCGCCCACGATGAACACGTCGCGGCTGACGACCAGCACCGCCAGCCAGGTGGGAATCCAGTCCTGCAAGGCTAGGCAGATGTAGGACGTGTCCAGCAGGATCTTGTCCGCCAGGGGATCGAGCATGGCCCCGAAACTCGAGCGCTGCTTCAGGATGCGCGCCAGGGACCCGTCCAGGGCGTCGGTGAGCCCGGCCACGGCGAAGAGCACCCAGGCGACGTCGAAGCGCCTGTCCGCAAAGGCCATGACAATGCCCGGCGTCAACAGAATGCGCGAAACCGTGAGCAGGTTTGGAATGGTCCAGTTGTTCTCGCGCAGTGAGGCCGCTGTCATGACGCCTTGCCCATGCCCCTAGCGCACAGCCGTGAGCTTGCGGCTGGGCAGATACCCGTTCAGGCGTGCGTCCAGGCGCTCCGGATTCGTCAACCGGGCCGTCCAGCGCCCGGTGCTGTTTCCGGGGCGCAGATCGATCACAGAGAGCTGCACCTCGCGCAGACAGTCGTCCCAAGACTGCAGGGTCTTGGTGAATTCCAGCAGCGCATCCACCTGGCTGAAGCCGGAGACCTCGAGGGGCCTGCCCAGGCCGCCTGGCTGCTGCTCGCGTGCGGAGAAATACTTGCCCCAGAGGTCCAGCCAGACTTGGTTCAGGTCCTGGCCATCGGTCACGAAACTTTTCGCGCCTGCCCAAAGCACGGCCTTGAGGTAGCCCTGCGGCACCCGCTCCAGGCTTACCTGAACCGGGGCCAGGGCCATGCGCGCAAGGCCCTGGAGCAAAAACACATCGGACAGCGGCTTCAGATCAGCCTCGGTGACGCCCTGGCCCAGACGCACGGCGTAGACGCCCGGATGCTTGGGCCCGGCCATAAGCCCCAGGCGCGTCAAATGATCGCTGATGGCCGCGCGGTTGACCTCAACGTCCATCTCCAGGACCAGATGCGCAGCCGGTGCCTTCTCCGCAGTGGTGGATGTCGACGCCTTGGCGGGCGGGGCCTTCTCGGTTGCGTCAGAAGCTGTCGGCTTGGCAGGGGCGGTCTCATGGTAGCTTTGGACCAGGTCCGTGGCGCGTGGGGTCAGAAACTTGCGCAGCAGTTCGGCCCTGGGAGCAGGCAGGGGCGTGGGCAGAAGCCTCCAGGCGGTCTGGTACACGGCCTCGGCAAAGGCTCGCTCCTGGGCCTGCTGACGGGCCTGCACGGGTTCTGTCCCGGCGTCTGCAGCGGCGCTCACGTGGATGGGTTCGGCCAGGGCCGGAGCGGCCCAAAGCGGTGCCAGGACAAGAATGGCGGCACAGGCGAGGCAACGCAGCCAACCTGGCAGGGGCGACGGTCTCGCAGGGCAGTCAGATTCGTTCACAAAAGCCTCCAGGCCTTGGCGCAAGCAGGGCCGCAGCAACGCTGCAGGGAACAAAAATGAAGCATGCCGAGAGGACGCATCGGCGGACCCTACCCTGCCCAGGCCACGCTGGCAAGTGCGCAGCATCACGATGCTTGCAGCCTGTCGCCCCTTGGGCTAGGGATACGTACGGTGCGAACCAAAGCTGGAGGGAGCCATGAACCTGTACTTGATGCAACACGGCGCATGCCTGCCCCAGGAAGTCAACGCCAACCAGCCGCTCAGCCCGGTGGGCCAAAGCCAGGTGGCCAGCGCGGCCCAGGCCATGCGGGTCATGGGCCTGTGGTTCGACGCCCTGCTCACCAGCCCGCGCGCGGCCGCAGTTCAAACCACCGGCATCGTGACCGAGGGCCTGGGCTACGCGGCCTCCAGCGTCACGAATTTCGCCGGGCTGGACCCCGGCGTGAGCCTCAAGGTCTGCCTGGAACAATTGCGCGTCTGCGAACGCTACCAGTCCGTGTTCCTCTGCGGTGAGCTGCCGCTGCTCGGCGACTTGGCCTCGCACTTGCTCACCAGCGGCCCCAGGCTCTCCCTGGCGCTGGAGGGCGGCGCGCTCCTGGCCATCGGCGTCACCAGCCTGAGCAGCCGCTCCGGGTCCTTGCGCTGGCTGCTGCAAGGCCCGCAGCTCCAGATGATCGCGGCGTCCTGAACGCCTATCTGATCACGTCAGGCCAAAGCGCCTACTCCACGCAGACCATGTCGTAACGGTCGCCGGTGATGCACACCGCGCCCACATCCGTGACCTCAAAGGTGTTCTCCACGCCCACCATGCCCAGGCCAGGGATGCCGTGCTTGGGCTCCAGGGCGAAGACCATGCCCTTCTCCACCGGCCGGTCAAAGCCCTTGGCGATGGCTGGCCAGCCGTCGATGGCCAGGCCGATGCCGTGGCCGAGGAAGGGCACCTTGTTCTCGCCCAGGCCCATGAAGCCCTCGGCAAAGCCCGCCTTGACCGCCCAATCCGCGCAATGCGCATAGAGTTCGCTGACCAGCGCGCCAGGGCGCAGGTTCTCGGCCAGCCAAGCCTGCACGTCCACGCAGAAGCTGTGCGCGGAGGCCACCTCCGCCGGGATGCTCCCGGCCTTGCCCGCCCAGTAGGCCTGGGTCTTGTCCGTGTGGTAGCCCTCGAGCATGAAGCCGATGTCCAGGGCCAGGGGCTCGCCCAGGTGCCAGATCTTCCCGGCATAGCCCATGACCGGGGCGGCCGGGTGCTCCCCGCGCAGGCCAAGCGGTCCGTTGAAGCTGCTCGGATAGTTGCCGGAATCACCGGCCGAGATATGCCCCAGAAAGGCCTCCTCGCCGAAGTTGGACATGCGCATGATGCCCTGGTGCCCAAGCTCGAAGAACACGCCCCAGGCCAGGTGCGCGATCTCGCGCTCGCTCATGCCCGGCTTGATGAGCTTGGGCAGGATCTCATACAGGCCCAGGTGGTGGCGCTCGCCACACAGGCGCATGACCTCAAGCTCCCACTCGCTCTTGAGGGACTGGGCAATGGCCAGCGCCAGGTCGCCGGACACGAAGCGCTGCGCCGACAGGCGCGCGGCCAGCATTTCGCCCAGTTGC
>Ga0154365_1014_pt3 | contig 19519 bp, 15 predicted proteins | sample RifGroA2_FD_115893 | JGI IMG/M metagenome (GOLD analysis project Ga0154365, IMG submission 115893) | Desulfovibrionales bacterium GWA2_65_9
TATGCCTTCGATGCGGGACGCCTGAAGTTCAAGGCCGCCCTGGGCGAGCTGGAGAACCGCAAGCGCCCCGACGACCTGCTCCCGGACGAGGGTCTCATGGGCCGGGCCTTCACCAGCGGGCATGTGGCCTCGGCCAACGTGCTCCTGGAGATGTACGAAAAGGGCGTGCTGCCGGATATCGACACCCTCATCGCCGCGCCGCTGGTGACCAGCGGCAACAAGGTTCTGGGCGTGCTGAACATCGAGCAGCTGCCCTTCCTCAAGTTCAACTCCCAGACCATCCGCATGGCCGAGGTCTTCTCCGGCTGGTGCGCAGACGCCCTGGAAAACGCGCTTTTGTACACGGACACCAAGTCCAAGACCATCACCGACGACATCACCGGTGCCTACACGATCTCCTACATGAACGCCCGGCTTGTCGAGGAATGCGCCCGGGCCAGACGCTACAAGACGGATCTGGCCATGATCGTTCTGGACATCCTGGGGTACGTTGAGTACTCCGAATCAGAGCAGCGCGAGATTCTCATGTCCTTGAGCAAGGCCCTGAAGACGCTGCTTCGGAACATCGACCTGCTCTTCTCCGGCGACGAGCCCGGGCGCTACATCATCCTGATGCCGAACACGCCTCTCGTCGGCGCGAAGGTGGTGGGCGGCAAGATCGTGCAGCTCGTGGGCGACATGGGCAGTGTGGTGGCCTCGGTCCAAGGCACCTTGCCTGTGGGTATGGGTGTCAGCGCCTTTGCTGAGGCCAGCAACACTCCGGAACTCATCCTGGAGACGGCCCTTGCTGATCTGGAGGCGAAGAAGGCCTGAGAACAGGGACAGATCTTCGGATACGAATAAGGACAGCGGCGGCAGGCATGCAGACGAACACTCCAGAGGATCCGGCATTCTACCAGGGCTTCATTGCGCGGCAGGCGGTCTTCGACGCCAAGCGTAGCATCTGGGGTTATGAAATCTTCTATCGCCAACGGCTGGAAGCCGCCGGGGCCGCAACGGACCACAAGGCCATGCTGGAAGTGGCCACCCGGGCCTTTTTGAGCCCCCAGTGGCAGCAGAGCCCCAACTCCTATCTCCTGGTGACCCTGGACCCGAAGTCCGACCCAGCCGACGTCACCGGAGTCCTGCCCAAGGGCCGGTCCGTGCTCAAGATCAGCGAAGACACCCTCGCCGCGCCGGGCATGCAGGAAACCCTCGTGCGGCTGCGCCAGGAGAACTACCTGATCGCCCTGGGGGATTTCACCGGCGCGAGTTTGGGCACCCCCATGCTGGACATGGTGGACATTCTCGCCGTGGACATGCAGCGCGACAACCGCGATGCGCTCATCGCCGAGGCCCTGCAGCAGAACGTGCAGCGGCCAGTGCAGATTCTGGCCAGGAAGGTGGAAGACGTGCAGACCTTTGCCGTGGCCAGGGACGCGGGGTGCAGCCTGTTTCAGGGGTTCTTTTTCCAGAAGCCGGAGCGCATCTCAAGCAAGGTCATCTCCTCAAGCCTCGCCGGCAGCCTGGGCATCCTCAAGATGCTTGAGCAGGAGGACCCGGACATCAGCGCCCTGGCCCAGGCCATCCAGAAGGATGTGTCCCTGAGCTACCGCCTGCTCAAGTTCCTGAACTCGCCCTATTTCGGCTTCGCCCGCGAGGTTTCCTCCATCAAGGTGGCGCTGATTCTGGCCGGCTGGCAGCAGATGCGCACCTGGCTCAGGCTGGTGCTCATCACGGAGATGAAGCCCAAGAACAAGCCAAGCGAACTTATCTTCCTCTCGGCCCAGCGCGGGCGCTTTCTGGAGCTGGCGGCCCAGCGCACGGGCGGGCGGCGGATGAACTCCGAGCGCCTGCTCCTGCTCGGGCTGTTCTCCCTCCTGGACAGCATCTTCGACATGCAGATGGATGATGTCGTGGGGTCCCTGCCGCTCGACCAGGAGCTCAAGGACACGTTGTGCCTGCGGCCCACGGCGCTTTCGCCCTGGCTGGGGCTGGTGCACAGCTTCGAGCGCGCGGACTGGCAGCAGCTCGAGTCGCGCTTTGAGGCCCTTGGGGTCGATCCCGTTGTGGTGGCGGCCTGCTACACCGAATCCATGCAGTGGGCGCACGCCATCTTCAGCTTCCTGAACTAACGCTGCGGACTGGCCGCTCTGGACTGGCCGCCTGCTCCCTGGCCAGCACCAGCCGGTACCAGGCGATGGTTCTGGCCAGCCCCACGCTCAGCACGGTCTCGGCCTTCCAGTCGGACTTGCCGGTCATCTCCGTCACGTCGGCCACGGAATCCACGATGTCGCCATTGCGCGACGGGTAGAACAGGCACACCGGCTCGCCGTCCAGTTCCGCCTCCTTGGCCGGGCCGATGTTCACGACGATGGCGTTGGGCTTGTCCGCCAGGATGAGCACGATGCGCGCCAGGGCCACGATCTTCACGGCCTTGCCCGTGCCGATGTTGTACACGCCCGTGGGCAGCAGCTTCTCCCCGACCATCCCCGCAGCCGTCAGGTAGGCCTGCACAACGTCGTGCACGTAGACGAAATCACGCGTCTGCTCGCCGTCGCCAAAGATGGTCAGGGACTGGTTGGTCAGGGCCTGGGACATGAACTTCGAGATGACGCCGCTATAGGGGCTTGCGGGATCCTGCCGGGGGCCGAAGATGTTGAAGAAGCGCAAGGACACGCCGATGGGGCTCCTGCTCACCGCGCGGGAGGACAGGTATTTGGCGTTGCCGTACGGGCTCAGCTGAAGGGTGTTGTCGTCGGCGTACGCCTCCTGGATGGGCATGCGCTCCTCGGCCCCGTATTCCGCTGCGGACCCGGCAAAGACCAGGCGCGAGGCGCCATGCTTCTCTGCCGCTTGGAGCAGGCGCTCGGTGGCCAGGAAGTTGATGTCGTAGGTCTCGTCGGAGTGGGTCATGGAGTAGGGCACGCTGACGATGGCCGCCAGGTGGAACACCGCGCGGATGGGGCCAAACTGCTGGAAGAGCTCCTCGAAGAGCGCCGGTTCGGCGATGGAGCGCTCAAAGAACGTGAACCGCTCATGGCTGCTGAAGCCCTGCATGTTCTCCGGCTTGCCGGAAAAGAAGTTGTCCACGCCGAGGACGCTGTGGCCCATGTCCAGCAGGCTTTGGGCCAGGTGGCTGCCCACGAACCCTGCGCAGCCGGTCACCAGGCAGACCTTGCCCACGAGGGGCTCTGCGCTGTCCTTGATTTCAATGGTGTTCTGCATCATGGGGGGACCTGTCTAAATGGGTTGCCGGGCAAAGGTGATGAACTCCAGGTCCTGCACCGTCTGCACCAGAAGGTAGAAGCCGAGCATGAGCGAGAAGAAGCAGGCGTAGGCGTAGCCGAAGCCGTAGAACGGGAAGCCCAGCCAGAGGCTCAACTGGGTGAGCCCGGCATTGAGGATGAGGTAGCAGAAGGCGACGGACAACACGCGCTGGCGCAGGTCGAAATAGAACAGGATGGTCACCGTCAGCGACATGAGGGCCTGCAGGAAGGAGCCGATGCAGCTGATGCGCAGGAGCGGCACCTGGGTGGGGGAGAGTCCGCACACGGTGAGGATCTCCGGGGCGAAGACCACGCACAGGGCCGTGATGCCGCCCTGGATGATGAACATCTCGCGGATGCTGGCCTTGAGCATGCCCGCCATGCCCTCCTTCTCTTCCAGCAGGGTGGCGAGAGGGCGTTTTTCGATGATGCACTGGTAATAGCGCCGGTAGTGCTCGTAGAAGCCGGTCTCGATCTTGACCATGAACACGGCCAGGGCCGGGACGATGCTTAAGTAGGAGAGAAACACCGGGCCTTCGTAGAAGTCGTGCACGGTGAGCGGCACCACGATGGTGCGGGCGGAGGGGGCCAGCCAGAAGACGAACTTGTCCGCCCAGATGGCCAGGTTGTACACGAAGCCGATCAGGGCCAGATCCCAGTATTTCTTGAAGTAGGACAGCACGTCGAATTTGAGCTGCGTGTGCTGGTCGAACTCCGAGAGGATGATGGCCAGAAACCAGAACACGCTGACCACAAGCCCCAGGGTGTAGCCAGCAATCCGGCCATACAGGCCGAACAGCGGCTCCAGCGCCCAGACCCCGGCCACGGAGAGGATGGCGCCCACGGCGAAGCCGACGACGATGTTGTTGTAGTCCTTTACCGCCGAGAGCATGATCATGGTCAGCCAGAGCAGGCAGACCACGTCGAAGAGCACGATGGCCATGGCCTTGTACAACCAGGGCAGCGGCCCGGAGTGAAACACGGCCAGCCCCACGAACAGCCCGCCGAGCAGAACCAGGATCGAGCAGGCCACGAAAGCCGAGAGCAGCGCCTGGTCGTCCTTCAGGTACAGCCTGTCGGCCAGAAACCGCGTCAGCACCAGCTGGAAGATGCCCACGAAGATGAGCGAGTAGGCGAAGACATAGACCACCGTGGTGCGGAAGATCTCGCCGTCCTGCTCGGCGCCGCTGGTGGCCGAGAGCGCCGTGAGCACGCCCAGACAGGTGATGGACAAGAGCCACGGGCCGGAGGACAACAGCGCGGCGTACAAGTATGCGCGGATGTCGCCCATGAAGTTGTCCTTGTCCAGGAGCTTGCGCAGCTCGAAGCCGATGCCTGCCATGCCTTACATCCTGCCGGGCATGGCCATGCACTCGCGGTACAGGGCCTTGTATTTGCTGATGAGGTCGGTCTCGGCGTAGAAGCGCGTCACGCGCTCCCGGCCGCTTAAGGACATGGCTCGGCGCAGCTTGGGGTTGAGCAGAATGGTCAGGATGCCCTGGGCCGTGTCCATGGGCTCGGCCGGGCGGGTGATGTAGCCGGAGGGGCCGAGTTCCTCGTCCTCCGGGGTGCGCCCGTGCAGAAGCTCGCTGCAGGCGCCCACGTCCGAGGCCACCACCGGGATGCCCGCGCAGTTGGCCTCCAGGATCACCAGCGGCTGGGCCTCGCTGACGCTTGTCAGCACGAGCACGTCGAGTATTGCGTAATAGTCGTTGACGAAGACCTTGCCGGTGAAGGTGATGGTCTGATCCAGGCCCAGCATGTGCACCAGTTCGTGGCACTCGCGCGCATACTCTGCCGACTCGTCCTCCGGTCCGATGATGTAGCCCTCAATATTCTGCACCTCCTGGGTGACGATCTTGATGGCCCGGATGAAGGTCTTGACGTCCTTGATGGGCACCACGCGCCCCACGAAGCCGATCTTGAACGGCCCCTCGGCCCCGCGCTCGTCCTCGAAGGTGTCGGCGCGCGGCTTCAGGTTCTCGTAGCGCGAGAGGGTGATGCCGTTGGGGATGACTTCGGTCCGCTCGGGATCGGAGCCGCCCAGGATCTGCATTTTGCGGTTGCCCTCGAACAGGGTGATGACCCGGTGCGCGTGGGCGTACGTCAGGCGGCTTAGGGTCTCGAAGATGTGGATCCAGAGGTTCTGGAAGGTGCCCAGGTCGCGCTCGATGCGCAGCCGGTCGTCCTGCTCGGTGTGGATCCACTTGGACTGCGCCACCTCGATCTTGCGTTCCTTGGTGTAGATGCCGTGTTCGGTCAGGAGCATGGGCCGGTCCATGCGCAGGCTGGCCAGCACGGCCATGAGCCCGGCGAAGCCGGTGCAGATGGTGTGGTAGACCTTGGCCTTGGGCAGGGGCGCGTTGATGACGTTGCAGATGGGCAGGTGCGTGAAGCGGTAGGTCCAGAAATAGTCCAGGAACGAGGCTTCCGGATGCCTTTTGTTGTACAACTCCAGCATGATGTTCCAGGGCGTGCGGCCGAAGACCATGTCCTTCACGTCAATCTGCCCGCCGGAGGCGTCCAGGGTCTTCACCAGAGCGAGCAGGCCTCCGGAGCCGGTCATGTTGGGGTCCAGGTGCCACTGCCGGATGGTCTCCATGAGCGCCGCCCGGTCCTTCTTGCTCATCTTGGCGGTCTTCTGGGTGTCGTGGTCGTGCAGGTAGACCAGCCTGGGGTCCACGAAGTTGTCGGGCACCTGGAAGCGGTACTCGGCCTTTTCCTTGGCCGTGGCCCGGATGCAGACCGAGGTGAAGGTCAACTCCGGCATGGACTTGATCAGGTGGTGGACCCAGGTGGACACGCCGCCGGGAACATACGGGTAGGTGCCTTCCAGAATCAGGCAGACATCGTAGGTCTTCTCAACCATGTTCAACCTTGCCCACGCTGGACCAGAACTCGAACAGGGCCAGCGGGTCCGGCTTCTGCGGCCGGGGAGCATCGGAGGCGGCCATCTTTCTGGCCTGGGCCGCCAACTGGGCCAAGTCGCGTTTCTGGTAGGCGATCTGGGCCAGGCCCAACTGGGCCTCGGAGATCGTTTCTTCCTGGCGCGTGCATTTTTCGAACATCTGCCAGGCCTCGCGCAGCAAGCCCAGGTCGAGCATGGCCTGGCCCAGGAGCAGCATGGTCTGGGCATGGCCGGGCTCCAGCTCAAGGGAACGGATGAGCGCGTCGCGGCAACTCTCCAGGTGCTGCCTGCGGGCAATCTCGTCGGCCAGGCCGGAGTCGGCGTAGGCGCGGTACTGCTGGCCCAGGAGGCGATAGACTGCGGCGCTGGGCGACTGCTCAAGCGTCGCGTTGAGCGTCTGGATTCGTTTGGTGAAGCCGTCCTCAAGCTCGGTCAGGGCCGAGTGGGCGTAGAAGCGCACCTCCGGGAATTCGTCGGAGAGGCTCTGGCGGAGCAGACTGACGGCGTTTGGCGTGCCGATGCGCTGGAGCAGCTTGACCGCGCCGCGCTTGAGGTCCGGGTCGTCGCCCTGGAGCACGTCGATGACCGGCTCAATGGCGATCTCGTCGGCCAGAACCTGGCCTACCCGCTTGCGGGTTATCCAGCGGGAGTCATCGCCCAGTGACGTCTCCAGGCTTTCCTTGAATTCCTTGATCCTGTTCTTCTGGCGCATGAGCAGTTGCGCGCAGAGAAGCGCGGACAGGCAGCCGATGATGCCTGCGCCCGGAAGGCACAGGGTGAGCGCGGCGGTGAGGCCATAGATGGTGCTGCGTGTGGCGGACCATTGCCGGAACAGAAGTCCGGGCAGGACAAAGACCAGGGCCGAGGCCACGAGCAGGCACAGGGCGATGACCGCAACCAGTGGTTGTCCGCCGGTGTGGAACCGCCAGGTCGCAAGAAGGCTGGCGCTGTGCAGCAGCAGCGCCGCAGACCAGATGAAGAGAGCGCCTGTGCGCCGGGTGGGCTCAAGTTTCTCGTCCACGAGCCAAGTGTTCCTTGCTACAGTTTATATGCATGCGCTATAGGCAGGATAAATCTATGCGATTTGTGTGCCGTGGTCAACGAAGCAGGGCGGACGGGCCGTGGTTTCTGGTCTGGTTCGGGGGGAGAGGCTTCTGCCTGTAGGCCGGAGGACCGGCCTTGGGCCTTCAGGTGGAGGTCTGGGCGTGGCTGGTCAGGAACCGGTCCAGTTGATTGGCGAAGGCGTTGCGGTCGGCGAGGCTCAAGGGGGCCGGGCCGCCGGTGGCTACGCCCGAGCTGCGCAGTTCGTCGAGCATGTTGCGCATGGTCAGGCGCGCGCCGATGTTGTCTGTGGTATACAGTTCGCCGCGCGGATTGAGGGCCAGGCCGCCGCGTTCGATGACCTTGGCCGCGAGCGGGATGTCGGCGGTGACCACCAAGTCGCCCGGCTGAACCAGGGCGGCGATGGCTTCATCGACCACGTCAAAGCCTTGGCCCACGCGCATGGTGGCCAGGTGCGGCGAGGCGGGGACGCTCAGGTTCTTGTTGGCCACAAGGGTGGTCTTGACGCCCCGGCGCATGGCCGCGCGCACCAGGATGTCCTTGATGGCGCTGGGGCAGGCATCGGCGTCCACCCAAATTCGCATGGGCCATATCTGCATGGGCCGTGTCTGCACGGGAGACTCCGGAATTATTGGAAGGGGGGATGGCGGAAGCGTATAGGGGTCGAACCTACCGAACGCCTCTCGACGTTCCACTGGATTTGAAGTCCAGGCGCCACACCGGTGACGATACGCTTCCCCGGCGCGTTTTGCGGAGTACCTGTTTTGGCTTCTTGGCGCAAGTGCCGAAGGGCCTTGGGCGGCACTTGCTTTTTCATGAGTATGCCTTATCTTGGGCTTCATTGATCGGGCCGCGCGGGAACTGTCTTCCCCGCACAACCATAGGCCAGCGGCCCAGAACGTGCCTGTTCGCTACCGGAGGATCTCCGCTTGAATAGCTTCACCAAGAATTTGCTCATCTGGGCGACAATCTCGCTCGTCATGGTCGTCCTCTTCAACCTCTTCAGCCAGCAGCCCGCGCCGCAACTCAAGCTGTCCTACAGCGACTTCGTGACGCACGTGAAGGCCGGCGAGGTGGTCTCGGTCAAGATCCAGGGCCCGAGGATCACCGGTGTCATGGCCGGGGACAAGAAGTTCATCACCTACGCGCCCGACGACCCGAACCTGGTGCCCTCGCTGGTTTCCGGCAAGATCCAGGTCACGGCCGAGCCGCCAGAGGACTCGCCCTGGTACATGACGCTCCTGGTGTCCTGGTTCCCCATGCTGCTTTTGATCGGCGTGTGGATCTTCTTCATGCGCCAGATGCAGGGCGGCGGGGCCGGGGGCAAGGGGGCCATGAGCTTCGGCCGGTCCAAGGCCCGGCTCATCAACGAGGACACCCAGAAGGTGACCTTCGAGGATGTGGCTGGCGTGGACGAGGCCAAGGAGGAACTCTCGGAGATCGTGGACTTCCTGCGTGAGCCCAAGAAATTCACCCGCCTGGGCGGGCGCATCCCCAAGGGAGTGCTGCTCGTGGGTCCCCCGGGCACCGGCAAGACGCTGCTCGCCCGCGCCGTGGCCGGAGAGGCCGGAGTGCCGTTCTTCTCCATCTCCGGTTCGGACTTTGTGGAGATGTTCGTCGGCGTAGGCGCTGCCCGCGTGCGCGACCTGTTTCTGCAGGGCAAGAAGAACGCGCCTTGTCTCATTTTCATCGACGAGATCGATGCCGTGGGTCGGCAGCGCGGCACCGGCATGGGCGGCGGTCACGATGAGCGCGAGCAGACGCTCAACCAGCTGCTCGTGGAGATGGACGGCTTCGAGTCCAACGAAGGCGTCATCCTGATCGCCGCCACCAACCGCCCGGATGTGCTCGACCCGGCGCTGCTCAGGCCCGGCCGCTTCGACCGCCAGGTGGTGGTGCCCAATCCGGACGTGCGCGGCCGCAAGCGCATCCTGGCCGTGCATACGCGCAAGAGCCCGCTGGCCGAGGAGGTCGACCTGGACGTGCTGGCCCGCGGCACACCGGGCTTCACCGGCGCCGACCTGGAGAACCTGGTCAATGAGGCCGCGCTCCACGCCGCCAAGATGGGCAAGAACCACGTGAACATGACCGACTTCGAGGAGGCCAAGGACAAGGTGCTCATGGGCAAGGAACGCCGCAGCATCATCCTCTCCGACGAGGAGAAGCGCACCACGGCCTATCATGAGGCCGGGCACGCCCTGGTGGCCAAGCTCATCCCCGGCACCGATCCGGTGCACAAGGTGACCATCATCCCGCGCGGCATGGCGCTCGGCCTGACCCAGCAGCTGCCCGTGGACGACCGCCACAACTACTCGCGCACCTTCCTGGAGAACACGCTGGCCATGCTCTTCGGCGGCCGCGTGGCCGAGGAGCTGGTGCTGAACCAGCTGACCACGGGCGCCAGCAACGACATCATGCGCGCCACCAAGATGTCGCGCAGCATGGTCTGCCAGTGGGGCATGAGCGAAAAGTTCGGCCCCATGAGCTACGGCGACGACGGACAGCAGGTGTTCCTGGGCCGCGACTTCATGCAGCACAAGGACTACAGCGAGGAGACCGCCCGGCTCATCGACGCCGAGATCCGCCATTTTGTGGACGAGGGCTACCAGCGCGCCAAGAAGCTCTTGAGCGAGAACATGGACTCCCTGCACAAGATCGCCGAGGCCCTGCTTGAACGCGAGAGCCTGAGCGGCGACGAGATCGACCTGCTCATGAAGGGCGAGGTCCTGCCGCCCCAGGTCGACGAGAACAACGTGCGCCGCGCGGCCAAGGCCTATGAGGACATGAGCCGCCAGTTCGGCGACACGCCTCCGCCCTTGGCTGCCCCGGTCGACACCCCCGAGCCCGGCGAGTTCAAGCTGGACGAGGCCCCGCCAACGCCTCCGCCCCTGGCCAGGAAGCCGGGCCGGAGCGATGATCGGGACGAGGAGTGATCGGCGGGAACACATGGCATGTGTCCGGGGGCAGGGTGCTTGGCCCTGCCCCTTTTCTTGTTGCCGGCATCGTCAACGTCACGCCGGATTCGTTCTTTGACGGCGGACGCTTTCTGGACCCGCAGGCCGCCGTTGCCCAGGGCCGCGAGCTGGCCTCGGCCGGAGCGCACATCCTGGACGTGGGCGGCGAAAGCACGCGCCCCGGCGCCCTGCCCGTGTCCGAGGCCGACGAGCTGGCCCGGGTCGTCCCGGTGGTGCGTGAGCTGGCGCAGCTGCCTCGTATGAGCCAGGACGGCATGCCGGGCTTCCCGCTCCTCAGCGTGGACACCTACAAGGCCAAAGTGGCCGACGCGGCCCTTGCTGCCGGGGCGTCGATCGTCAACGACATCTCGGCCTGCCGGTTTGATCCGGGCCTGCCGGACGTGCTGGCCCAGCACCAGCCCGGCTACGTCTTGATGCACAGCCTGGGCCGTCCGGGAACCATGCAGCAGGGCCCCCGCTACGACGACGTTGTGGGCGAGATCATGCATTTTTTCGAGGAGCGCCTGGCTGCGCTCACCAAGGCGGGGCTGCCCGAGGCCAACATCGTGCTTGACCCGGGCATCGGTTTTGGCAAACTGTTGGAGCACAATCTGGCCATCCTGCGTGGTCTGGAGCGTTTCGGCGCCCTTGGGCGGCCGCTGTACGTGGGACTGTCGAACAAGAGCCTCTGGGGCCAGCTTCTGGGCCTTGAGCCCGGCGAGCGCCAGACCGCCACGGCTGTGGCCTTGGGGCTGCTCGTGGCGCGCGGGGTGTTCGTGCACCGGGTGCATGATGTGGCGCTGGCCCGGCAGGCAGCCCTGATCGCCACGGCCATGAGCTGACGGACTGAAAAGAAGGGGACGATGGACTATTTCATCAGCCTGAACGTCGCCTGGCGGGAGGCCTTGGACATCCTGCTCGTGGCGGTCATCTACGCCTACATCATCCACCTGGTGCGCGGCACGCGCGCCGTGGCCGTCATCTACGGCCTGGTGCTGGTGCTCCTGGTCTACTACCTTTCCAGCGAACTCGGACTGTACTCCCTCAACTGGCTTTTGACGAATTTCCTGGGCTCCATCGTGCTCATCATCATCATCCTCTTCCAGGGCGACCTGCGCCGGGCCCTGGCCCAGATGGGGGCCGGGCGGTTCTTCAAGAAGCCGCAGCTGGCCGAGGCCGTGGTCGATGAGATCGCCCAGGCCGTGATGACCCTGGCCAAGGGCCATGTGGGCGCGCTCATCGTCCTGGAGCGCCACGTGCCGCTCGGCGACGTCATCGAGCGCGGCGTGCCGCTGGACGCCGTGGTCACCGGCTCGCTTTTGACCACCATCTTTCAGGTCGACACACCCCTGCACGACGGGGCCGTGATCATCCGCCGGGGGCGCCTCGCCGCTGCCGGGTGCATCCTGCCGCTGTCCTCCAAGCTCAAGGCCCAAAGCCTCTTCGGCACGCGCCACCGCGCGGCGCTTGGCATCAGCGAAGAGTCCGACGCCTTGTCCATTGTGGTCTCCGAGGAGCGCGGCACAGTGTCCATCGCCATGAGCGGACGGCTCACAACCTCACTGAACGACCAGCGCCTGCGCCGGGTCATCAAAAACGCCCTGGAACGCTAGCCATGCTCAAGAACTGGAAAGACATCGGCATCGCGCTGGCCCTGGCCATCCTCACCTGGTACCTCATCACCGGCCGGGAGAAGGTTGAAGTCTGGGTGGACATGGGCGTGGAGATGACCAACGCGCCCGAGGGCCTCATCATCCGCAAGGGCCTCATCAGCAAGATCGAGGTGCGCGTGCGCGGCCCCAAGGGCCTGGTGCGCTCGCTCGACCGCCGCAAATGGACCTATTCCCTGGACGTGAGCCGCCTCAAGGTCGGCGAGAACCTGGTCGACATCGACCGCGAGCGCATCCCCTTGTCCATGGCCTACGAGGTGGTCGAGGTGAAGCCCTCGCGGCTCATTCTCTCCGTTGACCGCCTGGCCAAGAAGGAGCTGCCCGTGGTGGCCGAGTGGCGCGGCGTGCTGCGCAAGGATTTCCGCCTGCTTGAGATCAAGACCGTGCCCGAGGTTGTTGAGGTGCGCGGGGCCGAACGCCAGGTGCGCACCATGACCCAGGTCCGCGTGCTGATGCAGAACGATTTTGAAGATCCTCCGGCCACCTGGACCGACGATGTGCCCATCAAGCTGGCTGAGGGCATTGAGGCCAATCCCGGCCAGGTGAAGGTGACCCTGCGCTTCGGCCCGGAGGTCAAGACCGCGTGGGTGCGCGTGCCGGTGCACCTGAGCACCACCATCGGGACCACGGCGCAGACGTCCGTGAAGAACGTGCGCCTGCAGGTGGAGGCCCCGCTGCCCATGCTGCGCGAGGCCGAGGCCGGGCGCGACATCCCCGGCCTGGTGGCCACGGTGAAGGTCCCCGGCGGGCTCAAGCCCGGCCGCCACGCCCTGCCGTATGAAGTGGAAGCCCCGGAGGGCGTTCGCGTCGTGTCCCCGAAAGGCGAGAGTGTGACGGTTACCGTCCGGAACTGAGGGCTGTCGCCGTCCGGAACCGAGGGCTGTCGCCGTCCGAGACGCAGAGTAAACATCAATAATGAGCCATGATGGCGGCCCTGGCCGCCTGCATCAGGAGAGTGGAGAGCATGCGCGACAAGCTGTTTGGCACCGACGGTCTGCGGGGCCGGGTGAACGAATATCCCATGACCCCGGACATCGCCCTCAGGCTGGGCATGGCCGTGGGCCAGAAGTTCCGCAACGGCGGACGCAAGCACAAGGTCATCATCGGCAAGGACACGCGGCTCTCGGGCTATGTCTTTGAAACTGCGCTGACCTCGGGCCTGTGCGCCATCGGGCTCGACGTGTACCTGGTCGGCCCCATGCCCACCCCGGCCATCAGCTTTCTCACGCGCAACATGCGCGCGGACCTGGGCGTGGTCATCTCGGCCTCGCACAATCCATTCCACGACAACGGCATCAAGTTCTTCGACCAAAACGGCTTCAAGCTGGCCGACGAACTGGAGAACGAGATCACTGAGCTGACCCTGGCTGAGAACCCGGCCTGGGACTTCCCGGCGCCCGACCGCGTGGGCCGCGCCAAGCGCATGGTCGACAGCTGGGGCCGCTACATCGTGTACCTGAAGAACACCTTCCCGCGCGAGATGAACCTCAATGGATTGAAGATCGTGCTCGACTGCGCCCACGGCGCTGCCTATGGCGGGGCCGCGCTGGTCTTCGAAGAGCTGGGGGCCGAGGTCATCACCATTGGCGTCGCGCCCAACGGCGTGAACATCAACGAGGGCTGCGGCTCGCTCTATCCGGAGGTCGTGGCGGCCAAGGTGCGCGAGGTCGGCGCGGACATCGGCCTGGCGCTGGACGGCGACGCCGACCGGCTCATCGTTGTCGATGAGCAGGGCAAGGTGCTCGACGGCGACCAGATCATGGCCCTGTGCGCCCAGGACATGATGGAGCGTGGCGCTCTGCCGGGCGGCACCCTGGTGGCCACGGTCATGAGCAACATGGCGCTGGATATTTTCATGCAGGCCAATGGGGGTCGCCTTCTGCGCACCCCGGTGGGCGATCGCTACGTGGTCGAGGCCATGCGCCGCGAGGGCGCCATGCTCGGCGGCGAGCAGTCCGGGCATCTCATCTTCATGGAGCACTCGACGACTGGTGATGGCACGCTCGCGGCTTTGCAACTGCTGCGCATCATGTGCCAGAAGAACCGTCCGCTGTCGCTTTTGGCGCACCTGATCGAGCCCTTCCCGCAGGTCATGGTCAACGTGAAGCTGGAGCGCAAGGTGCCCTTTGAGGACCTGCCCGAGGTGGGCCGCGCCGTGGCCGCCGTTGAGGCCGAGCTTGCTGACCGGGGCCGCGTGCTCCTGCGCTATTCCGGCACCGAGCCCAAGGCCCGGGTCATGGTCGAGGGCGAAGACATCTCCCGCGTGGAGCAGTATGCCGCCGACATCGCGGCGGTCCTGGAGCGCTCCCTGCGCTGAAGGCGCGGGGAAGCGCGCAGCATCAAGACTGAGGAGGAAGCTCATGGACGTACGCAAGGTCGTCATTCCGGTCGCAGGTTGGGGCACCCGCTCGCTTCCGGCCACCAAGAACATCCCCAAGGAGATGCTTCCCATCTTCAAGAAGCCGGTGGTCCAGTACGTCGTCGAGGAGGCCCAGGCTGCGGGCATCGACACGGTGGTGCTTGTCACCAGCCAGAACAAGACCATCATCGAGGACCATTTTGACCACAACCTGACCCTGGAGAACCTGCTGGAGCGCAAGGGCAAGACCGCGCTCTTGAAGGAAGTGCGCGCCGTGGCCGAGATGGTCAACATCATCTCCGTGCGCCAGAAGATCCAGCTGGGCCTTGGGCACGCGGTGCTCTGCGCGCGCGAGGTCTGCAAAAACGAACCCTTCGCGGTCATGGTCGGCGACGACCTCATGTTCGGCAAGCAGCCCGGAATCCAGCAGCTGCTCGACGTGGCCAGGACCGAGAACATGGCCGTGGTCGGCGTTATTGAGGTGCCGGAGAACAAGGTCGACCGCTACGGCATCATCCAGGGCGAGGAGTTTATGCCCGGCGTGTACCGCGTGCGCAATCTCGTGGAAAAGCCGCCCCTGGGCACGGCCCCTCCGCGCCTGGCCATCGTCGGCCGCTACGTCCTGGTGCCGGAGATCTTCGACTACCTGGAGAAGCTCGAGCCCGGCGTGGGCGGCGAGCTGCAGCTCACCGACGCCCTGCAGGGCCTGGCCGACAAGAACCGCCTGCTGGCAGTGAAGATGCGCGGGCAGCGCTTCGACGCCGGGGACTGGGTGGAGTATCTGACGGCCAACATCTACTTCGCCCTGCACGACGAGGACCTGCACGACGACCTCGTCAAGCGCATCCACGAACTCGTGCCTTGCAAGGGCAAATAGGTCCCTTCGGGGTCCTTTCGGGACTTTCAGGGGGGGGACGTGCATGAGCCTAGCGCGGCAAGCTTGGCAAGTCTGGCTGGCCAGCCCGCCCTACGCGGCCTTGACTTACCTGTGCCCGGACTGGTTCCCGGACCCGCAGCCCGGCCTGCGCGTGCTGGCCCCGCTGGGCCGGGGCCTGCGCGTGGGCGTGCTCCAGGAGCCGACCAAGGCCCTGCCCCAGGGCGTTGACTTGAAGCCTCTGGTCTGGCCCCTGGAGCACGAGCCTGTGCTCGACCCCGGCACCCTCGACCTCGTGCGCGAACTCTCGGCCCGGCACATGGCCCATCCGGGGCGCGTGCTGGAGCTGATCCTGCCGCGCGGGCTGCGTTCGTCAAGTGCGTCCTTCTCCGTGGAGCACCCCGATTTCCCGGCCACCCTGAGCTCCAAGGCCCTGCAGGCTCTGCCGCCCGAGCGCCTGGCGGTCCTGGCCGGGCTCTGGGCCGGGGGCCGCATGCGCGTGCGTCTGGCCCCGCGCAGGCAGGCCGAGGAGCTTTTCGTCATGCTGGCCGCAGACCCGCCCTGGGCTGTGCGGCCCAATGCCGTGAACCAGATCCGCCTGCTGGAGCGCCTGTTCGATGCCGGGGCCATGAGCCTGGGCGCGGTGCGCGCCGTGTTCGGCGATGCGGGCATCCTGGCCATGAAGCGCCTGGCAACGGCTGGCATCGTGCGCTTGGGCGAGCCCCTGGACTCGATGGACGACTCCGGCAACCCGGACGAGGTCCCGGCCTGCGTGCCCCTGCCGGGTGAGCTGCTGCCGGGTGCGGATAGTGAAACCCTGAGCGCCACACCGGAACAGCAGGCCGCGCTGGACGAGCTCCTGCCTGCCCTGGAGTCCGGGGAGCCGCGAATGGCGCTCATGCACGGGGTCACGGGCAGCGGCAAGACCCATGTGTACCTGGAGCTGGCCAAACGCTGCCTGGAGTCGGGGCGCTCGGCGCTTTTGCTGGCCCCGGAGGTGGCCCTGGCCTGCCACCTGTGGCGCCAAGCCCGCGCGGCCTTGCCCGCTGCCGAGGCCTATTTCTCCCACGGCTACCAGAGCCCGCGCCGCCGTGAGCAGACCTTTTCACACATCAGCGCGGCCGGCAGCACGAAAAGAGGCCCGGTGCTCGTGGTGGGCACGCGCTCGGCCCTGTTCCTGCCCATCCGCGACCTGGGGCTGGTGGTGCTCGACGAGGAGCACGACGAATCCTACAAGCAGGAGGAGCGCGTGGCCTACCACGCCAAGGAGCTGGCCTATTCGCGCATCAAGCGCTCTGGGGGGCTCTTGGTGCTGGGCTCGGCCACGCCGGACGTGAAGACCTTCCACGCCGGACAAAGCGGCCAGCTCCCGGTGCAGACGCTCAAAAGCCGCGTGGGCAGCCGGGCCATGCCCGAGGTCCGGCTGGTGGACATCGCCGGCCTGAAGGACCCGGACGAGCCCTTTGCCCCGGAGACCCTGGCCGCCATCCAGACGGCCCTGGACGCGGGCGACCAGATCATCGTCATGCTCAACCGGCGCGGCTACGCCCCGGTGATGTACTGCATGGCCTGCGAGGAGGTGGTCCAGTGCCCGGACTGCCAGGTCGGCCTGACCTACCACAAGCTGCGTGAGCGCCTGGTCTGTCACTACTGCGGCCTGACGCACCCGTACCCCATCCCCTGCGCCAAGTGCGGCGGCGTGACTTTCGTGCCCATGGGCGAGGGCACGGAGCGGCTGGAGGAATATTTCCTGCGCACCTTGGGGCACGAGGTCTCGGTGCTGCGCATGGACCGCGACAGCGCGCGCCGCCAGGAGCGCCTGGAGGAGATCCTGCGCCGCTTTCGCGAGGGCGAGGCCCAGGTGCTGGTGGGCACCCAGATGCTCTCCAAGGGCCACCATTTCCCCGGCGTGACGCTGGTGGTGGTGGCCAACGCGGACATGGGCCTGTACCTGCCGGACTACCGCGCGGCCGAGCGCACCTACCAGCTCCTGGTGCAGGTCTCGGGCCGGGCCGGGCGCGGGGAAAAGCCCGGGCGCGTGCTGGTGCAGACGCGCAACCCGGCGCATCCCTTTTGGGACTTCGTGCTGCGGGCCGACTACCAGGGCTTCTACAACCGGGAGATCGCCAGCCGCCAGCGCTTCCGCTACCCGCCCTTCACCAAGCTGGCCCTGTTGCGCCTGAGTTGCGCGGCGAACCAGGAACACCTGGTGCAGGCGATGCTGGAGTTCGGCAAGGCCCTGCGCGCGACCGCCAAGCCCTTGGGCGTGGACGTGCTTGGCCCAGCTCCCGCGCCCATGGCCCAGTTGCGCGGTCGCAAGCGCTTCAACTGCCTGCTCAAATGCGCTGACTGGCAGCCCATCCGCGCGCTCTTTGTCGCGGTCTCGCGTTCGGAGGTCAAGCCCGAGGGCTTCCGCCTGGAACTGGACCTGGACCCGGTGAGCATGCTCTGAGATGCGTGGACTCGGGCGGCGTTTCAGAGGCTCTCGACAAGAAGGCCGTGCCCATGTATCAAACCCCGATGAGCCGCTCCATACACCTGCGCACCCCCTTCTTTTTCGCTGTAATGCTTATGTTTCTTCTCGCTCCACGGCCTGCGCGGGCAGAGCAGAAGATCGGCTTTGTGAACCCGCAGCGCGTGGTCAACGAGACGCACCTGGGCAAGACGGCCAAGGCCGATCTGGCGCGCTATGTTGCGGAGAAGGACCGCTTGTCCAAGGAAAGTGCCGCCCAGGTTGCCACCTTGCGCAAGGAGGCCGAGGCACCGGGCCTCCCGGCCCAGGACCGGGGCAGGCGCGAGGACCTGCTGCGCCGCAAGGCCGCCCAGCACGAGCAGCTGCTTACCGAGAACGCGCGGGACATCAAGGCCGAGGAGACCCGGCTTCTGCAATACGTCATGCGCCGGGCCGAGGCCGTGCTCGAGGAGCTGGGCAAGAAGGGCGGCTACGCCATCATCTTCACCGATCCGGCCGCCGTGGGCTATGTGGACAAGGCCTCGGTGGACCTGACCGAGCGCGTCGCGCGCGAACTCGACGGACGCAGCAAATAGCCATGCGCAGCCTCATCTCTTGCATCATGGCGGCCCTGCTGGTTCTGGCCTGCGCCGCCACCGGGCTGGCCAAGGAGCCGGGCTGGGGCCGCGTGTATACCGTTCGCGGCAAGGTGACCGTGCGCGAAAACCCGGAGCAAGCCGCGCTTACGGTGCGCGTGCTCAAGAGCGGCCAGAAGGTGCGTGTGGACTTTGAGGACGGCGGCTGGGCTGCAGTGTTCGATCCGGCGGAGACGGAGCGCGTCGAAACGCGCGCCCAGGGCTATGTGCGCCTGGCCGAACTGCGCTCTGAGGCCAAGCCCGGGGCCAGGTCCGAGGCCATGTCCGAGGCCGCGCCGCGCCCCGAAAAGCCTGACAAGTCCGGTAAGCTTCAGAAGTCCGCAGCGCCGGACACAGCCGACAAAGGCAAGAAGACAGAATCCAGGAAGGGCGCGCAGGCGCAGTCCTTTGGGGAAATCCGCGTGGCTGACCGCCAGATGGCCGTGCGCGCCGGACGGGACAAGGACACGGAGTTCAAGCGTCTGCTCAAGGCCGGGCAGCGTGCGCGCGTGGATTTCCAGGAGGACGGCTGGTTTGCCGTATTCGCCCCGGACGAGAAGGTGCGTGAACTGTCGCGCGCCTGGGGCTTTGGCCGCGACAAGTACCTGGTGCCGGAAAAGGACTACACTGGCCAGCCCCTGCCGGAGCCTTCGGAAGCTGCGGCCAAGGAGACTTTGGCCAAGCCGGCTGCGGCGGCCAAGGAAATCCAGGCCAAGCCCGCGCCGAAGCAGAAGCCCGGCGCCTCGGTCAGCGATGCCGTGGGCTACACCGTGCAGTCGCGGCAGGCGGACCACCTGCGGCCGCTGGCCCCGGTGGTGCTGCGCGTGCGCATTGATGTGACCGCGCCGCCAGCGCCCGAGGCCCTGCGCAAGATCATGCGCGAGATCTGGAAGGCCGAGCGCCGCAAGAACGAGGATCTCCAGGTGGAGGTGCTCCTGCCGAGCATGGACCAGGGCGGGCTGGCGTACGGCGTTGCCCGCTTCCACGACGATGGCCGGATCAAGGAATTCTGGTGGCGTGAGGTTGTCCTGCGCACCAAGCGCTAGGTGGCGCTGCGCATTACACGCCAGGACGGGCGCTGATTTTCCCATGCAGCAGCCAAAGCAAAGGGGCCGCAGATCACTCTGCGGCCCCTTTTTTTTCGTCGGTGTGGCGACTATTTCATGAACAGCTGGAGGGGCGGCCGGGGCACGGCCACGGGGAAGGCGCGTTTGGCCGCGGTTTCCTTCACGGGCTTGGTGTCCACAAAAACGTTGCCGCAGGAGTGGCACTTCCAGTGGCGCTGCTGCTTTTGCAGGCGCATGAGCAGGCCATCGCGGTCGTAGCAGAGCTGGCAGTAGGGTCCCTTGTGGCGTAG
>Ga0154365_1127_pt3 | contig 19467 bp, 21 predicted proteins | sample RifGroA2_FD_115893 | JGI IMG/M metagenome (GOLD analysis project Ga0154365, IMG submission 115893) | Desulfovibrionales bacterium GWA2_65_9
CGGCAGGGGCTGCCAGCCGCACGCCTCGCTCATGTCCTACTGCCCGTCGCCGGACGGCAACGAGTTCTGGCTGGCCACCCTGGCCGGAACGCGGAAATATGCCAACCTTTGCGCCAGCCCGCGCGCCAGCCTGCTTGTGGATGATCGGCAGGGCGGGGCGCCAAGCCTGGCCCTGACCGTGGAGGCGGAGCTTGTGCCCTTTGCCGATGCCGCAGGCGAGGCCCTGGCGCGCCGGGCGCTGCTCGCACGGCACCCGGAGCTGGCGGGCTTTCTGGCCCTGGACGGGGTGCTGGTGCTGCGTTTGCGGGGCCTGCGCTACCAGCTCCTGCACGGGCTGACCGAGGTTTTCGTCTGGAGCCCCGCAGAAAAGCCTTGACGGCACGAGTCGTAACGCTTAATTGTTCGTTCCTCGCAAGGGGGCTCGTAGCTCAGTGGATAGAGCGCCGGACTACGAATCCGTAGGTCGCAGGTTCAAATCCTGCCGGGCCCACCATGAAAGTCAAAGGGCTGCCGTCGAAAGACCGCAGCCCTTTTTCTTTGGTGTCGGCCCTGGCCCCAGCCCGCGTCCCCAGCCTTTTTCCCGGCCTTGGGCCGCAATGGCTGCGCAGGGCGCCTTTGCCGGGCGGGGCGCCGTCCCCTGGGCCTTGCTCCGGTCGCCTGGACGTGCCTGGACTTCCGGGCGCGCCGCTGCTAAAGGGACCCCATGAAAACAATCACTGGATCATTGGTTCCCGGAAAAAACGGCATGCTGCACCCCATCTTCACCTGCAGCTGCAAGCAGGTCATGGAAGACTATGCCATGGCCCCGACTGTTGCCGTGGAGTGCCCGAAGTGCCAAGCCACAAAGACCTTCCGCATCGTCGAGTTCGCCCCCCGGCAGTGGCGCATCAAGTAGACCCGCTCAGCCTCCCCGTTTAGACCGCGCGGCCTTGGTGCGCTCCTCGTTGACCTTGGCCTGCACCAGCAGGCCCGGGGTCTTGTGCGTTGCCGCCCTTGGGGCCAGTGTGGGCCAGAGGCCGAAAAAAGGGGCTGCCGTCCAAAGACCGCAACCCCCCTTTCGCTGTGGCGCGCGCGGCTACAGGTCGAACTCGCCGCTCTTGTAGATGACCTTGCTGCCGCCGCCGCTGAGCTGGGCCGTGACGGTCTTGTCTTCGGTGTTCACCAGGTCCCAGTGCAGGGCCGAGTCGTTGAAGCCCAGCTGCTTCTTGAGGTCCGCGTCGAGCCTGGACTGGTCGCCGGCATAGGTGTCGGAGTAGCTGGCGCCCACGGCCACGTGGCAGTTGCCAAACGGCCCGCCGAAGTTCTCGTCAAAGAGCGTGTTGGCCATGAAGGTGTCGATGCGCGAGTGGCGGCGGTCGGTCAGCGAGAACTCGCCCAGCTGCGCCGCGCCCTGGTCCATGGCCAGCTGCTTCTGCACGAACTCCTGGCCTTCTTTCGCTGTGACGGCCACTGCGCGGCCCTCCTTGAACTCCAGGCGCACGCCCTCCACCCGGTTGCCCGAGCGGTAGGACGGCTGGTCGGCAAAGTACACGCCCTCGGTGCCGCGCCAGTCGGGCGAGAGGAAGATCTCGAAGCTCGGGATGTTGTGGCCCGAGACCCCCAGCCAGCGGCGCTCCGCGCCGGGCGTCACAATGAGGTCGCAGCCAGCCGATTCGATGCGCAGGGAGCGGATGTCCAGCGCTCCCAGGGCCTGCTTGACCCGCTGGGCGTCCTCGAAGACCCCGGCCCAGCGCGCGGCCGGGTCAGCGTCGTCCAGGAAGCAGGCCTTGCGGATCACCCGGGCGTACTCCTCGACGCTCAGGCCCGCGCAGCGGGCCTGCTCCGGGGTGGGGTAGGCGCACAGCGTCCAGCCGAAGTCGCCGGTCTGCTCACGGCCTTCCATGATTTCGCGTAGGAACTTCCGGGCCACGGCGGCCTGGCCGATCTTGGCCGGGTCCGTGCCCGCCAGGTGCGTCAGCGAGGCCGGCGCGATGAGCGAGATGAGCCCGGACAGGTTCTGCATCAGCTCGCGATCGCCGGGCGGCACGGTCTTGATTTGCGCGTCGGAGCCTTTGCCGTAGAAGGATACTTCCATGGGGCTGGTCAGGTTCTGGCGCGCCACGGGAACCATGCCTTGGTCCATGAGCAGGTCGAACACGGCCTCGGCCAGGGGCGTGGCCAGCTGGTCGAAGCGCAGCAGGATGAGGTCGCCCTGCTTGTAGGGGCTGGTGCGCGCGGTGGTGAGTCCCCACCAGAGGGTGCGGGCGTATTTCTTGAGTTCGTCGGTGCTGAACATGGGGGGCTGCCTTGGGGAGAAGATTTCCGGCCGGGCCTTTCGCCGTGCCGGATGCGGGAAGCATAGCCCATGCCGCCGGGAACCTCAACCAGGGCTGATTTTGCGGGTTCTCGCAGATGGCTTTCGCTTTGGCTTGACACCAAGCGTGAGGTAGAGCTATCAGCAACCCCGGAGCCTGCGCGCTCGGTTGCTTGCCTACATTGTGCGAGGAAAACGGCGCCTGGCCCTTCGGACTGCCTCCCCAGCCAGGGGAAAGACCGGAATGGGCTGACGATAATTCCTATTTTTACACACTTGGAGGGTACAATGGGCTACAAGGTTACTGTCGACAACGACAAGTGCATCGGCGACGGCGAGTGCGTGGACGTTTGCCCCGTGGAAGTCTACGAGCTGCAGGACGGCAAGGCTGTTCCCGTGAACATGGAAGAGTGCCTGGGCTGCGAGTCCTGCGTGGAAGTCTGCGAGCAGGACGCCATCACCATCGAAGAAGAATAGAGCACGAAAGCAGCTTCGGCTGAACGGGCGGGGGCGGCCAAACGCCGTTCCCGTCCTTTTTCGCACCGCACCGCTGTTTTGGCCCTGCCGGGTCAAGGTCGCGGTGCAGCGCGTCCGCCTGCTGGTGGCGGCCTTGGCGCCGGGTGGACCCCGGCTTTTTTGTATGCGCCGGACCCCTTTACTAATGCCCGGCGCGTGCCCATATTGCCCTGATGCCTCCGGCCCGGAGGCCTTGCGCCGCCCACGGCGAATTCCCTTGAGGAGTCCTGCATGGCCCTTGATTTCAACGAATTTTTCAAAAAGTATGCGGCAATCATCGGCGAGTCCGATCAGGTCTTTGGAACCGTGCGCGCGCGCTTCGCCGAGAATGTGCGCTGCGAAAAAGGCTGCTCCGACTGCTGCCACGCCCTGTTCGACCTGACCCTGGTGGAGGCCCTGTTCCTGAACGCGGCCTTCAGCGCCCGCTTCCAGGGCAAGGACCGCACCCGGATTCTCAAGCGCGCCGACGAGGCCGACCGCCTGGTGCACCGCCTCAAGCGCGACGCCTTCCGCGCCGTGAAGGACGGCCAGAACGCCCAGGAGATCCTGCTCGAAATGGCCAAGGTCCGCGTGCGCTGCCCGCTTCTGGACGACGAGGGCCTGTGCGAGATGTACGACGCGCGCCCGGTCACCTGCCGCATCTACGGCGTGCCCACGGCCATTGGCGGCGAGGCCCACACCTGCGGCAAGTCCGGCTTTGAGAAGGGCAAGGCCTACCCCACGGTGTACCTGGACCGCATCCAGGACCGGCTGTACGCCCTGAGCCACGAGCTGGCCACCGGCCTGAACACGCGCTTCAAGGGCCTGGGCGATGTCCTGGTGCCTGTGTCCCTGGCGCTCTTGACCGAATATTCCGAGGAGTACCTGGGCATCAAGAAGCCCGGGTCCGAGGCCAAGGCCGAAGCCAAGGCCAAGGCCGCCCCGGCCAGCAAGGCGACCGGGATGGCCGCAAGACTCGCCGCAGGGAAGGCCAAGGGCAAGGGCTTGGCCGAGTGCTCCGGCTGCTCGCCGGAGACCAAGCAGGGCGGCTGCGGGGGCTGTGCGCCCAAGAGCTTCACCATTGGCCAGGCGCCGGAGAGGCCGGCCAAAAAGGCCGTTGCGAAGAAGCCTGCCGACAAGGCTGCTGCGAAGCCGACGGCCAAGGCCGCAGCAAAGCCCTCTGCCAATGAAACGGCAAAGCCAGCGGCCAAGAAGCCAACGGTCGCCGCAGCCAAGACGCCTGCCGCCAAGCCTGCGGCCAAACCGACGGGCAAGGGCGCGGCAAAGCCGTCTGCCAATAAAACGGCGAAGCCGGGCAAGGGGTAGCCCCGTGGAACAGATGTACACCCCGGCGCAGATCGAGGAGCAGAAGCGCGCCATGTACGAGCGCATGACGCCCCGGCGCAGGCGCTTTGTGGACCGCATCGGCTACGCGCAGTGGGATCCGTTCCAGGGCCCGTTTGATCCCATCGACATCCGCAAGGACCGCATGGGCTACACCGCCCACGAGCTGCTGAACAAGTACTTCAAGACGCTGCCCGCCATCCCGGACCCGGACTACATGCAGACCCTTTCCGAGTTCATGGTCCTCCTGGTCATGAACATCGAGAAGGTCCGGCCCATCCTGGAGTTCAGCGACTGGTACAACGCCCTGCTCAAAGAGCGTGGCGTCACCCTGAAATAACGGCGCGCGTGCGCTGCCTGGAGAATCAAGCCATGTCCGAAGAGCCGAAGTTCAACAACGTCGACGAGTATATCAAGCACCTGAAAGAGCAGCTCATGGCCAACTCGGAGTGCGGCAACACGCACTACAACCTGGGCGTGGCCTACCTGTCCAAGCGCGAGTACATGGACGCCGAGCACTGCTTCCGCGAGGCCACGGCCAATTCGCCGAAGATGGCCGAGGCCTATGTGCAGCTGGGCGGCATCTGCCTGGAGCGCGGCGACCTGGAAGGCTGCCTGAACTTCAACCGCATCGCCACGCAGCAGCGCCCGTTCTTTGCCGTGCCCTGGGGCAACATCGGCTTCGTGCTGCTGCAGCTGGGCGATTCCGGCAAGGCCATCGAGTCCTTGAAGAAGGCCATCAAGTACGACCCCGGCTTTGTGCAGGCCCTGGCCACCCTGGGTAGCGCGCACTTTTCGCGCGGCGAGCTGGACGACGCGCTCACCAGCCTCAAGAAGGCCGTGGAGCTGCAGCCCATGTTCGGCCCGGCCTGGAACAACCTGGCCCTGGTGCAGGCCGAAATGGGCGAATGGGCCGCTGCGGCCGAGTCCGTCAAGAAGGCCCAGGCCAGCGGCTACGAAGTGCCCCAGGCCTTCCTGGACGAGATCGCCCAGAACACCAAGTAGGGCGGACCGGAGGCCGTATGGCCCACTCCCGCGACCTCAAGCGCGCCCTGCGCGCGATCCTGTCCGAGGACGGCTGGGCTGATGGCCTGGCCGAACTCGACGGGATTGCCGCGCGCCGTCTCACCGGACCGCTGTTCTCCCTGCTCCTGGACCCGTCCGAGGCCGTGCGCTGGCGCGCGGTTGCGGCTTTTGGCCGGACAGTGGCCCGCATGGCCGAGAGCAAAGATCCCGGCGAGGGCCTGGAGGCCGCCCGGGTGGTGCTGCGCCAGTGCCTCTGGCGGCTGAACGAGGAGTCCGGCGGCGTGGGCTGGGGCGTGCCCGAGGCCCTGGCTGAGACGCTCTCCCGGCACCGGCGGCTGGCGTTGGAGTTCCACCGCGTGCTGGCCTCCTATGTCCGCGAACCGGAATGCGGCGAGGGCAACTGCCTGGACCACGTGCCCCTGCGCCGGGGCGTATACTGGGGCTTGGGCCGTCTGGCCCAGGCGTTCCCGGACCTGCTGGAGCGCGAGGTGTCCACCCTCAGGGCGGGCCTTGCCGAGGACGACGGCGCTTGCCGGGGCCTGGCGGCCTGGGCCCTGGGCATTCTTGGGGCCAAGGGCATCCCTGGGGCCGGGGACGCAGGGCCTGAACTGGCCCAGCTTGTGTCCGACCCGGCCGAGGTGGTGCTGTTTGTTGACGGCGGGCTGCGCCGGACCACCACCGGTGCCCTGGCGGGCGAGGCCCTCAAGCGGTTGGCGGGTATCTGAATTTCGGCGCAATTCTCTGTTGACAACCAGGAAGCCCTGGCTTAAATGAATCTCCCTTGAGCAAAATAGGCGCGTAGCTCAGTTGGTTAGAGCACTTGCTCGACACGCAAGGGGTCAGGAGTTCAAGTCTCCTCGTGCCTACCATATTATGCGGAGAGGGAGGCCTTGCGCCTCCCTTTCCTTTTTTCGCCGCCAAGGGTCCGGCGCTCCGCTCAGATGAGGGGCGCGGCCTGGCCGGGGCAGCGAAGAATCAGGGTTGACGAAGAATCGGGGCAACGAAGAACCGGGTCCATGCGGACCGGGTCAACGAAGGAGCGAAAGCCGTGCAGCCTGCCAGACAGATCGAAGTCGCCGGTCAGCAAGTATCCGTCGAGGCGGGCGCTTCCTGCGCTGACGCCCTGAAGCTGGCGCTCTCCGGCAAGCAGTTCAAGAACGCCGTGCTGGCCCGCTGCGGCGAGACCCTGCTCGACCTCTCCGCGCCCATCCCGGCGGACTGCGCCGAGCTTGCTGCTGTTCCCGCCGACTCCCCCGAAGGCCTCGTGGTCATCCGCCACTCCACCGCCCACCTCATGGCCGAGGCGGTCAAGAAGCTCTTCCCCACGGCCAAGGTGACCATCGGCCCGGCAGTGGAGAACGGCTTCTACTACGATTTTGACTACGAGCGCCCGTTCACGCCCGAGGACCTGGAGGCCATCGAGGCCGAGATGGTCCGCAGCGTCGGCGCGGACAAGCCCTTTGCCTGCGAGACCATGACCAGCGTCGAGGCGCGCGAGCGCTTCGCCAAAGAGGGCGAGACCTACAAGGTGGAGCTCATCGACGACCTGGGCGTGCCCACGGTTTCGGTCTACACCCAGGGCAATTTTTCCGACCTTTGCCGCGGCCCCCACGTGCCGCGCACGGGTCTTTTGAAAGCCTTCAAGCTGACCACCGTGGCCGGGGCCTATTGGCGCGGCGACGAGAAGAACCCGCAGCTCCAGCGCATCTATGGCACGGCCTGGGCCAACCCCAAGGACCTGAAGCAGTACCTGGACCGCCTGGAAGAGGCCAAGAAGCGCGACCACCGCAAGCTCGGCGTGGCCCTCGACCTGTTCAGCTTCCACGAGGACGTGGGCGGCGGCATGGTCCTCTGGCATCCGCACGGCGCCCTGGTGCGCGCCATCCTTGAGGACTTCGAGCGCAAGGAGCACCTCAAGCGCGGCTACCAGTTCGTGCAGGGGCCGCTGATCCTCAAGCGCGAACTGTGGGAGAAGAGCGGCCACTACGACAACTACCGCGAGAACATGTATTTCACGGAGATCGACGAGCAGGCCTACGGCATCAAGCCCATGAACTGCCTGTCGCACATGCTCATCTACAAGAGCCGCCTGAAAAGCTACCGCGACCTGCCCCAGCGCTACTTCGAGCTGGGCGTGGTGCACCGCCACGAGAAGAGCGGCGTGCTGCACGGCCTGCTGCGCGTGCGCTCCTTCACCCAGGACGACGCTCACATCCTCTGCCGGCCGGACCAGCTGCGCGAGGAGATCATCGGCGTGGTCCGCTTCGTGCGCGACGTCATGGCCATCTTCGGCTTTGACTTCGAGGCCGAGATCAGCACCCGCCCGGAGAAGAGCATCGGCTCGGACGAGGACTGGGAGCGCGCCACCGACGCCCTGAAAGACGCGCTCGACCACATGGGCATGCCCTATGAGATCAACGCTGGCGACGGCGCCTTCTACGGCCCCAAGATCGACATCAAGATCAAGGACGCGCTGGAGCGCAGCTGGCAGTGCGCCACGGTGCAGTGCGACTTCACCCTGCCCGAGCGCTTCGACCTCTCCTACATCGGCGAAGACGGCAACAAGCACCGCCCGGTGATGCTGCACCGCGTGATCCTGGGCTCCATCGAGCGCTTCATGGGTGTGCTCATTGAGCATTTCTCCGGGGCCTTCCCGGTTTGGCTGGCTCCGGTCCAGGCGCGCATCCTCACCGTAACGGATGCCCAGAACCCGCACGCCGAAAAAGTCTTGCGGTTTTTACAGGAACAGGGCATACGCGCCGAAGCGGATCTACGAAATGAGAAGCTCGGGTACAAGGTACGCGAGGCTCAGCTTGAGCGTATCCCGTTCATGTTTATTGTTGGAGACAAGGAAGTGGAAGCCGACAGCGTCAATGTGCGCGTGCGCGCAGGCGCTGATGTCGGACTTGTGCCGCTTGCCGAAGCTGCCCGGATTGTTCGCGAGGCGGCGACTGAACCATTCAAGCGCGGAGGGATGAGCTATAGCTTTTCCTAGACGGCAGGACCAGCATCCCAAGGATGATGGCGTCCGCCGAAACGAGCGGATACGTATACCCCAGGTGCGCGTCGTCGACGACGAAGGAACGCAGCTCGGGATCATGGCGACTTCGGAGGCCCTGGCCCTGGCAATGGGCAAGGGATTTGACCTGGTTGAGGTCTCGCCCAACGCCGACCCGCCCGTCTGCCGCATCATGGACTATGGACGGTTCAAGTACGAGCAGCAGAAGCGTCAGCAGGAAGCCAAGAAGAAACAGACGGTCATTCAGATCAAGGAAGTCAAGTTCCGGCCCAAGACCGACGAGCATGACTACCAGACCAAGCTGAAGCACATCCGCCGCTTCCTGGAAGAGGGCGACCGCTGCAAGGTGGCCGTGTTCTTCAGAGGCCGCGAAATCGTGCACAAGGACCGTGGACAGATCATGCTCGACCGGGTCGTCGTGGACACCCAGGACATCGCCAAGGTGGAACAGCCTTCCCTTTCCGAGGGCCGCACCCTGGTCATGATGCTGACCCCGGTCAGGAAATAACGTCAGTCGGGAAATAATGACAGACACCGCACCTGCCAAGGCGCGAGTTGATTTGAGGAGGAACACATGCCCAAGATGAAGACCAACCGCAGCGCCGCCAAGCGCTTCACCAGCAACGGTGCTGGCAAGTTCAAGCGTCGCCGCCAGAATCTGCGCCACATCCTGACCAAGAAGAGTGCCAAGCGCAAGCGCCGCCTCGGTCAGGGCGCCATGGTCGACGATGCCAACCTGGGCGCCGTCAGGCGTTTGCTGCCCTACGGCTAGAGTAACTAACCCCAACGAGTCGTGCCGTCCGGGCCTACACGGTCCTGGCGCGCCTGAAACGCATTCGGAGGAATGAGACATGAGAGTTAAGCGCGGAGTTGCCGGACACCGTCGGCACAAGAAATTCCTGAAGATGGCCAAGGGCTATATCGGCGCGGGCTCCCGCCTGTACCGCACCGCCCGCGAGCGCGTTGAGCGCGCCCTGTGTTTCGCCTTCCGCGACCGCAAGATGAAGAAGCGCGACTTCCGCCGCCTGTGGATCGTGCGCATCAATGCCGCCGCCCGCATCAACGGCGTGTCCTACAGCAAGTTCATCAACGGTCTGTCCAAGGCTGACATCGCCATCAACCGCAAGATGCTGGCTGACCTGGCCGTGCGTGAGCCTGCCGTGTTCGCCCAGATCGCCCAGGCGGCCAAGGCGTAGAGCCAGTGAACGAGACGCTGAAGTCCTTCCTGGAAGGACTCGATGGCCTGACCCTGGAGTGCGAAGCGCGCCGGGGTCAGGCTTGCAGTTTGAAGGACGTGGAAGCCCTGCGCGTGGAGTTCCTTGGCCGCAAGGGTAAGCTCGCCGGGGCCATGGTGCTGCTGGCCCAGATGGGGCCGGAGGACAAGCCCGCCGCCGGCAGGAAGGCCAACGAGATCAAGGCCGCGCTCACCGCGCTCCTGGAATCCCGCCAGGCCGAGCTGGAGGCCGCGAGCACAAAGGACGATCTGGCCGGCTTCGACCCCTCGTTGCCGGGCCGCCGCCCCGCCGCCGGCTCCCTGCACCCCATCACCCTGGCCATGCAGGAGATCTGCGAGGTCCTGACCGGGCTTGGCTTCGAGGTTGTGGCTGGCCCCGAAGTCGAGAACGACTGGAACAACTTCGAGGCCCTGAACATGCCCCCGGACCACCCGGCCCGCGACATGCAGGACACCTTGTACATCTCCGACAACATCGTCCTGCGCACGCACACCTCGCCCCTGCAGGTGCGCACCATGATGAGCCGCAAGCCCCCGGTGGCGGTCATCGCGCCGGGCAAGGTCTACCGCCGCGACTCGGACATCACCCACACGCCCATGTTCCACCAGATCGAGGGCCTGCTCGTCGACAAGGGCGTGAGCATGGCCGACCTGCGCGGCACGCTGACCGCCTTTGTGCGCCAGCTCTTTTCCGCCGACACCAAGGTGCGCTTCCGGCCCAGCTTCTTCCCCTTCACCGAGCCCAGCGCCGAGGTCGACATCTCCTGCATGCTTTGCGGCGGCGCGGGCCACATCAAGGGCGAGCCCTGCCGCGTGTGCAAGAAGACCGGCTGGGTGGAGATTCTGGGCTGCGGCATGGTCGACCCCAACGTCTTCCGCTCGGTGGGCTACGATCCCGAGGCCGTGACCGGCTTCGCCTTTGGCCTGGGCGTGGAGCGCGTGGCCATGCTCAAGTACGGCATCGGCGACCTGCGCATGTTCTTTGAGAACGACGTGCGTTTCCTCGAACAGTTTTCGTAAACGCGCTGCCCCGCGACCCGGGTCCCAAGGCCGCCAGCACCGGCAGCCGAAGCGGACCAGGGGCGGGGCGTTTTTCTTCCACCGGGGTCCCCCATTTCCGGGAATTGGCCCGCAAGGCTTGGCGAGGCGGATATGTTCATCAGCTTGCAGTGGCTCCGAGAGTTCGTGCCCTACACCGGCTCCGTGAAGGACCTGGCCGACCGCCTGACCATGCAGGGCCTGGAGGTCGAGGCCATCCTCGATCCCTTCGAGTCCATCGCGAAGATCGTCGTGGGCCATGTGGTCGACTGCGCCAGGCACCCCGAGGCCGAGAAGCTTTCCGTCTGCAGTGTGGACGTGGGCGCAGCGGAACTCCTGCCCATCGTCTGCGGCGCGCCCAATGTGGCCACGGGCCAGAAGGTGCCGGTGGCGCTCCTCGGCACCACCATGCCCGGCGGCATGGAGATCAAGAAAGCCAAGCTCCGCGGGGTCGTGTCCTGCGGCATGATCTGCTCCGAGCGCGAGCTGGGGCTCAGCGAGGAGCACGCGGGCATCATGGTCCTGCCGGCCGGACTTCGTCCGGGCCAATTGTTGACCGAAGCGCTCGGCTTGGAACGCGAAGTCATCGAGGTTTCCATCACGCCGAACCGCGCCGACTGCCTGTCCGTGCTCGGCATCGCGCGCGAGGCGGCCCTGGGCTTTGGCCTGCCCTTGACCATGCCCGCGCTGAACCTCGTCGAGGACGCGGCTGCGGGCGATGCCCCTGTCGATGTGGCAGGGCTCGTGCGCATCGACATCGCCGACCCTGAGCTGTGCCCGGTGTACCGCGCCCGCGTTTTGACCGGCGCGAAGATCGGCAAGAGCCCGGACTGGCTGCGCTACCGTCTGCTGGCCATCGGCCAGCGGCCCATCAGCAACATCGTGGACGTGACCAACTACATTTTGATGGAGCTGGGCCAGCCTTTGCACGCCTTTGACCGCTCCCTGCTCAAGGGCGACGTCATCCGCGTGGCCCCGGCCCAGCCCTACCTGATGGACGCGCCGTCCATCACCACCCTGGACGGCCAGGAGCGCAAGCTCCTGGGCTCCGACCTGCTCATCTGGGACGCCGAGCGCCCGGTGGCCCTGGCCGGGGTCATGGGCGGCGCCAATTCCAGCATCAGCGACGCCTCCACCGAGGTGCTGCTGGAATGCGCCATCTTCCGGCCCGGCACCATCCGCAAGACCGCCCGCAGGCTCGCCCTGCCGAGCGAGGCCTCGTACCGCTTCGAGCGCGGGGTGGACCAGGTCGGTTCGCTCTTCGCCCTGGAGCGCGCCGCGCAGCTCATGGCCGAGGTCTCCGGCGCCAAGGTGCTCACCGGCATCGCCATGAGCGAGCCCAAGCCCTGGGCCGACCGCAGCCACATCTTCCGCCTGGAGCGCTGCAACGCGCTCTTGGGCCTCACGCTCACCGCCGATTTCTGCCGCACCACGCTCATCGGCCTGGGTTGCGGTGTGGACGACACTGACCCGGCCTGCTGGCAGGTCTCCTCGCCCTCGCACCGGCTGGACCTGGAGCGCGAGGTGGACCTGTTCGAGGAATGCGGCCGCGTGCATGGGCTGGACCGCATCCCGGCGGTGTTGCCGAAGATTTCCAAGTCCCTGGAATCCGTGCAGATGTCCGACACCGAGTTCGGCTTCCTCCAGGGGCTCAAGGCCTGGGCCGTGGGCGCTGGCCTGCGCGAGGCCATCAACTACAGCTTTGTCGGCACCGAAGACTTGGACCGCCTGAACCTGCCCGCGTCCGGCCGCATCCAGATCGCCAACCCGCTCTCCGAGGACCAGAACGTCCTGCGCACCGAGATTGCGCCCGGCCTGCTGAACAACGTGCGCCACAACCTGAGCCAGGGCAACGCCAGCCTTCGGCTGTTCGAGGTGGCCAAGGCCTTTGTGGCTGATACCACGTCCGACACCAGCGCGCGCGAAAACTCGCGCCTGGGACTGCTGGTGCACGGCGCGCGGCACAGCCAGGAATGGCCGTGGGAGCAGGGCGAGGCCGATTATTTGGACGTGAAGGGCCTGGTCGAGAACCTGCTCACGCACTACCGCCTGGCCAGCCAGAAAACCGTGGCCGCGTATGTACTGGAGCCCGGCCACCCGTACCTGGAGCCCTGCGTGCGCGTGGAGCTGCCCGGCACGGCCGGAAAAGACGAACCCACGCTCATCGGGCGCATTGGCCGCGTGCAGCCGAAGATCGCGGACGCCTACCACGCCCGCAAGGACGTCTGGCTGGCGGACCTGGACGCGGACCTGCTGCGCAGCCTGAGTCGCGCCACCACGCCGGTGTTCCGCAGCCTGCCCAAGTTCCCGCCCGTGCGCCGCGACGTGACCGTGATCTGCCCGGCGACGCTGAAGAGCCAGGACGTGGAGGCGGCCATCCGCGACATCCGGCCCAAGCTGCTCGAAAGCCTGGCCCTGGTGGCCGTGTACGCGCCGGACGCCAATGACTCTGGCACTCCGACCGAGCGCAACCTGACCTTCCGCCTGACTTACCGCCACGCCGAGCGCACGCTCGTGGACAAGGAAGTGGACAAGGAGCACGGCAAGGTGCTTAGCGGGTTGCCGCAGAAGCTCCCGGTCAGGATCTAGCGCTTATCCGAAAGAGAATTCCGAAGAGGGAAGAGAGAAGGGGAGTCCGCGAGGGCTCCCCTTTGTTTTCCAGCCTGAATGCGAAGGGGAATATTGACGTATACTAAATTCGGGTATATTATTCGTCCATGACATGGGTGGTGGAGAATTCGAAAAAAGTGGCCAAGGGGCTGCATCGGCTTCCCAAATCCATTGTCTGCGCGCTTATTTTGTTGGAGCGTGAGATGGAGTTCGGCGGGCCGGTGCGCGGGAACTGGCGCAATTACGGCAAGCTCGGCGACGGCAGGCACCACTGCCATCTGAAGAAAGGGAAACCGACCTACGTTGCCGTGTGGATTGAAGTCCGGGGCAAGGTCAAGGTCATTGAGGTGACATATGTTGGAACGCACGAAGGCGCACCCTACTGACAGTGTTGAGTTGCGTTTCCTTGTGCCCGCATCCCAGGCAGAGGCAGTGCGCCGGGCGGTGGCCCCGTTCATCACGGAGGAGACCTCGGCCATCCCCTGGCGCGAGGCTGCCGGGATTCTGGACGAGGGGGAACTGCCGGGGCTGTGCGTCCGGGGCGGGCGCGTGAAGGAAGGACTGACGCAGGCGCAGCTGGCCACGCTCGTGGGCATTCCGCAGCGCCACGTTTCGGAGATGGAGCACGGCAAGCGGCCCATCGGCAAGGAAATGGCCAAGCGCCTCGGCGCGGCGCTGAAGATCAGCTACAAGGTGTTTTTGTAGCCGGACGGGTTTCGGCGTCCCACACACATCTAGTCTGTGCTGAGATGGTGGTTCCATGAACAGTCACAAACAGCCAATCAACTTGAGATTTGCAGAAAAGTTATTCCTGCATGTCCTCAAAGATTTGGCTCAAAGACGAACTAGCACTTATCTATATGATCGTATCAACTGTGGTAGGTTACTCAGACAGTTGCTAATAGATGGTGATGTATTAACTCTCGTCGCAAATAGACGGGTGCGTGCTCCATTATTCTTCACGTTAACGAAATATGGCGAGCCGAAGCGTCACATTAATATTCCCGAAGAGTGCCTGAAGTATCTTATCAAAGACCCTGGAGAATGCGCATATTTACAACCGGTGAAAATGGATAACTATTTAGACCATAGGATTGCGAATTATGGTGACAATGACATCTCGGTTAGAGACCTCATCAAATATGTCGCCAATAACTATGGTGGTGTCCATCTTGACCCTGGGCAAGATGACAAAGTTAAGATGCACCTAGTCGATCAAACTATTCATGTAAATGGCGAGGGTGCAATATTTGCATTACTTTCCAGTGTAATAGTGACCACTCTTGCCGCTCTCTATCCTATAAGAGACGCTCTACTTGAGGCACTTCTGGCGGATAACGACAAGATGCTTTTTGGTGAAGAATCAAAAGTTATTGCTTCAATTCCGATTCCAAATTCTACTAATGAAAAAGTCGGGACCTTGAGCGTCTGGCTTAAATCCAAGGTAGACCAGGAGTGGTACAAAAGCGACAAGCAAAAATCATTTCCACCAATGAAAAACCACCTCTGGGAACTCCAAATCCACAAGGACGAATCCCGTCAGCTACATGTCAATCTTCTTGGGTTGCTTGGGAAGGACTATGCATTCACGGCAGATGTTCCAGATTATAAAACAGTGTCCCCTCAACATGGTGTTCACGTCCTCATCGCTTGGGATTATCCTGTGATCACATTATATCTGCAAGGCAAGGAGATTGAGCGGAAAGAGATGGAGGACTTGCGGCCAAACGAAACCAAAGCAAAGCGGCCTTAGTGCCGTGTCCCATTCTCCTCCCCCTTCCCCCCGCCCCGGTCCCCTGTTACCCTCGAAGCGACGGCAACCCGCCGTCCCACGGCCACCAACGTACTAGGCGGAGCATGAGCAGAGTCGACGATATCCTGAACAGGATCGATGCCCTGGAAAAGGAGCTGCGGGAAGAGCTGCGCACCATCGAGCCCCGGCTGCGTTACACCATCCAGGACCGGAAGGTCCGCTTCAGCGCCGAGGTCAAGAAGCGGCACAAGCTGCTGGTCAAACGCTGGTTCGACTACGTCTACGACTCCGGGTTCATGATCGTCCTGACCATCCCGCTCGTCTGGTCGGCGCTCATCCCCATGCTGATCCTGGACGCGGCCATCGGCCTGTACCAGCTCATCTGCTTTCCGGTCTACGGCATCCCCTTTGTGAAGCGCCGGGAGTACATCGTCTTTGACCGCCATTCCCTGAGCTATCTCAACTTCATCGAGAAGGTGAACTGCACCTACTGCGCGTACTTCAACGGCGTCATGGGCTATGTGCGCGAGGTGGCGGCGCGCACCGAGCAGTACTGGTGCCCCATCCGCCACGCCCGGCCCGTAAAGCCCACGCACAGCCGCTACCGGCAGTTCTTCCCCTACGGCGACGCCGAGGCCTACCGTAGCGGGCTGGCCGAGGTGCGCAAGCGCTTTGAGGACCTGAAGCCGCCCGAAGAGGACACCGGCGCATAACCACCGCGCCGACCGCCTTCCAGCCCGGCCCAGATCGGCAGGCCCAGCTCGGCAGGCCCGCAGCACCCCCTTCCCTCCGCCAAAAACCTCTGCTATAGCTTTAAGAATGGAGACAGGCACACGAGGCAAAACGTATAAAATCGGGCAGGCTGCAAAGCTGCTCGAGGTGAAGCCCTTTGTCCTGCGCTTTTGGGAGAGCGAGTTCAAGGACGTGCTCGTGCCCATCCGCACCCCGGCCGGGCAGCGCGCCTACAGCGAGCAGAACGTCGACACCGTGCGCGAGATCAAGCGCCTGCTCTATGACGAGGGCCTGACCATCGAGGGCGCGAAAAAGCGCCTGAGCCAGGCCCAGGGGCGTGTCGTGCATGGCAACGTTGTGCCCTCGCCGGTCGTCGGCCCGGCGCCAGCAAGCCCCACAGACTCTCGCATCGCGTGCACGAGTGTCGCCGCAGCCGCAGAGAGCGGCAGGCCGGGGCTTGCGCCAAATATCGAGGCCGCCACCCAGGCCGAAACCCTGCGCAACGCCCTGCGCAATGCTCTGCGTGACGTCCGCAGCGAGCTCCTGTCCATCCGCGATCTCCTGGGCGGCTAGCCGCCCGGCCATTTCAGCCTGCTGGAGGGCCCCATGCGCTATCTGGTCATCATCGGCGGCATCGTTGTCTGCCTCTTCGTCCTCGCCGCCGTGCTGCTGGCAGTCATGGTCGACCCCAACAAGTACAAGGGTGACATCACCCGGCTGGTGAAGGAGCGCACCGGCCGTGAGCTGGTCTTCGCGGGCGACGTGAAGCTGTCGTTTTTCCCGCGCCTGGGCGTGCAGACCGCTGGCGTGAGCCTGAGCAACCCCCCCGGCTTCGGCGATAAGCCCTTCACGCGCATCAAGGCGGCCAACGTCAGCATCAAGATCCTGCCGCTCCTGGCCGGACGCGTTGAGGTCGGCAAGGTGTCGTTGGAGGGCCTGGAGCTGCAGATGCTCCGCGACGAGCAGGGCCGCGCCAGCTGGGCCGATTTCATTGGTCCCGAAGACGCCCAGCAAGAGGACGAGGCGCAAAAAAAAGCTGGCTCCGGTCCCGCGACGCTCACCGACCTGAGCCTGGACGGCCTGGTCCTCAAGGACGCGCAAATCTTCTGGGAGGACCGCCAGGCTAAAAAGCGCTACGTGGTCAGTGACCTGAACGTGGACGTGCAGGCCATCCGGCCCGGCCGACCCTTTGACTTCGAGGGCCGTTGCAGCGTGGACTCCACGGCCCCGGAGCTCAAGGCCGCGATGCAGATATCCGGCACGGCCACCCTGAATCTGCCGGACCAGCGGCATCTGCTGACGAAGCTCGCGGCCAAGGTCTCGGCCACGGGCAAGGGCGTGCCCGGCGGACACGGCGAATTTTCCCTGGGCCTGGCGGAGCTGAAGCTCGACATGGGCAAGCAGACCGCCCAGGGCACGGGGCTGACCTTTGGCGCATATGGGGCCAAGGGCACGGGCCAGTTTTTGGCCTCGAACCTGAGCGCCGTGCCGGACACCAAGGGCCGCATCGAGATCGCCGACTTCAACGGCCGGGAGCTCACGGCGGCGCTCACGGGCAAGGCCCCGGACACGGCGGACGCGGGCGCCTACCAGCACATCAGCGCGTCCCTGGAGTTCAAGCATGGCCTGGGCTACACCGAGATCCCGGTGTTCAAGGCCAGCCTGGACGAGGCCCGGGTGGAGGGCCGCCTGCGCGTCACCGGCATCGAGAAGAAGTCGGTGAACTTCAACGTGCGCATCGAGGGCCTGGACGCCGACCGCTTCCTGCCCGCCAAAAAGGACGGCGAGGTCGCCAAGGAAGCATCGAAGGGCGGAGCCAGGGACGCTGTCATCGATCCGGCCACGGGCCAGCCCAGGAAGGACGAGCTGTTTCCGGTGGAGACCCTGCGGGGCTTGAGTCTGGACGGCCAGCTTTCTGCGGAGCGTTTCAAGGTCAAGGGTCTGCGTTTCGCCTCGCTCCGGGTGCCCATGAGCGCGCAGAATGGCGTGCTGGAGGTGGGCCAGGTGGACGCGCGGCTGTACGACGGCTCGCTCAAGGGCACCCTGCGTGTGGACGTGCAGGGCGCGCAGCCCGTCGTCACGCTGCATCTGGCGGTGGACCGCGTCCAGGCCAGGCCGCTGTTCACGGACCTGAACAACAAGCCCAGCGGGCTGGCTGGCGCCCTGTTCCTCGAAACGCCCTCGCCGCTGGTCTGCCAGGGCAATAGCGTCCCGGCGCTCAAGGGCACGCTGCTCGGCCGGGCGACCTTCGCCATCAAGGACGGCGTGTTCCCCGGCGTGAACATGATCGCCTCGGTGAACGAGGCCACGCAGAAGGCCAAGCAGGCTGCAACCGGCGTCGAGGCCGGGTCGGAGAAGTCCACGAAATTCGGCAGCATCACCGGCACGGCGGTCATCACCAGCGGCGTGGTGGCCGTCAACGACCTGGACGTGAAGGCCCCGTTCCTGCGCGCCGACGGCAAGGGCACGGTCAACCTGGTCAACAAGGAAGTGGACTACACCGTGCAGGCGCGCCTGGTGCCGAGCACTGAAGGCCAGGGCGGCAGCTCCGGGCTCTTCGGGCTGGTGGTGCCCATCCGCGTCAGCGGCCCCTACGACAATCCCTCCTACGGCACGGACTATCTGCGCGCCCTGGGCAAGGGGGCCATCAACGCCGTGGGCGGCGTGGTGCAGGGCGTGGGCAACGTCCTCACCGGCAAGAAGGGCAAGGACGGGAAGAGCTCCGGCGGCCTGCTGCAAGGGGTCAAGAATCTGTTCTGATAATTATCCTTATAAACTGGAGTATCCATGCAACGCTTCGCCTTTTTTGTCGACGGCTCGAACCTGTACGGTTCGCTGCGCACCATGAACCTGGAGATCAACAACTACTCGCAGCTTTACGCGCACATCTACCGCGAGGCGGTGAAGACCTGGCACGAGGTGACCCTGCAGGACGCCCCGGCCTGTGCCCAGCTGCGGCGCGTCTACTGGTACGCCGTGGGCGGCATCGACGACTGGGATCTGCAGAACCCGCAGTCGCGTTCGGCCTTGCGCCAGGCCTTTGTGCGCGATGCCGAGATCCGCGCCCTGTGGCTCACGCGGGTGTCCCTGGCCAACCCGAACATGGCCGAGGGGGAGTTGGAGGAGGAGGCCTGGCAAGCCTGCTTTGCTGATTTCCGCGACTGGTACCACGCGAAGATCCGGGCCATCGACGGCATGCGCCGGTTCTACGCCGGGGTGCGCGCCTCCTCCGACCTCATCGACATCCGCGAGGCCGGGCACTGGAAGGTCAACTTCCTGCACAAGTGGGTGGAGGAAAAGGGCCTGGACACCGCCCTGGCCGTGGACATGGTGGCCCTGCAGGACAATTACGACGTGGCTGTCGTGCTCACCGGCGACGCGGACGCCATCCCGTCCATCCGGCACCTGAAGGAGCGCGGCAAGCACATCGCGGCGGTGGAGTTCGTGGGCGGCGGCGCGGCGGACACGCGCGGCCGGGCCTTCTCCTCCAGGCTCAAGATCCACGCAGACTTCGTGCTGCGCATCTTCGAGAAGGACCTCGTGCACCTGGACCACCGCAACAAGGGCATGGGCAACGGGGCCGGGTAGGGGGCAGGCTAGGGGGGCAACGCCCGGCGCGCCTTGTTTGCCGCCACATGTTTTACGTATGGGCAAGCGGTCTGCTTTGAGGTCAATGGCCACGAGCCTCGCTGTCAGGGCCTTTTGCCCTGGGTCGGGCCTGGCCCAAGTGAGGGTCTGTGGCACTGGTCAGCTTTGAGACGAACCTCAGCGCGCTCATGCCCGTGCTCCTGGGCGTGACGCTGACGCGCTTTCTGGTCATGGGCCACTATGTCTTGAGCCGGAAGGTCTATCCGGGCTTCCGTTCCTTTGTGTATGCCGAGTTCTTCGGCCTGCTGGGCATGGCGGCCATCGCCCTGCGGTCC
>Ga0154365_1133_pt3 | contig 18187 bp, 13 predicted proteins | sample RifGroA2_FD_115893 | JGI IMG/M metagenome (GOLD analysis project Ga0154365, IMG submission 115893) | Desulfovibrionales bacterium GWA2_65_9
CTGGGCGCGGTGAACATCATCGGCAACGGCCTGCGCGACGTGGGCTACGTCCTGGAGAAGAAGCTCGACAGCATCACCGCCATGACCCCGGAAAGCGTGGAGAAAAACCGCGCCAAGGCCGCCCTGATCGCCGAGAAGCTGGGGCCCATCGTGCGCGAGGTGTTGGCGGTGTTCCGCGACCAGCCAACGGTTGCCCAGCCAACGGTTGCCCAGCCAACGGTTGCCCAGCCTGCTGCGGCCCCGGCGCCCGGCGAGGTCCAGGCGCCCGACGCCCCCGGCTCCACGCCTCCGGGCCCGGCAGCCAAGCCCTAGTGCGCGTCTTTGGGGCATTTCCGGCTGGCCGCTTGGCCTTGGGCGAAGCGTGAGTGCTCGGCAGTGGGGCGCGGCAACGGCCAGAACCTGTGCCGCCTGTATGTGCTGTGAGGGGTTCCAGTGAAGTTCTTTCGCAATGCCGCCAGCCTGCTGGCCGAAATGTCGGGGCTCGTGCCTGTGCTCGCCGCGTACGCGGCCCTGGTGCATTTCCATCCGCAGCTGGGCCTGGCGCCCCTGCTCTACATGGCCTATGCTGCGGCCTTCATCCTCCTGCCCGCCTATGCCTGTGCCCTGCTCCTGCCGCAAAAGGATCTGGGGCTCGCCGAGCGCGTCTGCCTGGGCTTTCCCCTCAGCCAGGCGCTGCTCTTCCTGCTGGCCTGGGGCGGCTCGCGGCTGGGCCTTTCCTGGTGGGGGGCGCTTGGTCTGCCAGCCCTGGGCCTCTTCGGGCTGTGTGATCTCTCCCGCGCGCGCAGCCAGGGGCAGCGCAGCGAACCGTTCTTCCTCATCGCCACTGCCGCCATCACCACGCTCTCCCTGATCCTGTGCTTCCGCTATTTTCTCCAGGCCGCGCTTCCGGGAGAAGGGGCGGAAGTCTTCACGTATGGCGACGACTCCTTTGTGACGATGGGAACCTTTTCGGCCGTCAAGAGCTTGCTCTCCGGGGGGCCTTTCATGGAGGGCCGATTCGGCGACATCCCCTTTCCATACCACATCATGCTGCAGGCGAACAACGGCGTGGCGCATCTGGTGACCGGCATCCATCCTCTTCCCTTGCAGCTGTATCTGTACCCGGTGCTCCACTGGTTCCTGCTGGCCGGGGCTGTGGTGGCCGGAGCCAGGCGCTTCGCCGGATTCGACCGGACGGCGGTGGTTCTCGCCGCGTGCCTCCTGCTCTATGCCTCGGGGTTTCTCTTCGAGGCCACGCCCTGGTTCCAGATGTACGGGACGTTTCACACCTATTTCTACAGTCTGCCGGGGAGCATCCTCCTGGGGATGCTGCTTTTCGGCGTTCTTTCGCAGCGCCTGGCGGGATTCCCAGGGGCCTATTTCAGCCTGCTTTTTTTTGCCGTGTGCGCCGCCAAGGGCGTTCCCCTGGTCCTGGTGCCGCTCTCGCTCCTGCCCGTGCTGGCCTATCGCCTGTGCCAGCGCAAGCTTGGCCTGGCAGACCTGAAGGTCACTGTGGGCGTTGTGCTCTCCGGCCTGGTCCTGCGGCTGATTGAATACACCTCCTTGGGGCAGCTGCAACTGAAGAAGTTCAACGTCTTGAACAGCGCCCTTGAACTCTCTGCCAATGCCTTGGAATACGTTCCTTTTGTGCTGCTTGTCGGTCTTGTCGCAATGTCGAATCGGCTGACGAAGCATGAATTGCTGAAAAGCAGGCAGTACATCATTTTCGTCGCAGCCATGTTTGTTGTGTGCATGACCCTGACGAGAACGGTCGATTTCGTTGGCGGGCAGCAGTATTTCTTTTGGTACTTCAGGATTTTTTTGCTCATTCTTATTGCAAGTTACTGCGGGTATGCGCTTAAGCTGCGCAAAAGAACCGTCCGGTTGGCTGTTGTTGCCGTTGTGACGGCCAGCGTTTCCGTATTTCTGTATTCCCAGTATCAAATGATAATCCATGAAACCGTTGAGAAAGATTTTTCCTTGAACAAGAACGAGTCCAAGGGGCTCCTGTGGGCATACGATCATCTGGATCACCGCGCGCGCATTATCACCAACGGGGCCTACAGCCGGTATGAGCGCAACGGCAATCTGGAAATCGGCGGCCCCGTCAACTACCTTGCCGTGTCTGGGTTGAGCGGCTATGCGTGGCCCTATCCTTGGCTGCCGGACGACATCCGCAGGATCGTCGACCCCAGGTTGGCGGTGGTGAACGCCTTCTGGAAGGCCACCTCCGTCGAGGAGCAACAGCGCCTGCTGGCGGACATTCCTGTAGATTATCTCTTCGTGCGCAAGCGCGAGGACCGTGGCCTGGACTACACCGGCCTGGCCGGAGTCCGGCGCGTCTATTCCAACGAGGATTTCGACATTTATGCATTGTGGGGCACTGCCCCGCAGAACGAGCGGACCGCAGACCGCGCTTTATAAAGGTGCAGCATATGGATACGCAAGACAGGCTGGCCCGCGTCCTGGGCCTTGAGTACAACGTCAGCGTGCACAAATCGGGCGGTCGGTACCTGTTCTTCATCCGCGAACTCGGCCTGCGCCATGCGGATGCATCCTTGGAGCGCGGCTATGCCGAGATGCAGGCCCTGAAGGACGAGTGGCTCCGCGGCCTGGCAGCCGAGGGCCTGTGGGACTGGATCGTGGAGCCGGGCGAACGCGCCGTTGCAACAACGCAGGCCGCCCCTGGACCGCTGCGCAAGCTGCTGCCATTCTTCATCAAGCTTAGCTGCGTCAGCTTCGTGCTGCTTGTGCTCGTGGCCTTTATCTCCAGCGCCCTGCGCGAGGTCGGCTACGGCCTGGAGAAGAAGCTCGACAGCATCGTGCTCATGAGCCCGGACAAGGTCGAGCAGCATCGCGGCAAGGCCCGCGCCATCGCCGAGAAGCTGCGGCCCATCGTGCTTGAAATTCTGGGCGCGTTTGAGGCCGGGTCGCAGGTTTCGGGCTTGGCTCCCGGCCAGGCCAACGCCACCGCTCCAAGCGCACCGGCCACTGCGGTCGGCGCGGCGGGTCCAGGCAAACCCTAGCGCCCCAGCCCGCGCAGCAAGACGACGCGCCCTTCCGGGGCGTCCAGGAACATGTCGCGGAGCCAGGCGCACCGCAACGCAGAACCGCCCACCCAAGGCTTGTCCAGGGGGGGGGCGGTTTCGTTTGCCTTGTGCCGGAGCCGGTTTCGCCAGCCTACAGCTTCACGCCCCAGATGTCGCGCGCGTACTCGCCGATGGCGCGGTCCGAGGAGAAGTAGCCCATGCCTGCGGTGTTCAGGATGGACTTCCTGATCCACTGGTCGCGGTCCAGGTAGAGCTGGCCCACCTGTTTCTGGGTGTCCACGTAGGAGCGGAAGTCGGACAAAAGCATCCAGCGGTCGCCGTCTTTCAGCAGGGCGTCGGCGATGGGCCGGAACAGGTCGGGCGTGAGCGGCGAGAAGTGCCCGGAGGCCATGAGGTCGATGGCCTGGTGCAGGGTCTCGTCCCGCTGGTAGTATTCCCAGGGGTTGTAGCCGCGCGCCTTGAGCGCGTTGACCTCCGGGCTGGTCAGGCCGAAGAGGAAGAAGTTCTCGGGCCCGATGCGTTCGCGCATCTCCACGTTGGCTCCGTCCAGCGTGCCGATGGTCAGCGCGCCATTGAGCGCGAACTTCATGTTGCCGGTGCCCGAGGCCTCGGTTCCGGCGAGCGAGATCTGCTCGGAGAGGTCGGTGCCGGGGATGATCTTCTCGGCGTTGGAGACGCAGTAGTTGGGAATGAAGGCCACGTTCAGCTTGCCCGCGCACTTGGGTTCGCGGTGCACGGTGTCGGCCACGGCGTGGATGAGCCGGATGATGAGCTTGGCCATGCGGTAGCCGGGCGCGGCCTTGCCGCCGAAGATGACGGTGCGCGGGGCGGTCTCCCGCTTGAGGGAGCCGGTGCGCAGGGCGTCGTACAGGCTGATGACGTGCAGGACGTTCATGAGCTGGCGCTTGTACTCGTGGATGCGCTTGACCTGGACGTCGAACATGGTCTCCGGGTCCAGCTCCTTGTTGGTCTTGTGGTGCATGTAGTCGGCCAGGCGCTTCTTGTTGCGCTGCTTGATCTCGCCCCAGCGCGCGCGGAAACCGGCGTCCTCGGCAAAGGGCTTGAGCTCTTCCAGGCGTCCAAGGTTGTTGATCCAGCCTTGGCCGATGGTCTCGGTGATGAGCTCGGAGAGGTCCGGGTTGCACTGCCGGAGCCAGCGCCTGGGCGTGACGCCGTTGGTCTTGTTGTTGAAGCGCTCGGGGAACAGCTCGCTGAAGTCGCGGAAGGTGGAGTCCTTCAGGATGTTCGAGTGCAGGGCGCTGACGCCGTTGACGGAGTGCGAGCCGAGCACGGCCAGGTTGGCCATGCGCACGCGCTTGCCGTAGTCCTCGCCGATGAGCGAGAGCCGCGCGAGCTTGCCGTCGTCGCCGGGGTAGAGGTGGCGCACCTCGTCCAGGAAGCGGCGGTTGAGCTCGAAGATGATCTCCATGTGCCGGGGCAGCACGCGGGCCATGAGCTCCACGGGCCAGGTCTCCAGGGCCTCGGGCATGACGGTGTGGTTGGTGTAGGCAAAGGTGCCCACGCAGATCTTCCAGGCCTTTTCCCAGGGCAGCAGGTGGTCGTCCACCAGGATGCGCATGAGTTCGGCGATGGCGATGGCCGGGTGGGTGTCGTTCAGCTGCACGGCCACCAGGTCCGGCAGGTCTTCGAAGCCCTGGTGGTGCTTCATGTGCCGGCGGGTGATGTCGTGGAAGGTGGCGGCCACGAAGAAGTACTGCTGCTTGAGCCGCAGCTCCTGGCCCTCCACGAAGGTGTCCTGGGGGTAGAGCACCTTGGAGATGTTTTCGCTCTTGGCCTTGTCCTCGATGGCCTTGAGGTAGGCCCCGGAGTTGAAGAACTCCAGGTCGAAGTCGCGGGAGGACTTGGCGCTCCACAGGCGCATGTTGATGACGTTGCCGTTCTCGAAGCCGGGCACCATCATGTCGTAGGCCATGGCCATGACCTTGCTGCCGCCCTCCCAGACGTGGCGCAGGCGGCCGTGGTCGTCGGTGTAGGAGTTGACCTTGCCGCCGAACTGGACCGGGAAGAGGTAGCCGGAGCGGTCGTACTCCCAGGGGTTGCCGAAGCGCAGCCAGTTGTCCGGGCGCTCCACCTGCCAGCCGTCCTGGATGCTCTGGTGGAAGATGCCGTACTCGTAGCGGATGCCGTAGCCGTAGCCGGGGATGTTCAGGGTGGCCATGGAGTCGAGGTAGCAGGAGGCCAGGCGGCCCAGGCCGCCGTTGCCCAGCCCCGCGTCCCACTCGACCTCGCTGATCTCCTCGTAGTCCTGGCCCAGGCCGGCCAGGGCCTCGCGCACCTGGTCCTCGATGCCCAGACAGAGCACGTTGTTCTTGAGCGAGCGGCCCACGAGGAACTCCAGCGAGAGGTAGTACACGCGCTTGGAGCTTTTGTCGTAGTAGGAGCGCTGGGTCTGGATCCAGTGCTCGGCCATGCGCTCGCGCATGGTGTAGGCCACGGCCTTGAAGTAGTCGTGCAGACCTGCGCGGGTGATGTCCTTGCCGAGGAAGGCGAACATGTGCTTGCGGATGTCCTCTTTCAAGGTTTCCACGGGGCCGCAGGTCGTTTCGGGCGTGAGAGGCGCAGGCTTGGCCTTGGGCGCAGGCTTGGCCTTGGCGGTAGTGGTCGGGGCGGCTTTTTTCGCGGGCATGGCGACCTCGGGGCGGGTGCGGTTGAAAGGTTTTACAAAAGATACTTAGTTTTTGCCCGCGTTTCCGGGAAAATGCAAGCGCCCAGAGGGCGAATATATGTATAACACGCGCAGGGGCGTGGGCTGAACGCCGGGCTTGACGGACGCGCGGACTTCCGTATTATGTGTATACCCCTCTCCGGTATGCATACTTTAGCAGGAGGATTTCACATGACAGCAAGCACACGCGCAAAACCCTGGAACCCGTACATCGCGGGGGCGCTGGCCGGCCTCTTGCTGGTGCTCTCGGTGTGGATCACGGGAAAGTATTTCGGCGCCTCCACAACGTTCGTGCGTGCTGCGGGCATGGTCGAGCAGACCGTGGCCGCCGAGCGCGTGGCGGCGATGCCCTACTTCAAGAAGGAGGCGCCCAAGGTCGACTGGCAGTGGATGTTCGTGGTCGGCATCGTGCTCGGCTCGTGCGCGGCGTCGGTCGCCAGCGGCACCTTCCGCGTCCAGGCCGTGCCCGACCGCTTTGCCGCGCGCTTCGGGCCAGGCACAGGCAAACGCTTCGGCGTGGCCTTTCTTGGCGGCGCGGTGGCCATGTTCGGGGCGCGCCTGGCCGATGGCTGACCCAGCGGTCATGGGCTGAGCGGGTCGCTTCAGCTGGCTGCGAGCGGGTATGTGGCGCTCATCTGTTTCTTCATCGGCGGGATCATCGTGGCCCGTCTGCTTTACGGCAAGGCTGCCGACAGCGGCAGCGCAAGCGTGGGGAGGTAGCGCATGGAGCTCATCTTCGGACTCATCACCGGCGTGCTTTTCGGCATCCTGCTGCAACGCTCGGAGGTCATCCGCTACGACCGCCAGTTGGGCGCGCTGCTTTTGCAAGACATGACCATCGTCAAGTTCATGCTGACCACCATCCTGGTGGGCATGGTGGGCGTGTATCTCTTGGTGGACCTGGGCCTGGCCAAGCTGGCCGTCAAGCCGCTGATCCTGGGCGGCACGGTGCTGGGCGGGCTGATCTTCGGCGCGGGCTGGGGGCTGCTGGGCTACTGTCCGGGCACCTCTGGCGGGGCCCTGGGCGAGGGCCGCCTGGACGCCCTGGCGGGCATCGCCGGGATGCTGGTGGGCGCGGGCCTGTTCGCCGAGGCCTACCCCCTGCTCAAGACCACGGTGCTGACCTGGGGCGACTATGGCAAGCTGACCCTGCCGCAGCTCATGGGCCAGCACCGCTGGGTGCTCATCCCCTGGTTCTGCGTGCTCGGATACGCGTTTTTGCGCTGGCTGCACAAGCGCGGGCTGTAACGGCCGGTCTCAAAAACCGTCTTGTGCCCCCCGGCGTTGTCTGTTCCTCGTCGTGAACCGATCAGGGGCCAGGGAGAGTACGCATGCGGTACAGCCCTGGCCCCGGAGCGGTTCTCTTCTCGCCTGGGAACATAATCCAGCTTTGGGAAACAGGCCCGTAAGGCCTCATAAGCAAACGCCGCCGGGGGATGCTCCTGGCGGCGGTTTTGTCTTTGGAAGCGTCGGCTAGTGTCGCGTCCTCGAAGAAGGTGCTTATTAAAGGTGTAGACCGAAGGGCATTTTAAGGAAAGAACCTAAATGATTCCAGCAATGCGTTGGCATACTTCGTATGCACTAATTTCGAGAACGCAACACTAGTGGTCCAGGAACTCCAGCAGGCCGCCGACATAGTTCTGCAGTTGCTCCAGGGTCTCGGGGGTCATGTCCACGAACTGCGCCCCGATGTGCAGCAGGCCTTTCTCGGCCACCACGCGGCGCAGCACGATGGGCACGACGATGGGCAGGCTGCAGCCCATCTCGCAGTTCAGGACGAGCCGGTCGCCCACCAGGGCCGCGCGCAGGGGCGTCTTCAGGTCGGCCTTGGCCGTGAACTGGCAGCCGGTGAGGGTCAGGTCCTGGACCATGACCTTCTGCTCGCCGTATTTGCCGTTCAGGGTGCCGGGCAGGTTGACGCTCACGCGCGCGTCGTGGCGCAGCACGATGCGTTCCAGGCTTTCCGGGAAGGCCAGGAACAAAAGCGAGGCGGGGTTGGTGATGCGGTTCAGGATCTGGGTGCGGAAGCCGAAGACCATGCCGCGCGCCGCATGCTGGGCCAGCAGGCTGATGCCTCCGGCGGCCTGGGCCAGAACATCCTGGGGCAGTCGGCCCAGCACGATGAGAAACGAAAAGGGTTCGTAGCCCACCACCTTGGCCTCGTACTTTTTGCCCAGGGTGGGGAAATGCAGGGTCAGCGGGCCGCCGATGTTGACGTCCAGGTGTACGCCCGGCAGGCGCTCGATGCGCCGGGCCTCCTCCGGCTTGCCCGGGGCGGGGCGTTTCGCGGGCTTGGCCGGTTCGGCTACAGGCTCAGCGGGCTTGGCTGGTTCGGCTGGAGTTTGCGTGGGCTCGGTCGGCTTGGCTGAAGGTTGGTCGCTCATGATCTGCTCGCTCGCGTTTTCGGGTTGGCGAAAATGACTGCGGGTTGGCGAAAATGGCCTGCGCCAAAACTCGCGGGGAAATCGCCCGGCTGGCAAGGCCGCAGGAACTAGGCGCGAGCCCGCGCGGCCTTCATCGCGTCGAGCACGCTGCCCGGCACGAACAGCCCGCCCCGGCCACGGCCCAGGCGTACGCCGGGCTTCACGGCCCCGTGGAAATCCGAGCCGCCGCTCTTGAGCAGGCCCAAGGACTCGGCCAGGCGCGCCACCTCACTGGTGTAGCGCTCGGATTGCTCGGTGTAGTACACCTCCACCCCGTCCAGGCCGAGTCCCTTCAGGTCCGTGAGGATGGCCTCCAGGTGGCGCGGCTGTGTGGAGAGCAGGCAGGGGTGGGCCAGGATGGCCAGGCCGCCATCGGCGTGCACGGCGTCGATGGCCTCCCTGGGGGCGAGCTTCTCCTTGGGGATGTGGGCCAGGCCGCCCGCGCCCAGAAAGCGCCCGAAGGCCTCGTCAAAGGTCTTGACCACCCCGGCGGCCAGCATGGCCTGGGCGATGTGCGGGCGGCCCACCACCCCGTTCGCGTGCCGGGCCACGTCCTCCATGTGCAGGTGCACGCCCACGGTGCGCAGCTTCTCGACCATGCGCTCGTTGCGGCGGCCGCGCGCCAGTTGGACGCGCTCAAGCTCGCCGGCCACGGCCCCGGCGGGATCTTCCACGAACAGGGCCAGCATGTGCGTGGGCAGCCCGGCGTATTCCAGGGACAGCTCGCAGCCGGGCACCAGCTCGAGGCCGAGCTTGTCCGCCTCGGCGCGCGCCTCGGGCAGGCCGGCCAGGGTGTCGTGGTCGGTCAGGGCGATGGCCGACAGACCGGCCTCCGCTGCGGCGCGCATGAGCTCCGCAGGGCTGAACGTCCCGTCCGAGGTGGTGGAGTGGGTATGCAGGTCGATGCGTGGCTGCACGGTTGGGCTCCGGTTGGGGGTTGCTCCGGCTGGATGCCAGAACGGGCGTCGGGAGAAGCGCCAAGTGGAACAGAATAGCGAAAGGCTGATGCAACTGCTCCAGCATAGACACGTTTCCGGCGCTGGCGTCAAGGGCGGGCGCTGGCGGGCATTCCAGCCTTGTGCCTGGGCCCTTGCTCGGGTATGCTTCCGGCACATTGCACCAGGAGGTGTCTCATGGCCCTGAACACGGAACTTACGCGTCTGCTGGCCTGCCCCAAATGCCTGGGCGGCCTGAGCGTTTTGCCCGCCCAGGATGGGCTTTTCTGCGCGGCCTGCGCCGTGGTCTACCCCGTGCGCGGCGGCATCCCGGTGATGCTGGTGGACGAGGCCTGCGCGCTGGCCAAGTGGACCGGCAGCCAGCCTGCGGCGGCGTAGACGCTGAGCGCATGGTCCTGAGCATTCGGCCCTGGCCGCCAGGCCGACGGAGGATTTGGAGCCTTGATACTGCGGCGGAATTCCCGTAGGGGAGTGCACTCAAGACAATCGGGGCGTAGCGCAGCTCGGTAGCGCGCCTGCTTTGGGAGCAGGATGTCGCATGTTCGAATCATGTCGCCCCGACCAGCCAATCAGTAGGGCTCCGAGACATTCCGCCTCGGAGCCCTTTTTATTCAGTAGCACGCTTTGCAGCAGGTTTGACGGTTCTCAACAGGGCCGGATCAGCCCATCAGCACCGCCGAGAGAGTGCGCCACGCGAGCGCCGCAGCCAGGCTGAAAACCCCGTTACCGGCGAGGCGCTGTCGGTCCAGCCGAGTGGCCACCCCATCAGCATCTCCAGGAACAGCGGGTTCGCCCACGGAAAAGGGGCAGCCCATGCCGCCCCTTCTGGCCCGCGCGAACAGTGACGAAACACCGGGCCGTGCCTGGTTACGTATAAGCACAGCTACGTTTGTTTTTCAATCTCTTCCCCGCCCCGTTCGGCGTTGCGCTCCAGAAAGACGAGGCTGAGTTCTGGGCTGACGGCCTCGCTACGCACGGGAAGATAGCCCAGGCGCTGGTACAGGCGCAGGTTGCCTGCGCTCTTGTGCCCGGTGAACAGCTGGAAGCGCCGGGCGGCGGGGAAGCTGGCTTCTGCGGCGCGCAAAAGTGCGGAGCCGAGACCCTGGCGCTGGTGGTCGGGGTGGACGATGAGCCTGCCGATGCGGCAGAGGCCCGCCTCCGGCCCCAGGCCCGCCCGCACGGAGCCGATGATGCTTTCGCCGGACACGGCCTTGAGGACCAGCAGCGTGGCGAACTCCGCCCGCAGCTCAATCAGGGTTTGGGTAAGCGGCGGGATGCTCCCGTTGCCATACAGCCTCGCCTCGGACTGGTAGGCCAGGCGCTGGAGGGCCAGGATGGCTTCGGCGTCGGCCAAGTTGGCGGCCATGATGTCCGCCGCCAGGAGCTTTGTCTGGGGGGCTGCCGGGGTCATGATCTCCTCCAGCTCCGGGGGGTGGAAAAAAGGCCCGGAGTCTCCCCCGGGCCTTGTGGTCTCTGGCCTAAGCCAGGCGTCTTACAGGTCGTAGCCGAAGGAGTCGACCATCATCTTGGTGCGGGCCTTGGAGGCGGTCATGCGCGTGGCGAGGTCCTTCTTGTACTGCTTGATGTCCAGCTGGATGGTGGCCACGCCGGAATCCATGGCCGCCTGGGCCACGGCCGGGGACACCCACTCGAGCACGCGCGGGTCCAGCGCCTTGGGGATGATGTAGTCAATGCCGAACTTGAGTTCCTTGACGCCGTAGATGGCGCAGACCTCGGGCGAAACCGGCTCCTTGGCCAGGGCGGCCAGGGCCTTGGCCGCGGCCAGCTTCATCTGCTCGTTGATGACCTTGGAGCGGACGTCGAGCGCGCCACGGAAGATGAACGGGAAGCCCAGCACGTTGTTGATCTGGTTGGGCGTGTCCGAGCGGCCGGTGGCCATGATCAGGTCGGTGCGGGCGCCCTTGGCCACGGAGTAGGCGATCTCCGGGTCCGGGTTGGCGCAGGCGAAGATCACGGGGTTCTTGGCCATGGCCTTGACGTTCTCGGCGTTGATGACGTCCTTGCCGGACAGGCCCAGGAACATGTCCGCGCCGGTCATGGCCTCGGCCATGGTGCAGGCCTTGCTTTGCGCGTAGTAGGTCTTCTCGGCGTTCATGTCCGTGCGGCCGGTGTGCAGCAGGCCCTTGGAGTCGAACATCCAGATCTGGCTCTTGTCCAGGCCCATGGCCTCGTAGAAGCGCGAGCAGGAGATGGCCGCCGCGCCGGCGCCGGAGACCACGACCTTGATGTCCTTGATGTTCTTGCCGCTGATTTCGAGCACGTTCATGAGGCCCGCGCCGGAGATGATGGCCGTGCCGTGCTGGTCGTCGTGGAAAACGGGGATGCCCATCTCCTTGATCAGCGTCTGCTCGATCTTGAAGCATTCCGGGGCCTTGATGTCCTCAAGGTTGATGCCGCCAAAGGTCGGCTCAAGCATCTTGCAGAACTCGATGACCTTGTCCGGGTCCATCTGGCGGATGTTCAGGTCATAGACGTCGATGTCGGCGAAGATCTTGAAGAGCACGCCCTTGCCTTCCATGACCGGCTTGCCGGCCTCAGGCCCGATGTTGCCCAGGCCGAGCACGGCGGTGCCGTTACTGACCACGGCCACGAGGTTGCCCTTGTTGGTGTATTCGTAGACCTTCTCCACGTCGGCGTGGATGGCCCGGCAGGCGTCGGCCACGCCGGGGGTGTAGGCCATGGACAGGTCCCGCTGCGTCTCGCAGGGTTTGATGGACACGACCTCAAGCTTGCCCTTGCGCTTCATCGAATGATACTTGAGGGCCTCTTCCTTGGTATACAGCGCCATTGCGGGTTCTCCTGTTAAAGGTGGATTCCGGGGTTGTGCCGAAGGCGACACTGGCGCGGACTTTAGTTGGCCCGGAGAGCCTCGTCAAGGGTGACGCCAGGAAGCGACACCAGCTATTGGAGTGCCCATGCCTCTTGTGAACCTCGACATTGTCCTGTTCCGGCCCAAGTACCCGGAGAACATCGGCTCCGTGGCCCGGGCCATGCTCAACATGGGGGCGAAAAACCTGGTGCTGGTGGAGCCCCAGGGCTTTGACCTGGAAAAGGCCGCGCCGCTCGCCACGTTCCACGCCCGGCATATTCTGGACGCCGCGCGCATCGTGCCCAGCCTGCGCCAGGCGCTTCTCGGCACGGCCCTGGTCATCGGCACCACGGCGCGCACCGGCGGCTGGCGCAAGGGCCTGCTTTCCCCGGCGGGCATGGCCCAAGAGCATGTGCTCCCGCGCCTGGCCGAGGGCGGCCGCGTGGCCCTGGTTTTTGGGCCGGAGGACCGGGGCCTGACCAACGAGGAGACCAGCCTGTGCGACCACCTGGTGATGATCCCGGCGCACCCGGACTGCACCTCGCTGAACCTGTCGCAGGCCGTGCTCATCCTGCTCTACGAGTGCTTCCAGCGCTCGCTGGGCGCGCCCTTTGCGCCCAAGGGCCCGCCGACGGAGCGCGACGCCTCCTTTGAGGAGCGCGACGCCCTGTTTGCCAGCATGCAGGTGGCGCTTGCGGCCATCGGCTTTCTGAAGGACCAGAACCCGGACTACTGGATGCTGCCGGTGCGCCGCTTCTTCGGGCGTTTTCGTCTGCGGCGCAATGAGTTCAACCTGCTCATGGGCGTGTGCCGGCAGGTGCGCTGGGTGGCCTCGCGGGCCGGGCACGCGGCGGGCGGGCCAGAGCCGGATCAGCCCATGCCGGATCAGTCCATGCCGAATCAGCCCATGCCGGATACGTTGGAGCGGTGCCGGGGGGAAAGGCAGGCCGCGCCTGTTGATTTTTCCAAAAAATAGGGTGACAAGAGCAGTTCTATGTGTAACCGGCGGGCGTCTGTCCGCATGCGGCCCCGGAGCATTATGGCCCGACGCACCAGCACTGCCAAGACTTTCGGCAAGACGCCCTGCGTCTGCCTTGAGGCCCTGCGTCCGGGCCTGCGCCTAGTCCTGGGGCTGGCGCTGGGCCTGCTCCTGGCCTGGCCCCTGCCGGCGCGGGCCGAGACCCGCGAACTGGTCTTCGGTATGTCGGCGGCCTTCAGCGGTCCGGCGCGCGGCCTGGGCATGGAGTATTACCGGGGGCTCATGGCCAGCTTCGAGCACACCAACGCCCAGGGCGGGGCCGGGGGCTGGCGGCTGGTGCTCTCCCTGCGCGATGACGGCTACGACCCGCTGCCCGCGCTTTCCAACACCATCGGCTTTGTGGAGCAGGAGCGCGTGTTCGCGCTGCTGGGCTACGTGGGCACGCCCACCACGGCCCGCGTGCTGCCGCTGCTCAAGCACTACGAGGCCGAGCGCATGGTCCTGCTCTTCCCTTTCACCGGCGCGGACCTCCTGCGCGAGCGCCCCTATGACCCCTTTGTGTTCAACCTGCGGCCCTCCTATTTCGATGAGACCCGCAGCCTGGTGGAGGCCCTCTTTGCCGCAGGCAAGCGCCGCATCGCCGTATTCCACCAGGCCGATGTCTACGGCCGCAACGGCTGGGACGGCGTGCGCCGGGCGCTCAAGGTCCACGGCCTGTCCATCGTGGCCGATGCCACCTACCGCCGGGGCGCGGCCTATACCCAGGACTTCCGCCGTGAGGTGGGCCTGCTGGAGGCCGCAAGGCCGGACGCGATTATAACAGTGGGCACGGCCCCGGCCTGCGCGGCCTTCATCCGCGACGCCCGCGACGCGGGCCTGCGCGCGCCCATTGCCACCCTGTCCTTTGCCGACGCCGACAACCTGGTGAAGTTCCTGTTGGCCCAGGGCCGCGTCGCCAGCCGCGACTACACCTCCGGGGTCCTCTTCTCCCAGGTGGTGCCCAGCTATGATGACGCCGCCCTGCCTGCCGTGCGGCTGTACCGCCAGGTCATGGACCAGGTCCGCGTGGCCCTGCCCGCCCAGCTCCTGCGCGAGGAGTACCTCCCGAGCCGCCACAGCTTCGTCAGCTTCGAGGGCTTCCTGGCCGGGCAGGTGCTGGCCGAGGCCGTGCGCCGCATGGCCGACGCGCCCACGCGCCCGCGCCTCATCAACGTGCTCCTGGGCATGAAGGCCCTGGACATCGGCATCGGCGAGAAGGTCAGCTTCGGGCCGGGGCACAACCAGGGCCTGCACCGGACCGCACTCGTGGTCTACCGCGACGGGGGCTTTCAGACCGTGGCAGCCCTGCCGGGGGTGCGGCCATGAGGCTCCGGGGACTGTTCCTGCGCCTCTTGGTGTTCATGGTCGCGGCCTTCGGCGTCATGGCCGTGGCCACGTCGCTCTTGTCCGGCCGGGAGCTGCACAACTCCATGGTCCGCGAGTACGAGGGCCGGGCCGTGGCCCTGGCCCGGAGCATCGCCGACGGCAACGCCGAGATTCTGCTCAGCCAGAACGCCGGGGCCATCCAGGCGGCCATCGACCTGCACCAGGAGATGGGCGATCTGTCCTACATCCTCGTGGTCGACGCCCGTGGCGATGTGGTGGCGCACACCTTCATCCCCAGCGTGCCCGAGGCGGTCATGGCCATCGTGCGCGAGGCCCCGGGCAAGGCCCACTTCGGCGCCGGGCACGAGACCCGCACCCTGATCCTGCCCCCGGACATGGAGGTCATCCACGTGGCCCAGCCCATCCTGGGCGGCAAGGGCGGCTGCGTGCACATCGGCCTGGACAAGGAGCCCATCCGCAAGGCCATCAGCCAGGCCATCCTGCGCCAGCAGATGCTGACCCTGGGCGTGTTTCTGGCCTTCGTGGTCCTGGCCGTCTTCTTCATCCGGGGCATCACCGGACCCCTGCGCGAACTCGCGGCCTATGCCCAGCGTGTGGCCGGGCACGACTTTTCGGCCACCTGCGAGGTGCGCACCAAGGACGAGATCGGCTCCCTGGCCGAGGCCATGCGCAGCATGGCCGGGCAGATCTCCGGCCACGTGACCCAGCTGGAGCAGAGCGTGTCTGCGGCCACCAGCGGGCTTCAGGACGCCCTGGGCTCGCTCTCGGCCATCGTGGGCAACATCGCCGACGGCCTCCTGGTGGTGGACGAGGCCGGGCTCATCGTGCGGCACAACCCGGCGCTCTTGCGCATGTTCGGCCTGGAGGGCATGTTCGGCGTGGACGGCCAGGGCCTCACCGGGCGCGTCTGCGCCGAGGTCTTCGGCGCAGAGGCCGGCGAGGTGGTCACCCGGTCGCGCGAGGACACCCTGAGGACGCAGGTGGTGCTGCACGAGGTGCTGGCCACCCGGTCCGACGGCACGCGCTTCCCGGCGGAGATCACGGTGTCGCGCGTGGCGCTCTCGGGCGGGGCGGTCCAGGTCTGCATCCTGCGCGACATCAGCGTGGCCAAGAAGGCCGAGCAGGAGCGCGAGCAGTCGCGCGCGCTGCTGGAGCGCATGGTCGCCGAGCGCACCCGCGACCTCTCGCGCACCAATACCCAGCTCAAGATCGAGGTGGCTGAGCGCAAGGTGGTGGGCGACGCCCTGCGCCGGGCCGAGGCCAAGTTCCGGGGCATCTTCGAGAACGCGGTCGAGGGCATCTTCCAGATGTCGCCCGAGGGGCGCTACCTCTCGGCCAACCCGGCCATGGCCCACATCTTCGGCTACTCCTCGCCCGATGAGCTCATCGCCGTCCTCTCGGACTTGAGCCCCTATGTGGAGGATTCCCGGCGCGAGCTTTTCCTGGCAACCATGGAGGAGATCGGCCAGGTGCGGGACTTCGAGTCCCAGGTGCGCCAGCGCGACGGTTTGGTGATCTGGATCTCCGAGAATGCGCGCCGGGTTGTCGACGCCGCAGGCCAGACCCTTTGCTACGAGGGCTTTGTCAGCGACATCACCCTGCGGAAAAAGGCCGAGGACCGCCTGATGCACCAGGCCTTCCACGACTCGCTCACCGGCCTGCCCAACCGCCTGCTGTTCATGGACCACCTGCGCATGGCCATGGAGCGCGCGCGCCGCCGCCCGGACTTCCGCTTCGCCGTCCTGTACATGGACCTGGACCGCTTCAAGGTCATCAACGACAGCCTGGGCCACGACATCGGCGACCAGCTGCTGCGCCACGTGTCCAGGGCGCTGCTCAATTGCGCGCGCAGCACGGACACCGTGGCCCGCTTCGGCGGCGACGAGTTCGCCATCCTGCTCGAGGACATCACCGCCCCGCGCGACACCATCCTCTTCTCCCGGCGCATCCTGGAAGACATCGCCAAGCCGCTGGACCTGGACGGCCGCGAGGTCATGACCTCCGGCAGCCTGGGCATCGTGCTGCGCACCGAGCGCTACGAGCGGCCCGAGGCGCTCCTGCGCGACGCGGACACGGCCATGTACCACGCCAAGGCCATGGGCAAGAGCCGCTTCAAGGTCTTCAACAAGAAGATGCACACCAAGGCCCTGGAGACCATGGAGACCGAGGCGGCCCTGCGCCGGGCGCTGGACATGACCCAGGAGCTGGACGAGCTGACCCTGCTCTACCAGCCCATTCTGGACATCCGCCAGGGCTGCCTGGCCGGGTTCGAGGTGCTGCTGCGCTGGCGGCGCGAGGGCGGGCGCGAGATGCTGCCCGGCGAGTTCATCCCCCTGGCCGAGGAGACCGGCATCATCTACCCCCTGGACTACTGGGTCTTTGCCCAGGCCTGCTGCGCCATCCGCAACTTCGAGCAGGCCCTGGACGCCCGGCCGCCCTTCAGCCACGCGGGCTTCGCCACGAACATCAACATCTCGGCCAAGCATTTCCGCAGCCCCATGCTGCTGGGCCACCTGGAGCAGACCCTGCGCACCTGCGGGGTGGACCCCAGGGGCATTGCGCTGGAGATCACCGAGAGCGTGCTTCTGGACAACATGGGCAGCGCCACCGAGGTGGCGGCCAGCATCCGCGAGATGGGCCTGGGCCTGTGCATCGACGACTTCGGCACCGGCTACTCCTCGCTCTCCTACATCCGGCGCTTCAGCGTGGACGCCATCAAGATCGACCGGGACTTCGTGGCCGGGCTTGGCCGGGCCGAGGCCGAGGGCGGCAGCGAGGCCATCGTCAAGACCCTGGTGACCCTGGGCGCGGGCCTGCACCTCAAGGTCGTGGGCGAGGGCGTGGAGACGCTGGAGCAACTGGCCTACCTCTCCGGCCTGGGCTGCCAGTACGCCCAGGGCTACCTCTTTGCCCCGGCCATAAGCGAGGCCGAGGCGCTGAAACTCATCAACGAGGGCGCGGCCGAGGCCTGGCCGGGGTTCCCGGAGCTGCCGGAAGCTTGAGGCCTGCCGCGAGCGGGCGCAATCGCCCTGTGCGTATTTGTTGACCCGAAGGCCGAGAGGCTGGTATTGTAGGGCATAAACTCCGAGCACCCGCGCCGGGTTCAGTGTGGGCCGGGCAGTGTGGGTGGTGCAGGGGTTGTGATCAAAACGCGACCAGAACAACAACCAAGGACAAATGTGGAAAGCATGAAACGTAACAGCCTCTCCATCGGTGTCTTTGCCCTTATTCTCGTCGCAACCCTCGCGAACCTTGCATTTGTGGAAAACTGCGGGTGGGCCCAGACTCGATGGGGCATGAACGTGAACGAAGTGATCAAGGCCACAGGCCTGCGGGTTGTACCTGCGTCCGGCGACAAACCGGCGCTCCAATATGTTGCGCCAAAGGTCGATATCTTCACGTATTCTTTTGAAGGGACATTCACTTTTGCGGAAGGGAAGGCCTTGGACAGCATCACGTTATATTCACGCCAAGGCAAGGGCTCAACGAACGATGCCGCATTCATATACCTCATAGATCGGTTAGCTGAAAAGTATGGTCAGCCCGTTCTGTTTCAGGACAACAAAGACCTCGTTTCCAGAACATACAAATGGGCAACCACATGCCTTGTTATTGACCTGATATTTATCAGTTCCGACAAAACAGATGGGGATACTCTTATCCTTAAATACAGGCCAAATTCCAGCATAGCAGATCCCAGATTTTAACTGCGCAACCACGAGACTCGCATGAAACGCCTCCCCCTTTTCGCTGTTGTCCTCGTCCTCCTCTCCGCCTGCGCACCCCAGGCCAACCTGCCGCAGACGTAATTCGGCCGGAATATGGCCGGAGGACAACAGGCGTGAGGCTGGACGGAAGGGAGGCCTGCGGTCTATGCTAAGATAGTCTGGCCCCTGTA
>Ga0154365_1136_pt1 | contig 17818 bp, 17 predicted proteins | sample RifGroA2_FD_115893 | JGI IMG/M metagenome (GOLD analysis project Ga0154365, IMG submission 115893) | Desulfovibrionales bacterium GWA2_65_9
CCAAAGGCCGGAAGCAACTGCTTCAACCTCGGCCAGACCGGAACCTCAGTCTGCATTGCTTCATACAACAGATACGCGTTTCCAGCCTTGTGGTGTTCGAGCATGAACATGAGGTAGTCGTAGTGCTCGGTAACCATAAACATCACTGCCTCATAGTGGCGTTCTGCCGAAAGATGCCGAAGAAGATCCTGAGCAGAACTGTCGAAATGAGGCCACTTTTCTTCGTCCAAAGCGAACTGGAGCAAAAACGCTTTTCTGTAGAAAAGACACAGGTCCATCGGAAGCTTCCTGGTGAACCTGCGAAACGCTTCATACTCAGCTACGTCATGGGCCACACCTTTCAAGGTCACCGACACATCACGTCCAAGGATGGCTTCACCCACATCGTGAATAACCAAGGTGGTCGTCAAGAGTCGCATGTCGAAAATGGCCGGCAAATCAGATTGAGCTTTCTCTACCAGGCTCGCACCGAGCAGAGTCATGGACAGACTGTGCTGAACCAGATCCTGCTGACGCACTTTCATCCCCAAGCCCTTGAAGCGCTTCCAACGCTTGATACCCTTGAGCAAAGTCTGAAGTTCAGACCAAATATGCACGAGCTCGGCTGTGTCACTCTGAGGAAACGGAAATGTTGACAGGCGTGTTTTCATTCTGCCTCCAAACGCAAAGTTGCTTTTGTTTTACCAAGAACAACGCTTTTTGTCAACGCGATAAAATTCTGTTATTCTATAGTTATAAACAAAATATTTATGAACAAATCAAAAATCGTTGCTATAGTCCTAGCATTACTAATTCTGCCCTTTGCGACTCAAGCTTTCTCTTGGCGCAATCTAGCTTTCTGGGACAAACAAAAAGAAGTAACTCAAATCAAAGAACCCAAAATCTTTGACGCAGTAGCACAAAAGGAAAGTCTAAAAAAATCTGCACTTTGGCAAGAAGCTTTTACTCAAAAAAAATGGGACAAACTAATTAAAGACCAAAACAATTTTCAAATTTCTGATACTGAATTAAATTTTTTGATCAAGGAAGCTATTAAAAAACAAACTAATTCACCAGTAGAAAGTGTTATTGTGGCTTTTAAAGATAATAAAACAAACATCGAAGGTCAGCTAAATGCCATGATCAAAGGTAAATTTGAGATCACGGCAAAAATTAATTCCAACGGAAAAACACTTAACCCGGTCATAGAAAAAATACGATTCAAAGGCTTCCCTGTTCCCAAAAGCTATGCAAATAGCGCCATAGAAAAATACTTTCCCGACCTCAGTGCCTTCCTGTACACGTATCCAAAATATTCCAGCATTGACGTAAGCATCAACGACGGACTTCTCAAATTAAACTACAAATAAAAAAAGTACGGACAGGTCGCGACCTGTCCGTACTTTTTTTATTTATGTTCGTACGTTTTTTATACAAGTAAAGCGATTGCAATCAAACACGCGCCAAGCGCAATCAAAAAGATTAAAGTCCAAAGTAAAACCTTACCTGCAATCTTCAATTTATTATCTAATGCTAAAACAACTGCATAACCAAAAACAATTATTGCCATAACAGAAGCCGAAAAAACCAAAAGAGTAAGCATTATGAGTGGTCCCCAAAAAGCCTCTGGCTGGAGTCCCTCACCACTGCGAGATAAGAACCAAAAAAAACTGCTAATCAAGGAGCAATATACAACAACAGCTCCGGCTTGAATTAAGCCAACAATAACTGAGGAAATTTTTTCTTTTTTAAATGGCCACATATCTTTGTATCTTATTTACATTCTTCTTCCCAGACTCTTAAACATTTTTGTTTCGGTTCACACCAACTATACCCTGCCCCGACCAAACAACCTCCAGCATCTTTATCTCCACCGATAATTCGATTATAAACCCCACAACGAACAGTAATATCACTTAAAGTTTTCGCATCCTTATTCTGAGAATTAGCAGAATATGAACTCGAAACTGTGCAAACCACAGAATCTTTTTGATAACCAACCTGCCCACCCATAATACCATCAGCCAAATTATTATCATCTTGGACAAAACTTTGGCTTTCAAGATACTGATTAACTAAAGTTGAACTTTTGTTAGTTGCTTCTGCCACCATCAAATAACCATCAATCGTCATAAGTTCAATAGTGCCATTTTGGTCAAAACGCCATTCCATCTTTTGCGGTAAAGTTGCTGAAAATGGAATTCCGGTTTGGTTGGCAGTCTCGTACAAAACTTTTCTTTCTGCCGGCCAAGAATCTAAGTCCGCCGGAACTTCAAGAACTGATTGTTGTCCTTCGACGTTGGAACTAGTTTTCACCGGCTCGTACTTGGTGCATCCTGAAACTACAATCACTAGAACAAATGTAAAAACAAACAACTTGAACCATGCACCATAAAGTGTTCCCTTTAGATGCACGGCAGGCAAGCGAAGCGATAAAACATTTTGAACAATTTTTGCTATTAGCATAAAAGTTGATGTTAATTATCAACACTTAAATTATAGCACTTCTGAAATATAAAAAAACGCCCCCAGGAACTCAGAGTTCCTAGGGGCTTCTTGTCCTTACGGACGGTTGGAGCCGAACTTGCGCACCCAGGCGATCTCCCCGCGCGGGCTCAGGATGGGTTCCTCCAGGCGCACCTCCTCGGCCAGGATGCGCGTGATGCCCAGCGGCCAGAACCCGCCCACCACAATGCCCAGCGGGATTGGGCTGTTGCGCGGCAGGGACAAGAGTTCCGCGCCGGAAAGCTCCGGGCTGACAAAGGCCGCCTCCATGCCCAGGTCGGCGTACTGCGCGGCGGTCTCAACGCTGGCCAGGTTGCAGAAGGGACCGCCGATCAAACGAAGGCCCTCGCGCACGCCCTCGCGGGACTCGAACAGCCCGGCCTGCCAGGGCGCGTTCAGCACGAACATCTTGGCCCCGCGCTCACGGGCCTCGGCCAGCAGAGCGCGGTAGCGCTCCTCCTCGGCGGGCCAGATGACCGGGGGCAGCCACCACCAGGTGCGCGCCGTGACGGGCCTGGGCACATCAAGCAGGGCCGAGCGCTCCAGCCACACGCCGACGTCCCCTGCCCGGCCTTTGCCCGCGCCGCGCGGCATGGCGCGGAACACGCCCATGTCCAGGCGCAGGGTCCGGGTGGGCGGCGAGAAGTGCCGGGGCGCGAAGGACGAGGCCTCCTTTTCCGGTGGCACGGGCCGCGCGGCCAGCTCCTTTTCCAGGTCGGCCAGGATGCGCATGAGCTCGGGCTCGCGGCGGTCGATGAGGAACACCGGGGCCTTGGCCGGCGGCAGATGCCCGCTCTGGGGCCGGGGGAAGTCCAGGCGGCCGCCCTTGGGCACGCGCCGGCGCAGGGGCATGGTCTGGTGCCAGGCGTCATCCTCGCAGCCCAGGCGCAGCAGATCGCCGGGCAAAAGGTCCAGGCGCGACTGGATGTAGGACTTGCCGCCGGGCTCCTTCTTCACCTGCCCGACCAGGCAGCCGGAGGCCGTCTCCTCGCTGGGCTTGACCGGCGGAAACGGGCGCTGCGGCAGGAAGCGGCCATGCGTCACGGGCCGCCCCAGGGCCTGCTCAATGAGCGAGAAAGCCGACTTGCGCGCCGCGGCATCGTTCGGGTTGTCGCGCAGCATGCGGTAGGCCGTGACCACATAATAGACGTAGTGCGGGCCTTTCTTGCGGCCTTCGATCTTCCAGGAGCTGACCTGGGGCAGATTCAGCAAGGGCTTGGTGACCACGTCCAGGGACAGGTCCTGGCACGAGAACAGCCGTTCGGGCTTGCTTTTGGCACCCCCTTGCCTGTACAAGCGGCGGCAGGGCTGAACGCAACGGCCACGCAGGCCGCTCTTGCCGCCGAAGAAGCTGCTCCACCAGCAGCGCCCGGACACGCAATGGCAGAGCGCGCCATGCACGAAAAGCTCCAGCTCCAGGCCCTCGGGGCAGGACTCGGCCATGAGCTTGACCTCTTCCAGGTCCAGCTCGCGCGGGAGCACCACGCGGGTGGCGCCCAGGTCCCTGGCCACCTGCAAGGCCGCCGGGTGGGTGGCGTTGGCCAGGGTGGAGATGTGGATCTCGCCCGTGAATCCGGCCTGCCGGGCCAGGCTGATGAGCCCCAGGTCCTGCACGATGAGCGCGTCGGGCTTGACCATGCGCGCCAGGCGTTCGATGAGGCCGCCAGCGGCCCGTGCGTCTTCGGGCTTGAGCAATACGTTCATGGCCACGTACACGCGCACCCCGCGCTCGTGGGCGAAGTCCACCAGCATGGCGAGTTCGCCCAGGCCGAAATTTTTTGCCTGCATGCGCGCGGAGAAATGCTTGAGCCCCAGGTACACGGCATCCGCGCCAGCGGCCACGGCGGCCAGGAAGCTCGCACGGTCGCCCGCAGGGGCCATTATTTCGGGTCGGAATATTTCAGTGCTGTTCAAAGAAGTCCTCGAAAGGTGGATGGGGAGCCCCGCACAATCCAGCGGGACAAAGGGAGAGTATGGTGGAGAGAAATTGCCGTGAAGTCAAGGTCAGGGAGGTCCGCTTCCTGGGCACCTGGGACGAGCCCAGCGACTTTGTGGAGCTGACCCTGGACAACCCCGGCTGGGAATCGTACCGGCCCGGCCAGTTCGCCATGCTGCGGGCCAAGCACTGGGGCCTGGAGCTGCCCTGGGGACGCCCTTTCTCCATCTCCCGCGTGGATGCCGAGAGCGTGACCTTCTTCGTCCAGGTGGTGGGCCGGGGCACCAGCCGCCTGGCCCGGTTGCGGCCGGACGACGTGGTCATCATCTGGGGGCCGCTGGGCAACGGCTTCAGCGCCCCGCCCGCGACCCCGACCCTGCTCCTGGCCGGGGGCATGGGCATCGCGCCCTTCCGGGGCTACATCGAGAACCATCCGAGCCCGGAGTTCCTGCACCTGCTCTTCGCCCACCGCGCATCCATTGATTTCTATCCCTACCTGAACATGTCCGAGAAGGTGCGCGCCGAATCCATCCAGGAGCGCTCCCCGGACGACCTGCCACTGATCATCGCGCGCCTTGAGGCCGCCATGGACGAATATGAAGGCGGCCTCGTGCTGGCCTGCGGGCCGACGCCCTTCCTGCGCACCGTGCAGGCCCACGCGCTGAAGAAGAACATCCGCGCCGAGGTCTCCCTTGAGAAGACCATGGCCTGCGGCGTGGGCGCCTGCCTGGGCTGCGTGTGCAAGGACGGCCAGGGCAAACATGTGCAGGTCTGCGCGCGCGGGCCGGTGTTCGCCACAGCCGACGTCCAGATCTAGGAGGACCCGTGATTGACCTGCGTGTGGAATTCGCCGGGCTGGTGCTGAAAAACCCCATCATCACCGCGTCGGGCACCTTCGGCTTCGGCCTGGAGTTTTCGTCCTTCGGCGACCTGAAGCGCCTCGGCGGCATTGTGGTCAAAGGCCTGTCGCTCAAACCGCGCGAGGGCAACCCCATGCCGCGCGTGGCCGAGACGCCCTGCGGCATGCTCAACGCCATCGGCATCCAGAACCCCGGCGTGGAGGCCTTCCTGCGCGACAAGCTGCCGCTTTTGCCCTGGCGCGAGACAGCCATCATCGCCAACATGTACGCCTGCACCGTGCCGGAGTTCGGCGAACTGGCAGGCGTCCTGTCCGGCGAGGAAGGCGTGGCCGCGCTCGAGGTCAACGTGTCCTGCCCCAACGTCACCCACGGCGGCGCGGTCTTTGGCCAGGACCCCACGCAGATCCGCAAGGTGACCGAGGAGGTCAAGAAGCGCGCCAAAGGCAAGCCGGTCATCGTCAAGCTTTCGCCCAACGTCACGGACATCGCCCTGTGCGCCCAGGCCGCAGAGGATGGCGGGGCCGACGCCGTGTCGCTCATCAACACCCTGCTCGGCATGGCTGTGGACATCCGCACCCGCAAGCCCACCCTGGCCAATGTGCTGGGCGGCCTGTCCGGCCCGGCCATCAAGCCCGTGGCTCTGCGCTGCGTGCACCAGGTCTGCCGCAAGGTTTCGATTCCGGTCATCGGCATCGGCGGCATCGTCAGCGCCGAGGACGCCCTGGAGTTCATCCTGTTGGGGGCCGCTGCGGTGCAGGTGGGCACGGCCAATTTCCTCAGGCCTGACCAGTCCTTCCGCATCATCGACGACCTGCCCAGGGCCATGATCAAGGCGCACAGCGACAGCCTGGGCGAGCTGCGCGGGAGCCTGAAATTGCCCTGAGGGCAAGCGCATATTTTGCTTGCCAGCCCAGATGTTTCGTATTAATCGTTTCGACCTCGCGGAGAGGTGTCCGAGACCGGCCTAAGGAGCACGCCTGGAAAGTGTGTGTACCCGGAAGGGTACCGGAGGTTCAAATCCTCTCCTCTCCGCCATTTTTAAAAGATACCCCGGGGAAGCCGGACGGCGGGTTCGCCGTGAACCCCGTCAGGCCCGAAAGGGAGCAGCGGTAACGGTCCGAGCCCGGGTGTCCGGTTTCCCTGAAAGAAGGGCGCAGCAATGCGCCCTTTTTTGTTGCCCATGCCCGGCGAGCTGCCGTCCTCGGTCCGGATTGCTGTTTACTTTTCGGCTACTGCTAGGTAACTACGTGCACCCGCAGCGAGTTGTTTAAAATAAAGGCTTGCTGAGGTGTTACTCTACCCCCCCAAGAGGAACAGAAATGAACACCGTCCGAGCAAAAGCCCGCCTCTCACTCTGCGTTGCCACCCTGCTCTCTCTGCTCTGCCTGCCCGGCGTCGCCCTGGCAGGCGGTTTTGCGCTGTACGAGTATGGTGCCCGGGCCAATGCCATGGGCGGCGCCACCATCGCCCTGGCCGACGACGCCTCGGCCGTTGCCTACAACCCGGCCGGCATCACGCAGATGCCCGGCACCCGGATTATGCTCGGCGCCACGGCCATTGCCCCCACGGCTGACGTCCGCGCGGGGGCAGACTCCAAAACCACGACCCAGGCCAACATCTACACCCCGCCGCACGCCTATCTGGTGCACCAGGCCGGAGAACGGGCCTGGCTCGGGATCGGCATCTTCTCGCGTTTTGGCGTGGGCACACAGTATGGCTACGAGTGGGCTGGCCGGACCAAAGTGTACCGCTCGGAACTCCAAACGTTTTCCCTTGCACCCAACTTGGCTTTGAAGCTGACGGATTCCCTTTCCATCGCCTTTGGTCCGGAGCTGATGTACAGCAGCGCAGACCTCCGCACACGCCCCACCAGCACCACGGATCAGATGATCAACGTTGATGGATTCGGATTCGGCGGACAGTTTGCGGTGCACTATAAGTTCGATGACCAGTGGAGCGCAGGCTTCACCTACCACACCAGCCAGAAGCACACGGACAAAGGAAAAGTCAAATTCACCGAGAATGCGCTCATGCAGGATGGCAACATCGCGATGAGCCTGACCCTTCCCGCCTCCTACAGCCTTGGAATCGCCTACAAGCCGAACTCCAAATGGAAGGTTGAGGCCGACGCCATCTACACCCAATGGCAGGACTATGAGAAGCTGGTCTACAGCTATGAGAAGACCATCGCCGCAGGCACACCTCCAGGGGATGTCGTGCGGGACAAGAATTGGCGCAATGTGTGGCGGTTCCAGCTCGGAGGCGAGTATCAGGCTCTGGACTGGCTTGCCCTTCGCGCCGGTTTCGTCTGGGACCAGGACCCTGTGCGCAGGGGCTACGAAGACTACATGCTGCCGACCAGTGACCGCAAGATATACAGCACCGGCTTTGGCATCACTCAGGGGGCCTTCACCTACGACGTGTCGCTCATGTACCTGGTGAACAACCACAACACTTGGGACGCCAACACGATCAATCTCGTTGGCGCTACTGAAATCTCGAAAAGCCGGGCCTACATGGCCGGGTTCTCCCTCGGCTACAAGTTCTAGCCTGCGCCACACGCCAACGCAAAAAGCCCGGGGTCAAAGCCGGGCTTTTTTGTTGCACTCATACAGGATCATTTCCGAAAGTAAATACTCAAAGGCGTCAGAGCCATCCCGCAGCATTCGCAAATCCATAACCGACATCGCCTTCCACTGCGTTCGTCGTTGCCCCCTAACAAGGCTGCGCGGCGCGCGTTCTGCCGGTCCGGGCGGGATGACCGATGTTGGAAGGATGCGGCGGCGACCTACTCGACCGGCAGGGGCCAGGCCAGGGCGGGCACGATGTCCGCGTTGGCGGGCAGAAAGATGGAGACGTCGGCCTCACCCGGGGTGAACCAGGCGAAGCGCTGGCCTTCCAACGGCACGACCTCGCCGGTAAAGGCCGTGACATGGAAGAAATGCAGGCGCACCGGCCCCTGCGGGTAGACGAAGCGCTTCTCGCGCCAGAAGATGAGCTGTGTGGAGGTGAAGGACAGCTCCTCCTGCAGTTCGCGGATGAGCGCACTCGCCAAGCCCTCGCCCGGCTCGACCTTGCCGCCGGGAAACTCCCACCAGCCAGCGTGCGCCTTGCCTTCCGGGCGTTCGACCGCCAGGAACCGGCCCGCGCGCCAGACCACGCCCGCCACGACTTCGAGATCCGGCAGCGTTCCGGGCGCGCTACTCAAGGCAGGCCTCCATCTCGGCCTGGAGCGCGGCCATTGCGGCCTCAAGCACGCCCATGCGCTCCATGAGCGTCTCGGCCCAGTCGCTGACCTCGCGGTACTGGTTGTTCACCGCGATGGCCTCGCCGCCGCTCCCGTAGGTGGCCGGATCATTCATCTTGGCCTCCAGCTCGCCCTGCTCCAGCAGCACGCGCGTGAGGTCGTGCTCGCACTTGGCGTATTCCTCGCGCAGGGGTTTGAGCTTGCGCGAAAAGGCGTTGCGCAGCTCGGCCTGCCTGCGCTTGTCCTCCTTGGAGAGACGCTTGCCGCCCTGCCCGTCCTCGGATTCCCCGCCAGCAGCGACAGCCGGGGCGCAGTCGGGCTTGCGTGCGTCGCGGCGGGACTCCTGACGCGCTTCCACAAGGGCGGCGCGGCGCTTGGCGTCATACTCCTCAAAGCTTTCGTGGTGCTGGGTGATGCCGTCGGGCCCCAGGGTCCAGATCTCCTCGGCCACCTCGCCCATGAGGTAGCGGTCGTGGGCGACCATGAGGATGGTGCCCTCGAAGTCCTTGAGCGCTGCCACCAGGCCCTCGCGGCTCTCCAGGTCCAGGTGGTTGGTGGGCTCGTCCAGGATGAGCAGGTTGGCCCGGCCCAGAAACAGGCTGGCCAGCACCAGGCGCGACTTCTCGCCGCCGGAGAGCGCGGCCACGGGCCGCTCGAAATAGCCCTCGCCCAGGAGGAACAGGCCGAGCACGCCCATGAGCTGCTCCTCCGTGCACTTGGGGTCGGAGAGGCGGCGCATCTCGGCAATGACCGTGCCCGTGGGCCGCAGGATCTCGGTCTGGTGCTGGCTGAAGTAGCCCAGCTGGGTGCTGTTGCCGAGCTTGGCGTAGCCGTGGCTGGGCGCCAGCTCGCCGGTGAGCACCTTGAGCAGCGTGGACTTGCCCGCGCCGTTGGGCGCCACCAACGCGATCTTGCGGCCGCGGAAGACCTGGAAGCTTAAGCGCGGCCAGATGCGCTTGCCTGGGCGCTCGGCGTAGGCGAACTCCAGATCGACCACGTTCACCGGAACCTTGTCGCCGCGCAGGGGTTCGGGCAGGCGGAAGGCCAGCCTGCGCCCGGGCCGGGCGGCCAGCTGGTCGCCCTTCAGGCGCGAGAGCTCGTCCTGCATCTTCTCCACGCGCTTGATCTTGCTCTGGGCCTGGGCGGCTTTCCTCGCCTTGACCCGGAAGCGGCGGATGAACTCCTGCTCGTGCTCGATGCGCGTGGACAGGTTGGCGGCCTCGCGCTGGCGCTGTTCGGCGTTCTCGGCCAGCCAGGCCAGAAATTCGCTGAAGGACCCGGCGCGCAGCACGGGCTTGGAACTGCCGAGCACCAAAACGTGCGTGCCCACGCGCTCCAGAAAGATGCGGTCGTGGGCCACATAGATGAGCGTGCCCTTGAAGTTCAGGAGATAGTCCTCCAGCCACTCCACGGCCTCCAGGTCGAGGTGGTTGGTGGGCTCGTCGAGCAGCAGGATATCCGCGCCCTGCAGCAGCACCCGGGCCAGCTTGGCGCGCTCGCGCCAGCCGCCGGAGAGCCACTCCAGCTTGCGCGAGAGGTCGTCGTCGGAGAAGCCCAGGCCGGAGAGGATGGCGCGGGCCTTGTGCTCCGGGTGGTAGCCGAACTGCGACTCCAGCCGGGCCTGGCGTTCGCTTAAGCGGCGCAGCTTGACCTCGTCCTTGGCCGCTACTGCGTGCTCCCACTCGCGCCAGAAATCGCCCCAGTTGGGCAGCGCGGCCAGCACCCAGCCGAGCAGCGGCTCCACCAGGTCGGCCCCGGAGAGCTCCTGGGCCACGTAGCCGATGCGCGCGGCCTTGGTCAGCACCACGCTGCCCTTGTCGGGCTCGGCGCGGCCCGCCAGGATCTTGAGCAGCGTACTCTTGCCCGAGCCGTTGGGTCCGGCCACAGCCAGGCGCATGCCCGGCAGGGCCTCAAAGGACAGGGCGCTGAAGAGCTCTTCGCCCCCGTAGGATTTCTCGATGTTCTGGACGGTGATCTTGGACAAAGCGTGGGCCTCCGGTTGTCCGCCCATTTAAGCTGGCGGCGTGGTGCAGATATATCGGCAGCGGCCCCCTTGGCAAGACATTGGCTTGGCCAAGTGTTGGCGCGGCCAGACCCGCCTTGGCAAGCGCCCCGGCACGGGCTATGCTCCCGCCATGTCCCACTGGTGCGTCTACCTGCTCTCCTGCGCCGATGGCACGCTGTACTGCGGCGTGACCACGGACCTGGCCCGCCGCGTGGCCGAGCACAATGCCGGCACAGCCTCCAAGTACACCCGCGCGCGTCTGCCCGTGGCGCTCGTGGCCAGCGCCCCAAGCCAGGACAAAGGCGCGGCGCTGCGCCTGGAAATCGCGGTGAAAAAGCGACCCCGAGCGGCCAAGCTGGCCTTTCTGCTGGAACAACCTGGCGCGGAACTGGCCGGAGCCCAGCAGGCGGAAACTTCGGACAGAGGAATATCCTCGTGACCAGCACGCCCGTTGACCCCTTTGCCCGCTGCACGCTCTGCCCGCGCGCCTGCGGCGTAAATCGCGCGCAAACGCCCGGCCTGTGCGCCATGGGCGCGACCCTGCGCGTGGCCCTGGCCCAGCTGCATTACGGCGAGGAACCCGTTCTCAGCGGCACGTCCCCCCTTGAAACGGGCGAAGCCCGGGGCAGCGGCACCATCTTCTTCTCCGGCTGCTCCCTGCGCTGCGTCTACTGCCAGAACCACGACATCAGTTTCGGCGGGCTCGGGCATGAGCTGAGCGTGGACGACCTCACGGCCCTGATGCTCGAGTTGCAACTGGCGGGCGCGCACAACATAAACCTCGTCACGCCCACGCACTTCACGCCCCTGGTGCGCCAGGCCATCATCCAGGCCAAGGCCAACGGACTGTGCCTGCCCGTGGTCTGGAACTCCAGCGCCTTTGAAACCGTGGAGACCCTGCGCACGCTGGAAGGCCTGGTGGACATCTTTCTACCCGACCTGCGCTACATGGACAGCCAGGCCGCCGCCCGCTACTCCGGCGCGCCGGACTACCCCAAAGCCGCCACCGCGGCCATCGCCGAGATGCACCGGCAGGTGGGCCAGTTGGTGGTTGAGGACGGAATAGCCAGGCGCGGGCTCATCATCCGTTTGCTGGTGCTGCCGGGCAACGTGGGCCGCACGGACCTCGCCCTGGACTGGATCAAAGCAAACCTCGGCACAGGCACGGCCATCAGCCTCATGGGCCAATACTACCCCGCGCACCGGGCCGGGGAATTCCCGGAGATCAACCGCAGCCTGAAGCCCATCGAATACGCCGCCGTGCGCCGCCACATGGAGCGCCTCGGCTTCAAGAACGGCTTCGTGCAGCAGGTGGGTTCCAGCGCCAGCTTCACCCCGGACTTCCGCCAGGGCGGCGACTGAAACCCTCCGGACAGTCGACAAGAGAACAACAGGACTGCGACAGCACAGCAGAGGCCACACCGGGCCTCGACGGGCCGGGCGGATTCTGGCAAGCTCACTTGAGAAGGACACACATGCCGACCTCAGAGCAGGACTTCCTCGCAGCCATCGACCGCCACTTCCCTGCCCAGGCCGAGGGCGTACTCCTTGGCCGGGGCGACGACTGCGCCATCCTCGACGCCCTGGGGCCGCTGTGCGTGAGCACGGACCTGTTTGTCGAGGGCGCGCACTTCCGGCGCGCGTATTTCTCCCCGACCGACATCGGGCACAAGGCGCTCGCCGCCGCCGCCAGCGACCTCGCGGCCATGGGCGCGGCCCCGGTGGCCTGCGCGCTGTCGCTGGTCTTGCCGGATGACGTTGACGACGCCTTCCTGGACACCATGCTGGCGGGCATGGCCGCGCTGTCCACGCGCCTGGGCCTGCCGCTGGCTGGCGGCGACCTGAGTCGTGGCCCGGCGCTGATCCTGGACCTCGTCGTGTTCGGGCGGCCCGGCCCGGCCGGAAGGCTCCTGCGCCGGGGCACCGTGCGCCCTGGAGATGAGCTGGTGATGATCGGTGAGGCCGGGCTGGCCAGGGCCGGATTGTGCGCGCTGGAGCGTGATGGTCGAGCCGCCTGTGAGCGCTGGCCAGCCGCGACGAACGCGCATTTGCGGCCCGAGCCGCGCCTGGACGACGGCCTGCTCTTGGCGGGCTTGCCGGGCGTGCGCGCGCTCATGGACGTATCCGACGGCCTGGCCCGCGACATCCCGCGCCTGCTCGGCCTGGGCACGGCCAATGCCAAACACATCCACATGAATCTGGGCGCGGATTTGCGCATCCACGAGGGCCTGCTGCACCCGGAAGCGCTGGCGTTCTTTGCCGAGCGCGGGGAACCCGCTGTGGAGGCCTATGTGCTCGGCGGCGAGGACTACGCGCTGCTGGCGGGCGTGGACCCTTCGGGCCTTTCAAGGGTGTTGGCGGCATTGCCCGCTGCGCGGCACATCGGGACGGTCACGGCCTTGCCTGGCCTGCGCGTCAATGGCGCGGCCTTCATCAAGGTCGGCTTTGACCACTTCGGCAAGGACTGACACCCATGCCTGCCGCCACTCTGCCCTCTGCCAACAAAATCGACATGACCCTGACCGTTCTGGGCTACGTGCGCTCAAAGCTCACGGACCGCGAAACCGCGCCCAAGTCCGGCGCCGAGGGCGCGCCCGAGGCCTGGCTGGAGCTGGACCCGGCCTACGCCCCGGCGCTGCTCGGCCTTGAGGTCGGGAGCCGCATCCTGGTCATCACCTGGCTGCACCAGGGCGACCGCAGCGTGCTGCAATGCCATCCGCGGGCCTTCAAAAGCAGACCCCTGCGCGGAGTCTTCGCCACGCGCTCGCCGGACCGGCCCAACCCGCTGGGGCTGCATGAGGTCACGATCCGCGAGATCGCGGAACCGGCGCGGCTGCGGGTGTATCCGCTGGAGGCCATCGACGGCACGCCGGTGATTGACGTAAAAAAGGTGACGTGAAGAAGGTGGGCTGACGGGCCGGACAGGGGAGCGTCGGCCGAGTGCTACAACACCTGGCCCTTGAGTACCGCGTTGCACTTGTTCAGCTCTTTGAGGGCCTTGGCGCGCAGCTCCGTGACTTCGTCGAGCTTGTCCTGCAGCTTGGCCACATTGCGCCGGGCGATATCCTGAAACTTGCTGTGCCGAGGGTCTTGGCTGGTCTTGAAGGCGGGCTTGGCTTTCTCGTCGGCGATCTCTCGGGTCAGGGGCTTGATCTTCTTCTCAAAGTCCTGAATCCGGGTGCCCAGTTCCTTGCGCCGCAGCTTGAGGGACTCGGTATTGTCTGTCTTGGTCATGGCCATGCGGGCACCTTGGGGCTGTTACGTGACAGGGGTGGACGGGATGGCGACACATCGCCCCTGGGCCGGGGTTTGTCAACCGGAGGAGCAGATCAGGGGGTGAGAGTTGCCAGGGGTGGCAGTGCCAGATGAATACTAGTTCTGTACACCAAGTCATTATATACAGCCATAAAATAAACGCGTATTAGTTAACTCAAAGGCAATGATCACTCCTGTTAGGCTTGTTTTAACCTAATGTTGTCGCGGACAAGTCAAATCATCGTTATTTCGAGTGTCTACAGGAAAGATCAAAATTGTGGGGAGCATCCCAATGTCAGGCGAGGAATTATCAACATTAAAATCAGACCTACTGAACACATGTAGGCTATACAAAGAGCGTATTGACAGAGCAAAAAGAATATACATTGAAAACAGAGCATATGCACTTAAAGACAATAGAGATATTGAGTACGATATTAAGAATAAAGTAGCAAAATATTTTTCAATTGAATACTCTTCAGTTGCTTTTACTGGTTCAGCCCAAATTGGGTTTAGTATCCATAAAGACACACTTTTTGATCAAAACACGTCTGATTTAGATATTGCCTGTATCGATCTAGAATTATTTAACAACACATGGAAGGACATAATAAAGACAACACGAGCATTTACTGACGTCACCCCATTTTCTGGCGATGAAGATTCGCTAGAAATTCTAAAGGAAAGCATTGTTAAACGCGGCATGGTGCTGATAGACAACATGCCAAGATCGTCAAAAAGCGTGCAGTACCGCGAACTTCAACACAGGCTGTCGCGGGAATATTCTAAACATTTTTCAAAAGTTACTCTGGCCATCTATATGAATGAGTATGCATTTTGCTGGAAGCAAGACAGCGCCCTGTCCACATTAATCAACGAGTGATGTATGGAAAATGAGCTTCGGTACCAAGTCCGCTCGCGCGAGATCGTAGATCTATATAGCGCGATGCGAAGAGCGAGACTAGTGATTCACGCCTATTTTCAGCGTAACCTTGTGTGGCGAGATGCCCACAGAAGAGATTTTATTGAAACTATCCAAAAAGGATTCCCATTTCCTCAGATATTTCTCGCGCGTGGCCCAATCAATCTTGAAACAATGGAAGCCCAACAGTGCATCGTTGATGGTCAGCAAAGACTTAATGCCATAAAGGATTATATTGAAGACAAGCTTGACGTGAATGGCAAACGTTTTTCAGATCTTACCCCCAGAGAAAAGGAATCATTTCTGAAATATGAGGTCGCAGTTATTGACTTCGATCTCGAATCGGACGACGCTCGACTCAAAGAGATATTCCACCGCCTTAACAGAACATACTACTCACTGTCTGCTATTGAGCGACTCGCCTCAGAGTATAGCGCTTCTGAGTTCCTCATAGTCGCACGAGCTTTGTGCGGTGAATTATCAGTCATCGCAGAAGAAGATGTTGATGACCTTCACACCAGTGATGATCTCGAATTCTCTACGGAGACTAGTCAGTTTAATCGCGACCCTGCAATATCAGAAGAATCGTGGCTATGGCTTTTAGAGAATAACGATGGTCCCTACAAGCAAATACTGCAAGCACGTCAAATATTTTCAAAATTTGAGTTCGACCGCAAAGTCCCACTCATGTTTACGCTAAACCTAATGTGCACCCATATTTCGGGCGCGTACTATAATCGAAATGACAAGGTTCGCAAGTTTCTTGAGGATCACGTTAATGATTTCCCTGAAAAGGAAACAACCGTTAACGTACTCAACACCTCGGCACGATATATATCATCTCTTGAACTTCCAGAAAATTGCATGTGGTGGTCAAAAGCGAACTTCTTCACCTTAATGGCTGAGTTCTCTCGTGATGGTCAATACTTACAGATTCCTACAGCCATGGTAAAAGATAAACTTCTAGGATTTGAAAGAACCTTACCGGAGACTTATTCCCTTGCTGCCCGTGAGGCAACTAGCAGAAAGAGTCAGCGTGAACAAAGAGCGTTAGCATTACGGACCTTGCTGCTCTAATCTGAGCGAAGTGACCTGCCGGGTTTGTTCGAACCAAATACCTCAAAAGGCCCGCCGCTTGCGCGACGGGCCTTCGTTTAGCCATTCGTTTAATCTGTCAGCCTAGAACATGTCCTGCACGCCGTGCGGGTCCTTGAACTCCACAGCCTTGTCCCACATGAGCTTCTTGTCGCCGCGAGCGTCCAGGTACTTGGCCAGCTCCAGGTCAACCTTGATGGGCACGTCCACGCCAGCCTTGCTCAACGCCTGGCGCAGGTAGCCCTCGGCCTTGCTGGCAAAGGCGGTGGAGTCGCCCAGCACGCGCATGGCCTCGGTCGGGTTGTGGAAGCCCATGGAGTTCTCCGCGCCGATGAACAGCGAGCGGTAGAAGGCCTCCTCGTAGTAGTCGCGTGCCTTGTCATACAGGGCCTTGTCGATGACCTTGCCCTCGGCCTGGGCCTTGTGCGCGGTCTCGATGAGCTTGGCCACCGTGGCCGTGGCGTACCCGGCGCGGATCTGCATCGACGCGGTGCGGTCCTGGATGGTCGTGACCTGCTCCTTGAGCCAGGCCGCCGTCTCGGTGTGGCACTGCATGCAGGCCTTCATGTCGTTCTTGAGCGGGCTCATCACGCGGTGGTCGCTGAACTTCTTCACGCCCTGCTTGGTATACGGCATGTGGCAGTCGGCGCAGGCGGCCCCGGCCTTCCAGTGGGTGCTCTTGTTGCTGAACAGCTCGAATTCCGGGTGGCGGATGAAGCCCATCTTGTAGCCGGTGACGTTCTGCTTCCACTCGCGGTAGGAGTCGTCCGAGCGGATGACCTTGATGATGTTCTCAACCGTGATGGCGCCCCACTTGCTCCCCTGCCAAGGGAAGAACAGGCCCACCGACTGCATCTCCTTGTTCTTGGGAATATTGTAGGTCACGTGGCACTGGGCGCACACGGCGGAGCGCTTCTCCTGGCGGGTCATGGTCTTCTGGTCGACCTTCATGGCGTCCAGCGCCGCGCCAAGCGTGAACCCGCGCGAAATCTTCAGCCCCATGTCCTTGTTGTCGTGACAGTCGATGCAGGCCACGCCCAGCTCCCGGTTCTTCTCCGGGATCATGGCGATGATTTCCTTGTAGGGCTTCTTGTAGTAGTCCTCGCCCAACTGCTTCTGGAGCTGCACGGAATAGGGCGTCTTGCAGGAGAGGCACACGGCCCCAGCCTTGAGGCGCGAAGCGTCGACCTCCAGCTGGTCGCGCAGCATGCGCGAATGGCCCTTGGGCTCGTTGTACTCCACGCCAAAGCCCCAGCCGTTGAACAGCAGCGCCATGTACGGGAACTCGGCCAACTTGTCGTAGGTCAGGTGGTCGGCGTCAAAGCCGCGCTTATACTTGCTCTTGCCAGCGGGCTCGGGCTCGTTGGTCTTCTTCCAGGTCTCAAATTCTTCCGGATAGGCCTTGCCCCACAGCTCCGGGTCGATCTCGTTGTCCGGGATGGCGACGGTCTTGACCATCTCCGGTTTGCCCGGCGCGCAGCCATACGGGATGACCAGATACGCCAGCGCCAAAGCCACTGTAACGATGAACAGGGTGCCCTTCTTCCTCAAAGCCATATCGCTCCTCCTCCCGTACCGTGCGTTGTTCCCCTGCAACGGAGAAATTTGGTGTGCTCTTTGTCCAGGCGCTTGCTGTTTCGATTACTGCGTCTCGATCCCGCCGCTGCGCTTGTGCATGATGCGGCGGTGGCAGTCGGTACAGCTGCGCTCCTGGTTGATCATCTCCACGGTGCTCTCGTGGCAGCGGATGCAGTTGGCCTGCACGATCTTACGGCCATGCTCGGTGATGCGGATGTCGTCCGGAACGCGTCCGGCGTTGAACAACACCAGGTCCTTCATGCCGTCGATGGACTTCCAGACATAGTGCTCAGGCATGTTCTCGTTGGGCAGGTGGCAGTCCACGCAGGCCTTGCGCCGGTGCGCGCCCTGATGAAACCAGGCCTCGTAATGAGACTCATGGATGTGGCAGGAGGCGCAGAAGTCCGGGGTCTCCGATTTGGCCAGGAGCTGCGGC
>Ga0154365_1138_pt4 | contig 17330 bp, 14 predicted proteins | sample RifGroA2_FD_115893 | JGI IMG/M metagenome (GOLD analysis project Ga0154365, IMG submission 115893) | Desulfovibrionales bacterium GWA2_65_9
CGCTGAAGCTCGACCGGGAGCTGGGCTTTGGCGACATCTCGTTCACGCTGTTGAAGGAACTGGAGATGTTGCAGCCCTTTGGCATGGGCAACCCGGAGCCGCTGTTTGTGTCGCCGCCGGTGCTGGTGAAGAACTACCGGGTCTTTGGCAAGGACCACGTGAAGCTTGGGCTGGCGGAGCAGGGCGCGGTTGACCGTCCCGGAGTTCTGCTCCCGGCCAAGGTCTGGCGCAAGGCCAGTGAGCTGACCAGCGCGGTGCAGGGCAAGCTCATGCGTTTTGCCTTCACGCCGAGGATTGATAGGTTTGACGGCATCCCGAAGATTGAGTTGCAGGTGAAGGATTGGGATGAGTAGGGGGTGATATATCGCTCATTGCTCTACGGGAGGGATAGATGGATAAGATAATTAAAGAAGGAAGGTCACTTCTCAAACATTTCGAAGATCGGAAGGCTCGAGCACGGGAACGGCTAACTCGGGATGGAAGCTCCTGGATGTGCTTTGCCTTGTTGGGCTTTGCAATGGATAGCGAAATGGTTTCTCTTGGCAAAGATGCACTTTTTCGGCGTGTTGAAGAACCACCTGGAGAAGTTGAACTCGCTTGCGCGCTCAAGAATCGTGCTATATTTTCTAGTGTAGCTCGCTATTCACATTCAATTTCATATGAACTCGCAATTTCTTCAGACTTAGAGCATGAAGCAAATGAATTATTCACATATGCGTGGTGGATTGTTTCGGCGCTACGTGTACGCACATCGTCTGATTTCCTTGTGCCAGTTGCGGCAAGTTGTTCGTGGTCTGTTATTGCAGCTGCACCAGATCAGACGGTTGATGTTCACTTCGTAGAAGACGTTCCAAAGGCACATCGCTTTAATGATAATATAAAGATTACGAATGATGACATCGCGTGGGTCGCTGATAATATTTCAATATTTTCAAAGTTACTTGAATTTAATCAGTTCCGTCTTGCGATAGATGCGTTAACGACACATAGCCATCAAGCAAGCCTTCGAATGGTATTGGCATCTATCTGGGCTGGTGTTGAGGCACTATTTGAGATTCAAAGTGAGTTAAAATTTCGCCTGGCAACGTATATCGCATCATTCCTTGAGCCTCGAGGCATGTCTCGCTATGAGTTGTTTTCTTCCGTTAAAAGGCAGTATGATTTTCGATCAAAGGCAGTGCATGGTTCACAAATCTCGGATGAAGAATTGTATAAAAATATCCGCTCAATGCGCATAATGCTCTCTCGAATTATATGTAGGATAATGGAACATGGTGAAGTCCCTACTGTAAAATATTTGGACTCCATTGTGTTTGAAGATTAGTGACGTTTTCTTTCAGCAAGTATACAAGTCACGTTTGCCATGAGATGACAACAAAATACGGCCCCGAAGCTCCCGCTTCGGGGCCTTCTCATTCCCTCACTTATGAGCCGCAGCCCTAGAACTTCTCGAACCCGTCGTCCTCGTGCTGCGGCGCATCGTCGTGCGGGCCGCGAGGGGCAGGGGCAGCCGCCAGCGCCAGCGGCTTGCCGCGCTGCACGCTCTCGCCGAGCTTGAAGAACTGCATCTCCCGCTGCAGGCGCTGCGCCTGGGCCGCCAGCTCCTCGCTGGTGCTGGCCGTCTCCTCCGAGGCCGAGGCGTTCTGCTGGATAACCTGGTCCAGCTGCTGGATGGCCTTGTTCATCTGGTCCGCGCCCAGGCTCTGCTCGCGGCACGATGCCGTGATCTCCTGCACCAGCTCGCTGGTGCGCTCGATGTCTGGCACGATCTTCGTGAGCATGCCCCCGGCCTTCTCGGCCACGGCCAGGCTGTTGGCCGAGAGCTGCCCGATCTCGCCCGCAGCCGCGCCGCTGCGCTCGGCCAGCTTGCGCACCTCGGCCGCCACCACGGCAAAGCCCTTGCCGTGCTCGCCCGCGCGCGCCGCCTCGATGGCCGCATTGAGAGCCAGCAGGTTCGTCTGCCGGGCTATCTCCTCGATGAACCCGATCTTGTCCACGATCTCGCGCATGGCCATCACGGTCTGGTCCACGGCCTTGCCGCCTTCCTTGGCGTCCTCGGCGCTTTTCCGGGCCAGGGCCTCGGTGGTCTGGGCGTTGTCCGCGTTCTGGCGGATGTTTGCGGCCATCTGCTCCACGCTGGAGGAGATCTCCTCCACGCTGGCGGCCTGCTCGGTGGCCCCCTGGGACAGGGATTCGCTGGACGCGGACAGTTCCTCGGACCCGGAGGCCACGGCCTCGGCCGAGCCGTTCACGCCCACGACAACCGAGCGCAGCCGCCCGACCATGTCCGTGAGGGCTGCGGCCAGCGCGCCGATTTCGTCCTTCTGGTCCACGTCGATGCGCGCGGCGAGATCGCCCCCGGCGAGCTCCTTGGCGAAAACCAGGCCCTTGTGCACCGGTCCGGTGATGGCCCTGGTGATGAGCACGGCGGCCAGCGCGCCGAGCAGGATGGCCAGCAGCGCGCCAGCGGCCAGCACGGTGCGCGCCAAGGCTATCTCGCCGAACATCTTGGATTTCTGGTCGTCACGCGCGGCCTCGCAAGCCTTCTGCATCTCGCGCGCGGTGGTGACTATATGTTGCTCCATGTCCTTCTGGTGCGAGAGGGCCTGGGTGTATTCATCCAGGAGCTTCATGTACGCCGCAGTTTCACCGATAATCTTCTCGGCCTGGGTGATGTTCTCCTGCGTCTTGAGGCGCGCCTTGAGCCCCTGCGCCAGGGTGGTGATGGATTGTCCAAGGACCTGCGCCTTCTGGGCATGGGCCGGGTCGGCAGTCTGGATGTAGTACATGACCGTCAAGCGCATGGTGATGATCTGGGCCTCGGTTCTGCTGGCATCGTTCGCGTTGGCCAGCAGCTTCTCCAGCGTTATCCCGTCCGTCTTGGCGCGGATCATTTTGGTCATCTCGGCGCTCTGGCTGGCGCTCAGAGCCTGGGCCTCCATGGTGGCGCGCAGCGCGGCCTCGCCCATGGCCTTCTGGACCCGCATGCGCGTGAACTCGCTCTCCGCATAGCCCTTGAAGGCCGCATCATAGCCCTGTGTGGTCTTGGTCACCTGATCCATCTGCTCGCTGTTGACCGCGTCCGTGAACAGGTCTTTGTAGGTTTTTGCCTTGGCCTGGATGCCAGCAACGTTCTTGCCCACTTCCTCAATGCTCTTCTGATCACGCCGGATCTGGAAGTTTTTCTCATGCCGCCTGCTTTCCAGCACCATTTTGATGATGTCGGTCATGGCGTCGGCCTTGTCCACCCGGTCGAGTGTCTTGGAGAAGCCATGCCAGGCCAGGGCGGCCAGCAGCGCGGTGAGCGTGAGCACGACGGCGAAGCCCAGGCCGAGTTTCACGGACAAGCGGAGATTTTTCATGTGGGCACCTCAACGTTCAAGAATAGTTTGCAAGGCTATGAAGACGTAGCTGAATTTATAGAATTCCGCAACGCCTGTTGGAATATATTGGTGCTCCATCATCGTGCCTGTTCTGCGCACTTCGTATTTTGCGCAGAAAGTACGAATATCCCCCTTGACGGTCCGTCCTTGCCTCGGTAAATACGCTTCATCAAGATATATTTATATAGTCTCAAACTGAGCATGTTCGGAGCCGAATGACCGACCTCCTGCGCATACACAAAGCCCTGGCTGACGAGACGCGCCTGCGCCTCGCCGGGATCCTGCGCCGCTTTGAGCTGAACGTCGGCGAGCTGGTGGCCGTCATGGGCATGAGCCAGCCGCGCATCTCCCGGCACCTCAAAATCCTCGTAGAGGCCGGGCTGGTGGACTGCCGCCGCGAGGGCCTGTGGGCCTTCTATTGCGCCGCCGCAACAGGACCGGGCAGCGAGGTGCTGGGCATCTCCGCCGGGTTCATGGACAGGCCGGAGTTCGCTGCGGACGCACAACGCGCCGAGGCCGCCGTGCGTGAACGCGTGCAGGCCACGCGCCGCTTCTTTGACGCCGTGGCCGGGCACTGGCGCGACCTCTCGCGCGAGGTGCTGGGCGAGCTGGACCTGCCGGGCGTCATCGCCAGCCGCGTGCCCGAGGGCGCAGCCGTGGCCGATCTGGGCTGCGGCCCGGGCGAGTTGCTGGAGCGTCTGAGTGGGAGCGCCTGCCTGGTCATCGGCGTGGACAATTCGCCGCGCATGCTGGAGCTGGCGGGCCAGCGCCTGAACGACAACGGCAAGCACGCACCGGAAGGCCGGGCCTCCCACAATGGTCGTGCCGGCGTCAGCCTGCGCCTGGGCGACCTGACGCACCTGCCCCTGCGCGAGGGCGAGGCCCAGGCAGCCGTGTTCTCCATGGTCCTGCACCACCTGCCGGACCCCGTGGCCGCATTGTCCGAGGCCCGGCGCGTGCTGTGTCCCGGCGGCCGGCTGATCATCGCCGACTTCGACCGCCACAAGAACGAGGCCATGCGCGTGCTGTACGGCGATGCGCGCCTGGGCCTGGACCGGCAGCAACTGCGCACATGGCTTGAAGAGGCCGGGTTTATGCCCGGTTTGATGGAACTGTACCCTGCCAACCAGGGGCTTCAGGTGCTTATCGCCGAGGCGGCGAGACCCTAGCCACGGCCCTGGTTCAACCTCTTTCGCAAACACCTTTGGAGGATAACGAGATGATGGAACTTGACCTGAAAATGAATTACCGCGTTGCCGACCTGTCCCTGGCCGAGTGGGGCCGCAAGGAGCTGCAGCTCTCCGAGAACGAGATGCCCGGCCTGATGGCGCTCCGGAAGAAGTATGGCAAAAAGAAGCCCTTGAAAGGCCTGAAGATCATGGGCAGCCTGCACATGACCATCCAGACGGCCATGCTCATCGAGACCCTCTCCGCCCTGGGCGCGGACCTGCGCTGGGCTTCCTGCAACATCTTCAGCACCCAGGACCACGCGGCGGCGGCCATCGCCAAGTCCAAGACCGCCAAGGTCTTCGCCTGGAAGGGCGAGAGCCTGGAAGAGTACTGGTGGTGCACCGAGCAGGCCCTCACCTGGCCTGACGGTTCCGGCCCGGACCTCATCGTGGACGACGGCGGCGACGCCACGCTCATGATTCACCACGGCGCCAAGTGCGAGAAGCAGCCTGCGCTGCTCAAGAAGAAGGTGGACAACAAGGAATTCCAGATCATCATGGACCGCCTGGCCCACGGGTACAAGTCCGACCCCAAGAAGTGGACCAAGATCGCGGCCAAGGTGCGCGGCGTGTCCGAGGAAACCACCACCGGCGTGCACCGCCTGTACGAGATGCAGAAGAAGGGCGAGCTGCTCTTCCCGGCCATCAACGTCAACGACTCCGTGACCAAGAGCAAGTTCGACAACCTGTACGGCTGCCGTGAGTCCCTGGCTGATGGCATCAAGCGCGCCACGGACATCATGATCGCGGGCAAGGTCTGCGTTGTCGTGGGCTACGGCGACGTGGGCAAGGGCTGCGCCCAGTCCATGCGCGGCTTCGGCGCGCGCGTCATTATCACCGAGATCGACCCCATCTGCGCGCTCCAGGCGGCCATGGAGGGCTACGAGGTCCTGCCCATGGACAAGGCCTGCGAACTCGGCGACATCTTCATCACCGCCACGGGCAACTTCCACGTGGTGGGCGCCAAGCACATGGTCAAGATGAAGGACGAAGCCATCCTCTGCAATATCGGACACTTCGATTCCGAGATTGAGATGAGCTTCCTGGAAACCAACCTGAAGTGCAAGAAGCTTGAGATCAAGCCCCAGGTCGACAAGTGGACCCTGCCCGGCGGCAAGTCCCTCATCGTTCTGGCCGAGGGCCGTCTGGTGAACCTGGGCTGCGCCACCGGCCACCCCAGCTTCGTCATGAGCAACTCCTTCACCAACCAGGTGCTGGCCCAGCTGGACCTGGCGGCCAACAAGTACGAGCCCAAGGTCATGATCCTGCCCAAGAAGCTGGACGAGGAAGTGGCGCGCCTGCACCTGGAGCGCCTGGGCGTGCAGCTGGACAAGCTGACCAAGCAGCAGGCCGACTACCTGGGCGTGGCCCAGGACGGCCCCTACAAGCCGGAGCACTACCGCTACTAGAGAGAGTTTCTGGGGGGGCTGAGGCCCCCCAGACCCCCCCATTGCGTCGAAAGGGCTGTTTCAGGAGAAACCTGATCCAGCCCTTTCGGCTTGTGTAGACTTGTCACGGGAGAGCGCCATTCTCTTTGTCCTTGTGCCTCGACTCCCAAAAGGGCCAACCGCGCGCGGGTTTTTGAGCGTCTCCGCTCAAAAACCCGCGCGCATTGTCTACGCCCAGCCAAACCAACGCCTTTGCCCAGGCCACCCCGGCCCAGGCCCTATGGGGAGTCCAGAGGGCCTCAGGCCCTTTGGCCGCCGGAGGCTATCCCCTCCTTCATTTGCCCCAACTCGCGCCGCGCCGCAGCCTTGAGCGCCTTGCCCACGCGCGCCAGCAGTGTTGAGGGGACATTCCAGCAGTGCCAGTAGAGCGGCACCGGCATGGGGGCAGGGCAGAGGTCCATCAGCGCGCCCGAGGCCAGGTGCCCGTCTGCCTGGAGATGCGGGATGAGCCCGTACCCGGCCTGGCCCAGCACGAAGTCCACGAAGCGCTCGGAGTTGGGCACGTGGTGGCGCGGCGCGCTGTCCGGGCTTGCGCCCAGGGTCTGCTTCAGGAACTGGTCATGCACGTTGTCATCGCGGTTGAAGACCACGGCCGGTGCCTTCCAGGCCGCCTTGAGCGTGAGTCCCTGCGGGAACCAGCGCGCGGCAAAGGCTGGCGCGCAGGCGCAGTGGTAGCGCATGACGCCCAGGCGTTCGGCCCGGCAGCCCTGGGTCGGGGCCTCGCGCGTGCTCACGCAGCCCGCCACCTCGCCCCCGCGCAACAGTTCCAGGGTGCGCTCCTGGTCGTCCACGCGCAGGTCCAGCACCAGGCGTTCTGCTACCAGCACCGGGAGCACGGCCTTGGTGAACCAGGTCGCCAGGGTGTCGGCGTTGACGGCCAGGGCCAGGGTCTGCCAGGGGGCCTCGGCGCTGCCGGAAGTCCCTGCCGGGGCGAACTGCCGGGCCAGGTCATGCTCCAGCTCCACCTCCAGCAGGCCCACGCGCCGCGCGTGCCGGAGCAGCGCCCGGCCCGGCCCCGTGGGACGCGGAGGCTGCGTGCGCGTGAGCACAGGCTGGCCCACGGTTTCCTCCATCTGCCGGATGCGCTGCGACACCGCGGATTGCGTGAGGCGAAGCCGCCTCGCCGCGCGCTCGAACCCGCCCTCGTCCACCACTGCCGCCAGGGTCTCCAGGAGTTTCGCTTCGATCATGGAGGTTCATTAGCACAACTTATTGGAATTGAAAAGAATGAATTGTACTATTTATCACCGGGCGGCTAGCACAGGCATCGAGGACGGGAGGTGAGCATGTCGGGAGTGCAGGTGCTGTGGCCGCAGTTGGCGCAGGGGTTTGGCTTGAGCTTTGGCCTTATCGTGGCCATTGGCGCGCAGAACGTGTTCGTGCTGACCCAGGGGGCGCGCGGGCATCGGCCTTGGCTGGTGGCCGGGGTGTGCACGGCCTGCGACGCGCTGCTCATCGCCGCCGGGGTTGGCGGTGTCGGCATGGCTGCGGCAAAGGCTCCCCTGGTGGCGGGCCTGCTGAGCCTGGCTGGGGTGCTGTTCCTGGCGGTCTATGGCCTGCGGGCCTTGAAGAACGCTCTGCGTGGCGAAAGCCTGGGATTGGACGACGAAGCTGAGCCCGCGCCGCTCGGGGTCATCCTGCTCACGGCCCTGGGCGTGAGTCTGCTTAATCCCCATGCCCTGCTGGACACGGTGGTGCTCATCGGCGGGTTGTCCGCCCGGTTGGATGCTCCGGGCAGGTTCAGCTTCGGGCTGGGGGCGGCGCTGGCTTCGGCCTGCTGGTTTTTTGCGCTCAGTCTGGGCGGGCGGCTCTTGGCCCCGGTGCTGCGCAGGCCAAAAGCCTGGCGCATGCTGGACGCCCTGGTCTGCCTGACCATGTGGACGCTGGCCGCAGCGCTCGGCCGGGATGTGCTCGACGGCCCGGGTTGGGTGATTCTGTTGGGGCTATGAACAGTCCAGGGTTGTGCAGTTCCGGCCCGCATCCTTGGACCGGTACATCATGGCGTCGGCCCGCGCGGCCAGTGATTCCAGGGTGTCGTTGTCCACAGCCAGGCTGCCGCCCACGGATACGGTGACCCTGAGCATGCTCTCTGTTCCTTGGACTGGCAGGGCAGAGGCCGCCACCAGTCGGCGCATGCGCTCCGCCACGGTCCGGAACATGGCCCCATCCACGCCAGGCACCAAGACGACGAACTCCTCGCCGCCCCAGCGGCTGACCCTGTCCGGCCGGCGCAAGGCGTTGGTCAGCGTCTTGCCCACCATGACGAGAATCTGGTCGCCGATCTCGTGGCCGAAGGTGTCGTTCACGTCCTTGAAGTTGTCGATGTCCACGAAGAGCAAGCCAAAGGGCACCTGATAGCGGCGCAAGGCCATGATCATGCGCTCGAACTCCAGGCTGGCGAAGCGCCTGTTGCCCAGCCCGGTGAGCGTGTCAATCAAGGCAATGTGCTTCAACTCTCTCAGCTCATTCAGTATTTTGCACTTGTCGGAGCTGTCGGAGAAGATCTCCACGGCTCCGATGATGTTGCCCGATTCATCGTGCATGGGCGCGATGCGAATGCTTACCGGCACCCGGTGCCCGTCCTTGTGGTGCAGGAAGATCTCGGCCTCGCGCGGGATGCCGTCTTTGATGGTGCTGGCGAGGGGACAGCCATGAAGGCAGAGCTGCGTGCCCTCCTGGTCTGTATGCATGAGCAGGTTGTCCGCGCAGCCGTGACCGACCAGCATTGCGGCGCTGTAGCCGGTGATCCGCTCGGCGCCACGGTTCCAGTAGGTGATGGTCCTGTTGGCATCGACAAAATAGACCCCGTCGTAGAGGCTGTCGATGAGCTGCTTGTAGAAGTCCTGGGTCACATAGTCTCCTCGTGGCAGCGTGGCTGTGGCGCTTAAGCGGGCAAATACTCACCTCAAAGATAGGGATGATTGACATTCCGGTCAAGCCGGGGGGCATTGGAATGATTAATGACAGCAGTTGCATGAACAGAAAAGGGCGCCCAGAGAAGATCCCCGGACGCCCTTGTCGGCGTGGCGTGGTGTCTGCTGTGGGCAGCTAGAAGCAGACGGCTACCAGATTGAACGGGGTGTAGTTGGTGTCCGGGTTCTCGGCGTAGCGGCAACCCATGCGCGAGGCGTCGCGCTTGTTGATGATGTCATCCTCCGAGCCTTTGTAATACTCACACTCGTTGTTGTAGCAGACAACAATGACGCCCCAGCCCGTTTCAGGCGGGGCCAGCCAGGCCTCCATGGGTTTGTTGCAGTGCGGGCAGACGCGGTCTTCCAGTTCGGTGATGATCCCTGCATATTCATGAATCACGGTGGATTGCTCCTTGTTAGTGCTTGGGTGGTCAGACCCGGAAAAGGTAAGTCCTCGGCGCGCCGCGTCAAGGGGTATCAGAAGCTGGTCTTGCGGGAGGGGCTGTCCTGGGCCGCGCCGGATTCCGTCGGCTGCCCATCGGCGGACTCGTCCAGTTCCTGCTGATCCTGCGCAGCGGGATTCTGCACGCCGAGATTCTGGACATCCTGATCCTGCGTATCCTGATCCAGGACACCGTCTTCCAAAGGCTCCGCATCCGCACCAAGAGCGGTCGTTCCCTGGCCGGACTGGCGCAGCTCGCGCAACAGGCGGAACAGGGTGCGGCTGGAGCGCGGGGGCTTGTTCTTCTCCGCTTCCGCGCGGGCGTTGCGCGTGAGCTGGCGAATCTTGCTGCGCACCTCGACCTGCTCGTCTTCCGGGGCCAGGACCACGATGCCCTCCAGGCCGGATTCGTCCCCGGCGAGCAGCGCCGCGCGCCAGGACTCCACGGCGTGGAACTCCCGCGCCTGGCTGCGGTTGCCGGATTCCATGTCCTCAACGGCCAGGGCCAGCGGGTCGGCGTCGGTGTCGCGCATGAGCGCGCCGATGAACTGGAGCTGGCGGCGCTTGGCCTCGTGCTTGGCCAGGCTCTTGAATTCCATGATCGCCTCCAGGAGGCGCGGAGGCAGGTCCAGCTTGGAGAGGGCCGATTCGGGCAGCTCGGCCAGCTTGCCGCCAAGCACCTGCAAGGCGGCGCTGTCGCGTTTCTTCTGGGACCGGCTGGGCGGCCGGGGGTCGGTATGGTCGTAAGGCTTGGGCTTGCGCATGGGTTCCTCTGGTCAATGGATGGGACAATGATGTTTGCGTGAACGGTGACTATTGTCCCTGGTTTGGCTGCATCTGGCAAGGGCGGAAAAAGAAGGACCGGAAGCGGATGCCCCCGGCCCTTTTGCGAGCGGTTGGAGAGGGGGCTCAGGCCACCCAGTCGTCGTCAGCCTCGACCGGCGCAAAGCCCCGGCGCATGGTGTTCTCGGAGACCAGGCGCGGGTCCATGAATTGCAGCAGGTAGTCCGGGCCGCCGCTTTTGGAGCCCACGCCGGACATGTTGAACCCGCCAAAGGCGTGGCGCTCGACCATGGCCCCGGTGCAGCCCTTGTTCAGGTACAGGTTGCCCACGCGGAACTGCTTGCGGGCCTTTTCCAGGTGCCTGGGGCTGCGGGAATACACCGCGCCGGTCAGCGCGAAGCGGGTGGAATTGGCGATGTCCAGCGCCTCGTCAAAGGTCTTGGCGCGCATGACCGCCAGCACCGGCCCGAAGACCTCCTCCTGGGCGATGCGGTGGCCTTTGGTGATGCCCTCCACGATGGTCAGCGGCGCGTAGCAGCCGCCCTGCGCATCGGCGGGCTGGCCTGTGCGCTTCACCAGCACCGTGCCTTCGGAGCAGGCGATGTCCACGTACTTCAGGACATTGGCCTGGGCGGCCTTGTCCACCACTGGGCCCATGTAGTTGGCCGGGTCTTCGGACGGGCCGATCTTGATGCAGTTGGCCGCCTCGGCCAGGCGTTTGGTGAAGCGCTCGTAGATGGGGTCGAGCACGATGACGCGCGAGCAGGCCGAGCATTTCTGGCCCTGGAAGCCGAAGGCCGAATACAGGACGCCCAGCACGGCCTCGTCCAGGTCGGCATCGTCGTCGATGATGATGGCGTTCTTGCCGCCCATCTCGGCGATGACCTTCTTGCACTGGATCTGGCCAGGCTGGACCTTGGCCGCCTTTTCCTGGATGCGCAGGCCCACCTCCATGGACCCGGTGAAGGCGATGACCGCCACGTCCGGGTGCTCGACGAGCGCGTCGCCCATGACCGAGCCCTTGCCCGGCAGGAAGTTGAACACGCCGTCCGGCAGGCCGGCCTCCTTGAAGATGCGCGCCAGGCCAAAGCCGATGACCGAGGACAGGCCCGAGGGCTTGTAGACCACGGCGTTGCCGCAGACGATGGCGGCGGCGGCCATGCCGCAACTGATGGCCAGGGGGAAGTTCCACGGCCCGATGACTGCGGTGACGCCCTTGCCCTGGTAGAAGTAGTGGTTCAGCTCGCCGGGAGCAACGCCCATGCGCCGTGGCGCGCCCAGGCGCAGCATCTCGCGGCCGTAGTACTCCAGGAAGTCGATGGCCTCGGCGACATCCGCATGAGCCTGGTCCCACTGCTTGCCGACCTCCAGCACCTGCAGGGCCGAGAGGGCGTCGATGTCGCGGCGCATGAGGTCCGCAGCCTTGAAGAGCACCTTGGCGCGCTCGGCGGGTTCCACGTCGCGCCAGGCCAGGGAGGCCTTCTTGGCCACGGCCACGGCTTCCTGGGTCTCCTTCAGGCCGGCCTGGCAGACCTTGCCCACGATCTCGGCCGGGTTGGCCGGGTTGTAGGAGTCCAGGGTTTCGCCGGTGCGCACCTCCTGGCCGCCGATGATGAGCGGATAGGTCTTGCCGAAGTCCTTGCGCACCTTGGCCAGGGCCAGGCGCATGGCTGCGCGGGCGGCCGGGATGGTGAAGTCCACGTTGGGGAGGTTCACGAAGGCCGGGATGGCGTTTGCGCGCGCCTTCTCCGAAGAGGACGCCGGGGCGGTGTCCTTGCGGGCCGCGAGCTCACGCGCAGCGGTCTTCTCGGGGTTCTCCAGCAGGCGCGTGAGCTCCGCGCCCTCGGCAAAGCTCTGGCGCAGGAAGCTCTCGTTGGCTGTGTTCTCAAGCAGGCGGCGCACCAGGTAGGCCATGCCCGGGATGAGGTCGCCGTAGGGGCAGTACAGGCGCACGCGGCGGGCCACGTTGCGCAGGCCCTTGCGCACGGGCTCGGCCATGCCGTAGAGCACCTGGAACTCGAAGCGGCCCTCGGGCACGTTCAGGGCGCTGGCCATCTCCTGCACGGCGGAGATGGTGCGGATGTTGTGCGAGGCGCAGGCGAAGTGACAGATGTCGTGGTTTTCCAGGATCATCTTGGCGACGCGCTCAAAGGCCATGTCGCTCTCGGCCTTGACGGTGTAGACCGGCACTTCCCAGCCGTTCTGCTTGGCGATGACGGTCTCGGAATCCCAGTACGCGCCCTTGACCAGGCGGATGGACACGGGCAGGTTCTCGCGCCGCGCCCAGGAGAGCATCTCCGAGACATCGGCGTCGGTGGACTTCAGGTAGCACTGGAACACGATGCCCAGGTGCGGGTAGTCGCGGTGCTCCGGGGCGCTGCGCAGGCGCTTGTAGAGCTCGATGGTGATTTCCTTGTACTTGAGCTGCTCCATGTCGATGCACAGAAAGCCGCCCATCTCCTTGACCTTGCGAAAGATGGGCTCGATGCGCCGGTACATGCCCGCAACCGAGCCGTCCACGTCCACGGCCTTGGCCTGGGAGTAGAAGGCCGAGGGCTTCACGGCCACGTTGACCTTGGGCGCGTGGCCCCAGTCGAGATCGCCCGTGACGTCCAGGGCGTCCCATCTCTTGCATTCCCCCTGGATGGCCTCGAGCACTTCCAGGTAGCCGCGCTGGTAGGCGTCGGACTCCTTCTCGTTCACCGTGGCCTCGCCGAGCAGGTCGATGACAAAGGCGAAGCCGTCCTTGCGCAGTTGGCGGATGCCCTTGACGGCCTCGGAGGCCTTTTCGCCGATGATGAACTGGCGCGCCATGGACTCGATGTTCGAGCGGATGGCCTTGTTCAGGACCATGGCCACGAGCCCGCCGCCGAAACCGGTCTTGCCCGCGCCCCACTTGAGCACGTCCGGGATGTTGGCGTCCTTGTCGCCGAAATATTCCTCAATGTGCCGGGACAGGGACTCAGAGGTGGTGAGGTAGGGCAACACGTCCACAAAGCGGAACATCTGGATCTTGAAGTCCTCGTTCTGCATGGCCCAGTCCATGACCTTGCCGGTCCACCAGCCCTTGTTGAAGATGGACGGGGCCTCGCCCGCGATGCTCTGGAAAAACTGCTTGCCACGCTGGACGACCTTTTCGTCCAGGGCCTTGATCTCAATGCTCATTCAGCGGCTCCTTGCGCGTTTTGGGTGGGCGTGTCCTGTTCGTCGGTCTCAAGCGGCAGCACGCGGGTCTCCTTGAGGGTGCTTAAGACCACGGTGGTGCGCGTGTCGCGAACGCCGGGGATGGCCCCGAACTGCTGCAGGATGTGCTGCAGGTGCTCGGTGTCGCGGGCGCGGACCTTGGCCAGGTAGGAATCCTGCCCGGCGGTGTAGTGCATCTCCAGCACGCCGGGCACCTTGGCCAGGGCCTTGCCTGTGTCCATGGTGCCGACGCTCTCTTCGACGCGCACAAAGGTGAACGCCGTGAGGGTGAAGCCTACGTCCTTGGGCCGCAGCACGGCCTCGAAGCCCTTGATGATGCCCTTGCGCTCCAGCTTGCGCATGCGCTCCAGCACCGCCGAGGGCGCCATGCCCACCTGGCGGGCGATCTCGGCGTTGGAGGTCCGACCGTTGTCCTGAACTATCGTCAATATTTTTTTATCGATCTTATCAATCATTCTGTCCTCCGGCGTTCAGCCGAATAAAGTTCGTTTTAAGGAAAATGTCAAGGGGTGGCCGGGGCGCTGGCCTTGCTGTTTTTCACGCTTTTGCTATGTGTGTGGGAAACATTCAAAAGGTGACCGCCACATGCGCCGAGTTCTTGTCCTTCTGCTGTCATTGATGTTTCTGCTTGCACAGGCTGCCTTTGCAGCTCCGCAGGCCGCCCTGCCCCAAGAAAGGCGGGTGGCGCTGGTCATCGGCAACAGCGCCTACAAGGCCGCACCGCTGAAGAATCCCGCCAACGATGCGCGCGACATGGCCGCAGCCCTGAAAAAACTTGGCTTTGACGTGACCCTGCTGACCGACGCTGGCCAGCAGCAGATGGACGCCGCAGTGCGCGAGTTCGGGCTCAAGCTGCGCCAGGGCGGGGCCGGGCTGTTCTACTACGCCGGACATGGCCTCCAGGTGGGCGGCGAGAACTACCTGGTGCCGGTGAGCGCCAACATCCAGACCGAGAGCGACGTGCGCTTCACCTGCCTGCCGGCCGGGATGGTGCTAGGGAAGATGGAGGACGCGCGCAACGACCTGAACATCATCATCCTGGACGCCTGCCGCAACAATCCCTTTGCCCGCAGCTTCCGCAACGCGGAGCAGGGTCTGGCCAAGATGGACGCGCCCACGGGTTCGCTCATTTCCTACGCCACGGCCCCGGGCTCCGTGGCCTCCGACGGCGCGGGCAAGAACGGGCTGTTCACCCAGCACCTTTTGCGCAACATGGCCACCCCTGGCCTGCCCATCACCGAGGTCTTCATGCGCGTGCGCCAGAACGTGGTGGCGGAGACCAAGCGCCAGCAGGTGCCCTGGGAAGCCTCCAGCCTCATCGGGCAGTTCTATTTTTCCGGTGCCGCAGGCGATCAGCCGCCGATGTCCGCGCCAGCAATGGTGATCGCCGCGCCAATTCCGACAGCCCCGGCTCCGGCTGTCCCGGCAAAAGCTCTGGACATCAAGGCCGAGAAACGGCGCATGGCCGAGGAGTCCGCACGGCTCAAGCGTGAGCATCAGGAACTGGCGCAGCTGCAAGCCTTGCAGGCCGAGAAGGACCGCCTGGAGGACCAGCGGCAGGCCCATGCGCAGGCCAAGCTCTTGGCCATGGCCCCGCGCCCCAAGCAGGTTCCGCCGGTCCAGCAGGCCGCACCTGTTGCAGCGCCTGTTGCAGCACTGAAGGTCAATGCCCACGCCGCGCAGTTCGCGGCCCTGGCCCGGGCCGGACTGCCGGACGTCCGCGCCTATTTTGAGCAGGCCGTGCAAGCTCGTCCTGACGATGCCGAGGCGAGAGCCGGGCTGGTCATCGCGCTGGTCCTTTCTGGGCGCGAGGCCGATACCAGGTACCAGCTCCAGCGCTTGAACGAGTCCGGCGTGCATACAGCGGGCGTGCGGCTGGCCAAGGGCCTGCTGCTCGGGCTGGAGGGCAATCAGGACGCCGGGTACCAGTTCAATCGCGCACTGGAGGACGGCGCAGACAAGGCGCTGGTGCTGCTCTGCCAGGCAACAGCTGCGGCCAGGAGGGGCGATTACAAGAAGGGGCAGCAGCTCCTGGCCCAGTATGTCGACCTCGTGCCTGAACCGGAACGCGCCGAGAGCGCGGCGGGACTGGCCAAAGGCCTGGACGTCGAGAGTGCCCTGGTGGGCCGGTTCCTTCTGGATCAAGGCCCCAAAAGCATGACCACCTGGGATATGGTCCTGGACATTTCCCGGCAGGACTCAACGCTGGTCGGCACAGGCACGCTCACAATGGGCAAGGTGCGCGCCTTTGACTTCAAATTTGCAGAGAGTAAGCTCACCTTTCTGATGGAGGGTGACGTGTTTCTTATGCCGATGTTCTATTGGCGGCTGACCCTGGACCTCTCCAGGGGGCTCGACTCCATGCCTGTGCTGAGCGTGGAGGCGTCCACCTCTGCGGCGGGCGGCTGGACTCCCGCAGGACCGGCCGAGTTCGAGCCGCCGCCGCGCGCGCTGGTGCGCAGCGTGGGCGCAGTGAAATGAGCCGCGCCCCCTTTGCCTTTCCCGGCCATTTGCGCTAGCCAAAGGGCATCATGCCGCATGCCCCCACTCCCGATGTCCTGCCCGAGGGCCTGACCGTCAGCGAGGATGCCGCAGGCGTCCTGACCCTCGGCTTCTCCGGCGACCTGAACAGCCGCACCGTGGCCCGGCTCTGGGCTCCGGCCTTGGCGCAGGTGCGCGGGCGCGTTGGCGCGGGCAGGCCTGAAGCTGTGTTGGTGCGCCTGGAGCTCGCCCAGGCGGGGTACATCGACGGGGCCGGGCTGGCGCTGCTGGTGAAGCTGCGCGCCGAGGCCGAGGCCCGTGGCGCCAAGGTGGAGCTGCTGGGGCTGTCCGGGAGCCATGCGCACCTGCTCGGCCTGGCCGGGGATGCCGAGCGCGAGGCCGTCAAGAGGCCCAAGGAGCGCCGGGGCCTCAAGGTGCTGGTCACGGCGGGCATGGGCAACGCTTTGGCCGGCATGGCCGCAGTGGTGTCCTTCGTGGGCGAGTGCTCCCTGGTGGTCTGGGAAGCTCTGCGTCACCCGGAGCGCGTGCGCTGGAAAGACGTGCTCCTGGCGGCCATGGCCGTGGGCGTGGAGTCCATGCCTATCCTGCTTCTTGTGGGCTTCCTCATGGGGCTGATCATGAGCTTCCAGTCGGTCATCACCCTGCAGCGCTTCGGCGGCGAGATTTTTGTGCCGAACATGCTGGGCCTGGTCATGTTCCGCGAGATGGGTCCGCTGGTCACGGCCATCCTGCTGGCCGCGCGTTCGGGCTCGGCCTTTGCGGCGGAAATCGGCACCATGTGCGTCAATGAGGAGCTGGACGCCATGACCACCATGGGCATCAGCCCGGTGCGTTTCCTGGTGGGGCCGCGCATTCTGGCCTCGCTGTTCATGGTGCCGTTCATGACCCTGTTCTTCAACTTCGCCAGCCTCGTCGGCGGGGCGCTGGTCATGGTCTCCATCGGCTTCCCGCTGGTGACCTTCACCTCGCGCGTGTTTACCAACGTCACAGGCACGGATCTGGTGGGCAGTCTGGCGAAGATCCTGGTGTTCAGCCTGCTGGTGGCCGGGGTGAGCTGCCTGCGCGGCCTGAACACCGGCGGCGGGGCCAGCGCCGTTGGCCGCAGCACAACCAGCGCCGTGGTCAGCGGGCTTATCCTCATCACCCTCGCCGATGGGGTCTTTGCGGTGCTGTTCTATTACCTGAAGATTTGATAGGGCTGGTGCTGTGGATACAGACACGAACAGCGACGACATCATCATCCGTGTGCGCGGCCTCTCTTGCGCCTACGGCTCCGAGTTCGTCCTGAAGGACGTCTCCTTCGACGTGCATCGGGGCGAGGTCTTCGTGGTCATCGGGCGCTCCGGCTGCGGCAAGAGCACGCTGCTCAAGCACATGATCGGCCTGCTTCAGCCCGTGCGGGGCAGCATCGTCTTGAATGGTCATGA
>Ga0154365_1169_pt6 | contig 16821 bp, 17 predicted proteins | sample RifGroA2_FD_115893 | JGI IMG/M metagenome (GOLD analysis project Ga0154365, IMG submission 115893) | Desulfovibrionales bacterium GWA2_65_9
CGTGCAGTGTTTTGCTGGTCAGTTGGCGGGCCGATCCTGGCGGCTACAGACGGGGTGTTCGTCGTCCTTGTCCGCGTTTTGCGGCCCCAGGCGCATCTGCGCCTCGGAACTGGCCAGGATGATGCGGCCCAGGTGCACGTCCTCGCCGATGCGCGCCTTGAGCGCGTCGATGCTCTCGAACTTGCGCTCCGAGCGCAGGCGCTGCACGAACTGCACGCCCAGGGTCTGGCCGTAGATGGCGCGGCCAAAGTCCATGATGTGCACCTCGAGCGTCAGGCCGGTGTCGCCGAAGGTGGGGTTATCGCCCACGTTGGCCACTGCGGGCAGGGCCTGGCCGTCGAGGATGGCCCAGACCGCATAGACGCCGGGCTTGGGCAGAAGCACGTCCGCGTACTCCAGATTGGCAGTGGGAAAGCCCAGCAGGGACGCGCCGCGCTTCTTGCCGTCCACCACGCGCCCCTGGACCTCGAAGAAACGCCCCAGAAGCGGGCGGGCGTCCCAGACGTTGCCGGACTGGACCAGGTCGCGGATGCGCGTGGAACTGACCACGGCCCCGTCCACGATGACCGGGTCCAGGCGCTCGACGCCGAAGCCATACTGCTGGCCGAGTTGGCTCAGCAGGTCGAAATTGCCCTTGCGGCCCTTGCCCATGGCGTAGTCGTAGCCAATGATCAGCTCGCGCAGATTCAGGCCCTCCACCAGATAGCGGCGGACGAACTCTTCCGGCTCCAGGGCCGCCATCTGGCGCGTGAACTCCAGCACCAGGCTGACGTTCGGCCCCTGGGCCTCGATGAGCGCCAGGCGCTGGCTGGTGCTGGTGAGAAAGGGCGGCGCCTTCTGGCCCATGAGCACGGTCATGGGGTGCGGGTCGAAGGTCAGCACCACGCTGACGAGGCAATGCTTGCGCGCCTTGGCGCAGGTCAGGGCCAGCAGGCGCTGATGGCCCAGGTGCACCCCGTCGAAGTTGCCGATGGTGACGCAGGAACCGGCGATGGTGTCGCGGAGTTCGTCGATGGTGTGGGCGGTGATCATGTGCTGGCAGCTTCCTTATGCGGACAAGGTGCTTTGGGTAGCAAAAAGCGCGCTGGGCATCAAGGGCTGCGTCTCTCCACCTGGACACCGCTTTCGAAACGTTCGCCGATGGCCTTCTGCAATTCGGCCAGGCGCTTCTTCTGTTCTTCGGTGCCCGCAAGGGCCTTGGCCCTGTCCAGGTGGAAGTTCGTGTTTTTCTTGTCGCGGCCATAGAGGGCGGCATAGGAGAGCTGCAGGTGCGCCTCGAAGAGGTTGCCGGATTCCCCGAGCATGCGTCCCAGATGCAAGCGCACCTCGGAATCCTCCGGCACCTCGCGGACCACGCGCTCCATGGTGCTGATGGCGGTCTTGAAATCCTTGCGCTCGGCCATGAGCCGGGCGGTGAAGAACAGGGACATGGCATCGCGCGGGTTCATGATGCCGGCCTTCTGGAGATACGGACCAGCCTTGGCGAAGTCGCCCTTGTTGAAATAAAAGATGCCGGCCTCGCGCAGGACCAGCGGGTCGTTCTCGCCGCAGGCCAGGGCGGTTTCAAATTCATGCTCCGCCTGGCTGACGCGCTTGAGCCGCTCCAGGGCGATGCCCTTGCCAGCAAAGTCCAGGCAGAGCATCTCCGCCTTGGGCTTGTTGTTGTAGTAGGCCAGGGCCGTGTCCGCGCCGCTCATGCGGGCGCGCACCAGGGTCTGGATGCGCAGGAACTTGGCGCGCTGGTACTCTCTGGCCACGGTCTCGGCGGGCATTCTGCGGATGCGGTCGCGCAGGTAGCTGATGCGCTCATCCAGGCCGGGGTGGGTGGAAAGATAGGATGGGATGTTGTCGCCGGTCATGAACCAGCGACGTTTGTTCATGAGCTCGAAGGTCTGGGGCATGGCATCCGGGTTGTAGCCGGACTTCAGCAGATAGTTGATGCCGACCTGATCGGCCTCGCGCTCGTTCTCGCGGGTGTACATGAGGAAGGCCGATTGTGCGCCGGCCATCGAGCCTGTGGCCACGGCCTGACCGATGGCGTTGGTTGTCTGGCCGCCGCCTTTGGTGCCGATGAGCACGCCCGCAAGCATGCCCGCGATGGAGGCGATGCTGATGAAGCGCATCTGGTCCATGCGCTTGGCCACGTGCCGCTCCGTTACGTGGGCCAGTTCGTGCCCGATAACCGCAGCCAGTTCGTCCTCATTGTCCACGTTCAGGATGAGCCCGGTAAAGATGTAAATATAGCCGCCAGGTATGGCGAAGGCGTTCATGGAGTTGTGGGCCACCACGGCGCTGCGGATGGCCCAGGGCTGCGGCGGCAGGGCCGTGGCCACGCGGTCCACAACACCTTTGACGTAGGCCACGATCTCGGGGTCGTCCACAAAGCCCATCTGGGCGCGGACGGCGTTGTCGAACTTCTTGCCCATCTCGATCTCGTCGGCCACGGTGATGGAGCCGAACAGGGCCCAGGCCCGGCAGGGGGCCAGGACGAGGATCAGCGCAGCCAGGAAGCTGGCGGCAAGAGGCAATGCTCTGGACAGGGTGTTCATGAGGCTCCCTGGGTTGCGGGATGGCTTGAAGGGTCTCATCCAAGCGAGCGCAAGCCTAACACCATTTACGGAAAGAAAAAAGGATGCCCCGCAAGGAGCACCCTTTGGTGGAAATAATAGGAAAACAGAATGGTTACTTGCTCATACTGTTCAGGAAATCGTTGTTGCTTTTGGTCTTGCGCATCTTGTCCAGCAGGAATTCCATGCTGTCGATGGAGTTCATGGGCGAGATGAGCTTGCGCAGAATCCAGACGCGGTTCAGCACGTCTTCATCAAGCAGCAGCTCTTCCTTGCGGGTGCCGGAGCGGTTGATGTCGATGGCCGGGTACACGCGCTTCTCGGAGAGGTGGCGGTCCAGGTAGATCTCCATGTTGCCGGTGCCCTTGAACTCCTCGAAGATGACCTCGTCCATGCGCGAGCCGGTGTCGATCAGCGCCGTGGCGATGATGGTCAGGCTGCCGCCGGACTCGATGTTGCGCGCCGCGCCGAAGAAGCGCTTGGGACGCTGCATGGCGTTGGCGTCCAGGCCGCCGGAGAGCACGCGTCCGGAGGACGGGGTCACGGCGTTGTAGGCGCGGCCCAGGCGGGTGATGGAGTCGAGCAGGATGACCACGTCACGCTTGCGTTCCACCAGGCGCTTGGCCTTCTCCAGCACCATCTCGGTCACCTGCACGTGGCGGGTGGGCGGCTCGTCGAAGGTGGAGCTGATGACCTCGGCGCGCACGGTGCGCTCCATGTCGGTGACTTCCTCGGGCCGCTCGTCGATGAGCAGCACGATGAGATACACTTCGGGGTGGTTGGCGTTGATGGAATTTGCGATGGTCTGGAGCATCATGGTCTTGCCGGTGCGCGGCGGGGCCACGATGAGGCCGCGCTGGCCGCGGCCGATGGGCGTGAGCAGGTCGATGACGCGTGAACCGTAGTTCTCGGCGCCGTTCTCCATGCGGAAGCGCTTGTCCGGGTAGAGCGGGGTCAGGTTGTCGAAGAGCACCAGGTGCTTGCTGGCCTCTGGCGGCTCAAAGCCGATCTCGCTGACCTTGAGCAGGGCGAAATAGCGCTCGCCCTCTTTTGGGGGCCGGATCTGCCCGGAGATGACGTCTCCCTTGCGCAGGCCAAAGCGGCGTATCTGCGACGGGGAGATGTAGATGTCGTCCGGGCCGGGCATGTAGGAGTAGAGCGGCGAACGCAGGAAACCGAACCCGTCGGGCAGAATTTCCAGCACGCCTTCTCCGAAAATTTGGCCATTTTGCGAGGCGCACTCCTGGAGCAGGGCGAAAATGAGCTCCTGCTTGCGCAGGTTGCTCGGATTCTCGACCTTGAAGTTGTTTGCCAGCTCCATGAGCTCAGGCATACTCTTCTGCTTCAGGTCCGTGAGGTTGAGTTTGTTCTCCGAGGTCGGAGTGTACTCATCCTCGGCGTCGTCCGGGACTGGGACATTCTTGGGCTGGCGTGTCTGGTGTTTTTCGCGGGGCATTATGAAGCCTCACGCTCCGTTGGATAAGGTTACAGGAATGGCAGAGTCCTCACGGCAAGGATGATCTACAGAACTTGATCAATACGTGTATGTGGGCGAGTCCGCTTTGTGGAGTGTATTTCTGCCGCACGGCAGGAAAGAGCGGGGCATATTTCGTTACGTATCTTGGGCGACGGGTTTCCCGGGTGGAATTGTACCAGCTGCGGATGTGAAATATCCCGCGCGAACGCGCTGAACAATCGCCTAACCCAAAGGTGTGGCGTTGACAAGGGGGGTTACTTGGCTTTTTGCAACTTTTCCTGCTGCTTCAAAATGACGTCGGCGAACATCTCATTGATGTCAACCTTGACATCCGCCTGTTCCCGGCCCAGCGCAAAGGCCAGCTCCATGGAAACAAGGGTCATGGCCTGCTCCAGCAGGCGGCGTTCGCCGAAGGAGAGCTCCTTGTCCATGCCGATGAGGAAGAGTTCCTTGAGCACGTAGGCGACGTCGGCCAAATCCGTGCTTTTGAGCTTTTCCGAATATTCGCGGTAGCGGCGGTTCCAGTTCTGCCCTGTGTAGCCGGTGAACTCGGAGCGGTCCCGCAAAGACTCGAACACTTCCTGTCCGTTGCGCAGGCTGCACACGTGGCGCAGCCCGACGTTCGTGGCGTTCTTTACGGGAACCATGAGGGTCACGGAATTGCTCAGGATGCGGACGATATAATACTCGGCATTCGTCCCGCTTATTTGCTGACTCTCGATGCGCTCGATGCGTCCCACGCCTTGGGCGGGGTACACCACCAACTCATTGATTTGAAACACTGAATCTCCTTCGAAATCTTAAGGGCACTCTTCCGGTGAATTGATACATTACCCCATTGTCCCGGAAGTGTCCACCGTCGCATCCCCGGCGGGGGAGGGCAGCCAGCGGAAGGAGTTTATGGCCTGTGTCGCCTCGCCCTGGCCGCGGCGGAGCATGAGCGTGAGGCCCTTGTGGGCTGCCGCGCAGACGGCGCGAACACCGTCGAGTTCCTCAAGAGCAAAAGGCTCCAGCACAAAGCGCGACACGTCCGACGAAAACTTCGGGCGGCCAATGCCCAGCCGCAGGCGCAGGAAATCCTCGCTGCCCAGGTGCTCCACGATGGAGTCAACGCCCCGGTGGCCGTTTGACCCGCCACCCTTCTTGAGTTTCATGCGGCCCATCGGCAGGTCCAGCTCGTCGTGCACGACGACCACGTCCGCCAGGCCCACTCCGTGACGTCCGAAGATGCGCGCCACGGCTCGCCCGGACAGGTTCATGAAGGTCATGGGCTTGGCCAGAAGGCAGGCCGTGCCGCCCAGGGTCAGGCCAAAGAGCTGGTAATCGCCCTCGGACTGGAGGGTCTCCAGGCGCATGCTTTTGCGCTCCCGGGCCGTGGCCAGGATGTCGTCGATGACAAGAAAGCCGAAGTTGTGCCGGGTGGCGGCATATTCTGGCCCCGGGTTGCCCAGGCCAACGATGAGAGGGACGGTGTGCATGGAGCATCCATTGGGCCGCTGCGCTAGGCCAGGGGCAGATGCAGTAAAGGGAAATGCGGGGGGAGCCGGACTCCCCCCGCAATCAGGCCCGGCTAGCGAGCCGGGAAGATAAACTTCAGCGCCGGTGGGGCTACTTCTTCGCGGGCTCGGCGGTCTTGGCTTCTTCTTCAGCTTCCTGGGCGACGACGCCGACCACGGCGAAGTTGTCGTCAAAGACCGCGCGCACGCCAGCGGGCATCTTGATCTCGTCGATGTGCAGGTTCACGCCGATCTCAAGCTCGGTGACGTCGATGACGATGCTCTCAGGCACGTCCAGGGGCTTGCAGATGACTTCCAGGGTTTCGCGGAAAATTTCCAGCAGGCCGCCCAGGATGATGCCCTTGGCCTTGCCTTCCAGGACCACGCGCACGTCGACCTTGATCTCGCGCTCCAGGTCAACGCCGTAGAAGTCGACATGGATGGGCGTGGACTTCATCGGGTCGAACTGCATGTCCCAAATCAGGGAGGGCAGGGACTCGGATTTGCCATCCAGGTCCATCTGCAGGTGGAACACGCGGGAGCTGCCAACCTTGCGGTGCAGCTTGGTCAGCGGCAGCATGTCCACAACCACCGGGATGTTTACGCCTTTCTGGTTGTAATACACGCCGGGGACCAGATCCTTGGTGAGCATGCGGCGGCAGGTGCCTTTGCCTTTCTCGGCGCGCGGACGCACGCTCAACGTCATCAGTTCAGCCATTTCCTCATCTCCTTTCAGAAACCGGGCAGCCGTAAAAAAGCCGCCCGAAAATATGTTCAATGGTTAGACGAAAAGGACGCTGACCGAGGCCTCGCCGTGAACGTTCACGATGGCCTGGGCCAAAAGTTCCGCAACAGAGAGCACCTTGATCTTCTTGCAGGTCTTCTTGCGCGCATCCAGCGGGATGGTGTCGGTCACAAGGATCTGCGAAAACACCGACTTGTCCAAGCGCTCGATGGCCGGGCCGGAGAGCACAGCGTGCGTGGCGCAGGCCATGATCTCGCGCGCGCCGTTGTCGGCCAGGACCTGACCGGCGGCGCACATGGTGCCGGCCGTGTCGACCATGTCGTCAAGCACAATGGCCGTCTTGCCCTGGACATTGCCGATGAGGTGCATGGCCTTGGCCTGGTTTGGCGCGTCGCGGCGTTTGTCCACGATTGCCAGTCCGGCGTCAAGGCGTTTGGCGTAGGCCCGGGCGCGCTCCACGCCGCCTGCGTCGGGCGAAACGACCACCAGCTCGCCGTCGAAATTGCGCATATAGTCCAGGAACACCGGCGCCGCGAACAGGTTGTCCACCGGGCAGTTGAAGAAGCCCTGGATCTGCCCTGCATGCAGGTCGATGGTCATCATGCGGTGCATGCCCGCCACCGTGAGGAAGTCGGCCACGACTTTGGCGCTGATGGGCACGCGCGGCAACACCTTGCGGTCCTGCCGGGCATACCCGTAGTAGGGCATCACTGCGGTGATGCGCCGGGCGCTGGCGCGCTTGAGCGCGTCGATCATCAGGCAGAGTTCCATGAGGTGGAAGTTCACCGGCGAGCACGTGGGCTGGACGACGAAAACGTCATCCCCGCGCACGTTGTCGTCGATTTCGATGCGTATTTCGCCGTCGCTGAACTGCTCGCGCAGGACAGGAGTCAGACGGCAGCCGATGTGCGTGCAGATGGATTCGGCCAGATCAACGTTGGCCGAGCCGCTCAGTATCTTAAGATCGCTGTTACCAGACATGTCCTCTACCTTGTGAGCTGGCTGGGGTGGAAGGATTCGAACCCTCGGATAACGGGACCAAAACCCGCCGCCTTACCGCTTGGCTACACCCCATTTCCTCAGGGCCTCAATATGCACGGGCAAGCCATTCGTCCGTAAAACATCGGCGGCTTCAAGGGCCAGGCGTCTTTCCCGGAACAGGGCGGCCAGGCCGGCCCCGCTCCCGCTCATGGCGGCCGCTGCCGCCCCCATTTTAAGCAGGCGCTCCTTTTGGACCCGGAGGTCCGGATACGCCGGGAAAACTACAGCCTCAAAATCGTTCTGAACAACTACGGGCGAAAGGGAACCCCGTCTCTTATGCGTCGATGCCAGGGTTGTCAAGCATTCTGAGCAGTCCCTGGCGTCTGCCTGGCGCCTTGCGTGGTCGTCCCAGGCGCCGTAAGCCCAGGCTGTGGAGACATGCACCGGCGGCAGCACCAGGAGCAGGGTGAAGGCCGACAGGTCAAGGGCCACCGGGGTCAGCTCGTCGCCAATGCCGCGCGCCCAGGCTGGGCCGTCCTGCAGAAAGAACGGCACATCCGCGCCGATGCCCGCCGCCAGCCTTCCCAAGTCAGCCTGCGGCAAGGCGCGACCGCCAGCCTGAGCCTGCAGCCAGCGCAGCATGGCCGCCGCATCCGAGCTGCCTCCGCCCAGGCCTGCTCCGGTGGGGATGCGCTTGATCAGCCGCACCTCAATGTCCGGTGCATTGCCCGTGGCCTGAGCGTATGCCTTCCAGGCGCGGAACACGAGGTTTTTCTCAGCTGGGGTGCCGGGCAGCTCCGGCGTGACCAGGCACCCGGAACCGGGCGCGCCAGGGCTGACTTCAAGCGTGTCGGCCAGGCCTGGAACAGGCACGAACAGGCTCTCCAGCTCGTGATAGCCATTGGCCCGCAGACCCAAGATCCACAGGGAAAGGTTGATCTTGGCCGGGGCCTCAAGGATGTCGGGCATGGAGTACCTCAAGAGAAAAACGGGGGGGAGCTGAAGCCCCCCCCAGAGGTCCTGTGCTATTTCTTGTCCAGGGTGATGGCCCGGAACACGTTCTTGCCCTGGCGCTTGATCAGGAGCATGGCCATGCCGCTCTGTCTGGAGCTGTCGATTACCGAGCGCAACTGTTCCATGGTGTTCACAGGCTTCTGGTTGGCCTCGACGATGACGTCGCCGGGCTGGATGTCCACCTGGGAGGCGGCGCTGCCGGGCTTGACCTCCATGATGAGCAGGCCCTGGGGCTTGGGCAGGCCCAGCGCCTGGGCCTCCTCGCCGCCCTCAACAGGGCGCAGTCCCAGGCCCAGCTCGTTGGACGGGGCGCCGCGCCTTGGTCCGCGCTTGTCCTGCTCGGCCACGAAGTTGGGCTTGCGTTCGCCCAGGGTCACGCTCAGGTCCACGGTGCGGTTCAGACGCCAAACCGTGAGTTGGACCTTGTCGCCGGGGCGCATGTTCGCGATGCGCTTGAGCAGGTCAGCCGGGTTGTCCACGTTCTGGCCAGCGGCCTTGACGATGACGTCGCCGGTCTTCATGCCGGCCTTGTCCGCCGGATCTCCGGGGATGACCTGGGCCACCAGCACGCCCTTGGGCTCCTTCAGGCCCACGCCGCGGGCGGTGTTCTCATCCAGTTCCTGCATGGTGATGCCGAGCCAGCCGCGCTGGATCTTCTTGCCGCTCTTGAGCTGCTGGATGATCTTGCCCGCCTGGCTGGAAGGCGTGGCAAAGCCGATGCCCTGCCCGTTGGGCACGATGGCGGTGTTGATGCCGACGACCCTTCCCTCCATGTCGATGAGCGGGCCGCCGGAGTTGCCAGGGTTGATGCTGGCGTCGGTCTGCAGGAAGCTGTCAAAGGGCCCTGCGCCGATGTGACGGCCCTTGCCGCTGATGATGCCGGCGGTGACCGTGTGGCCCAGGCCAAAGGGATTGCCGATGGCCAGGACCCATTCGCCGACGCGGGTGACGTCGGAATTGCCGAACTCGAGCACCGGCAGGCCGTTGCCGGCTTCGATCTTGAGCAGGGCCAGGTCGGTCTCCTGGTCGCGGCCGATGACCTTGGCGTCATAGGGCTTGTCGCGGCTCAAGAGCTTGACCTTGATCTCGTCGGCCTCGGCCACCACGTGGTTGTTGGTGACGATGTAGCCGTCTGTGGAGATGATGAAGCCGGAGCCCAGGGACATGAGCTTGCGCGGAATGGCCTCCTGCTGGCCGAAGTAACGCTCGAACTGGTCGAAAAAGTCGCGGAAGGGCGAATTCTTGGGCGCGTTTTTGAAGAACTCCTGCATCTGCATGGAGCCCCCGGCAACGTTTTTCGTGGTGCTGATGTTGACCACGGCCTTGCCGGCCTGTTCAGCCAGGTCGGTAAAATCGGGCAGTCCGGCCTTGGCCAGGACAAGATTCGGAATGGCGAGGAAAGTGAGCAGGGTGCACAGGGCCATGAACCGTTTCATACGCATACCTCCATTTGCCGCACATCGGTTGCCGCAGCGTCGCTGTCAGAAATAGCATCATTTTTGAGGATGTAAAGGTTGTGGCCTGCGTTTCAACCCTGTGATATTCGACTTGAAGGCCCCCGGGTATTTGTGTAGGAACAGCTTTCCAGCGCCTGGCTGCCTGGAAATGCCCCCGTAGCTCAGTCGGATAGAGCACAGGATTCCTAATCCTGGTGCCACAGGTTCGATTCCTGTCGGGGGCACCACAGCACCGTCCAGCACCGTTGAGATTAGTCCAGAGCTGCTGGAATTTCAAGAGAAACCCCGGATGTAGCGTCCGGGGTTTCTCTTTTTAAGTCCAGTATGCTGCGACAACGTGGATCAGCGCTCGGAGGTGAAATCAGATGTTCCCCCCGCCTCCCAGGCTGAAGTCCTCGTCCATTTCCTCGGAGATGCCCACGCGGATTTCCTGGTCGAACTCCTGCAAGGTGACGTTCTTGGCAGGGTCCAGGCCCTGATCCAGGGCGATCTCCTCCCAGTGCTTGCGGACCTTGGCGGTGGTTTCCCGCGCCTCCTCCTCCTTGCCTTCTTTCTTGCGCCAGCGGAATACCCATGTCCAATTGTTCATGTTCGTTCTCCTTTCTTGGTTTCGGGAACACCGTCCAGGGCCACGCGGCGGCGGAGAACCGCAACGCAAGGCCTCATATTCAATAATACGCCTTTGCAGGTGTGATGCAAGAGAAGAATACACCGAAAGGGTTCACTTTGAGACTCTCACATTCTGTCTGACCGCGGCCATTGCGCAAGCCCACATGAACCGTACCAATTCACCCATTCATATAGCCGCCCTGTATGACCAGGTGGAGAATGGGAAGCATTGGCTGCCAAGGGGATGATACGGGTGGGCTCACTCTCGTCTGCCCTGCCGGAAAGGGGGGATTATGCTGGCGCAGCCTGCGCATGCGCGCGGGGAGGACACATCGGGCAGGCCAGGTGTTTGCCCCGGCCCGCCCGATGTGGGTGCGACTTGTTGCGATGGACGATTGAGGCGGATGATTGAGGCTAGAGGACGGCCACGGCCTCGATCTCGACCATGAAGGCCGCGTCCACGAGCTTGGAGACCTCCACGATGGTGGTGGCCGGGCGGATCTCGCCGAAGATCTCACCGTGGGCCTTGGCGATGTCGTCGAACTTCGAGGCGTCGGTGACGAAGATGCGCGTGCGCACCACGTCCTTCATGCCTGCCCCGGCCTGGGCCAGGGCGTCGTTGATGATCTGTAGGGCGCGCCGGGCCTGGCCATACATGTCCGGGGCCACGGAGCCGTCGGCCTCCACGCCGCAGGTGCCGGAGACGTAGACGGTGTTCCCGGCCACAACGGCGCGGGAGTAGCCCAGCAGCGGCTCCCACTTGGAGCCGGAGGTGATGAGTTGTTTGGTGGTCATTTTGGGGTCTCCTTCAGGTCAGGCGAATGGTGTTCTGCGAGCCGAATGATGTTCTGCGAGCCGAATGCCGAGCCGGAAACCGGAACGGGGATTATCGCCGGTCGCGGTCGCCCGGTTCTGCCAGAATCCGCACGGCAAAGGAAGCGCAAAATACGCGGGTTGGTGCGCGAGGCCTACGGAAGCCAGCGAAAGACGAACCGGCAGGCCGCGTGGCCTTCGGCGATGGTCTCCTGGCGCTCCATGGCCAGATGCGGCGAATATCCTTCGGCAAAGGCCGCATCGCGGCGGCAGGAGAAGACAGCGCACAGGTGCGCTGGAACGCCCAGGTCCGCGTAGCGCTGTACATAGCCGCAGCGGGTCACCGTGAAGCGGAGCGCGGTCTGATCCTGGCGGATGTCCCGGATGTCGAGGACGCCGCCTTCCTGCCAGCGCTCCAGGACCAGTGCAAAATGGGCCAGGCTCGGCCCGCCCTGAAGCGCGGTGCTGGCGAACGCTTGGCCAGCGGCCAGGGCGGCGGAGTCAACGGCCTGTTCCAGAATGCGCTGGGCGCGCTCCGGCCCGACGCTTGCGCTGGCCGCGTCAAACACGCGCAGGAGCATCTCCGCCTCGATGGCCCTGCGTTCCAGCAGGGAAAGACTTGTGCCGACGGGAGTCATGACACCTCCATTGCGTTTCACTGAATCTTCACCTAGTCTTTTGCCCGGCACGAGCCCAAGTACACCCCTGACATCAACAAAAGACCGGAGCACCATAATGCGCATGCGCACCATCCTGCTGATTCTGGCCCTGCTTCTCCTACCCCTTCTGGCCCAGCCGTCGACCTCGCTGGCCGCCGCACAGGCCGCCGGGATCACCGACGCCATCCAGAAGCGTTACGATTCCATCCAGCATTTCCAGGCCGATTTTCAGCAGGAGCTGACCAATGCCGCCAGCGGCAGCGTTGAGAAACGCAGCGGCAGGATCTGGTTCAAGCAGCCGTCCCTGGTGCGCTGGGATACGCTGAAGCCGGAGAAGGAGATCCTTGTGGTGGGCCATAATGCGGTCTGGAACTACATCGAGACCGACAAGATCGCCATGAAATACCGCACGAACCAGGTCTTCAACTCCAAGACCATGATCCGCTTCCTGTCCGGCAAGGCGAACCTCAAGGAAGACTTCAAGGTCACGGAGCAGGGCACCGAGGACGGGCTGATCAAGCTGCGCCTGCTGCCCAAGGAGCCGGAGCCGACCATGGTCATGGCCTATCTCTGGGTGGACCCCAAGACGCATCTCATGGGCCGGGTGCTCATCGTGGACTTCTTCGGCAACGGCAATCAGGTGACCCTGCTCGGCCTGACCACGGACAAGCGGCCCGACGCCAAGCTCTTCGAATTCACGCCGCCCGCAGGCGTGCAGGTGCGCGACAACAGCAAGCAGTAGGATTGGCCGTGATTGAACGGCCCGTCTGTCGGCCTCTTATTCCGGGGGCAGGCCCACAGCCTGGCGCAGGCGCTGCACTTCCTGGGGGCTCAGCTCCCGCGCCTCGCCGGGCTTGAGGCTGCCCAGTTCCAGGAAGCCCTGGCGCACGCGTATCAGGCGCAGCACTGTGCGCCCCATGTCCCGGCACATGCGCCGGATCTGCCGGTTCAGCCCCTGCACCAGGGTCATCTCCAGCCAGGCCTCGCGCTGGTCCTGCCGCAATATGCGGACCTCGACCGGGGCCAGCTTTTCGCCCTCGGCCAGGGTCATGCCCTTGCGCATGACCTCAAGCCAGGCCTCGTCCACCTGCCCGCGCACAAGCACGTGGTAGACCTTGGGCAGATGCCAGCGCGGGGAGATGAGCCGGTTCATGAGGCTGCCATCGGTGGTCAAGAGCAGCAGGCCCTCGGAAAAGTAGTCCAGACGTCCCACGTGCAGAAGCCGCTGCTCTCTGAACCCCTGCGGAAGAATGTCGAAAACGGTCTTCCGGCCTTGCGGGTCGCGGGCGGTGGTCACGACCTGCACGGGCTTGTGCAAAAGCACGGTCACCTGGCGGCGCGCCCCGGCAGCAGGGTAGGGCGAGCGCACGGCCTGCCCATCCACCAGCACCACGTCGTCCACCGGATTGACCCGGACTCCGGGCTCCTGCACGAGCACACCGTTCAACTGCACGCGCCCTTGCAGGATGAGTTCGTCCGCGCCCCGGCGTGAGGCCACGCCGCGCTCGGAAAGATACTTGTTGATGCGTATGCTGGTGTCGTTTTGAGGTGCCATATATTTCTTGTGGTTACAAAGTCTAGAAAAAATTCAGAGAATCTCTAGCAACCTGTGAGCAGGGAAAATCGCGCGCAGAAGGGCCTGGCGTGCCGCTCAAGCGGTTTGTCTTGCAACAGGCGCCCCCATTCTGTACAGGTTTTCGGCAACGTAGCGCCAGCTTTGCCCGCACGGAAGGTGTCGGCATCCAGAACCAGGACGCACCGCGTATTCCCGGACCGGTCTAAGCCGGCCTGAACCGGCACTGCAGCAAGCCTTGTCTGGAGGGGGTGCCGCTTGAAGCTTGTTCTGCCCAAGATTTGAACCGCTGACCACAGGGACCGTCTATGCGCTTTGATCCCGCCCGCGTCGCTCCGGCCCTCACGGTTTTGTACCGCCTCTGGGTGCGGAGCATGCGCTTTCAATACAGCAATAATCTCGACAGGATCCGCGCCTGTCTGGACAGCGGTCGGCCGATCCTGCTGGCCATCTGGCACGAGGAACTTTTCGCCCTGACCGGCTTTGGCACCACCTTTTTGTCGGGACGCCTCGCCACTGTGGTCAGCGACAGCCGCGACGGGGAACTCATCGCCCAGGTCCTGCGGCGCATCGGCTTTGCCACGGCGCGCGGCTCCAGCACGCGTGGCGGCCTGAAGGCGCTCAACCAGTTGCGTCGACACATGATTGATGGCCGCATCGGCGTCATCACCGTAGATGGCCCGCGCGGGCCGCGCCAGGAGGCCAAGGACGGAGCCGTGTACCTGGCCCAGAAGGCCGGGGCGCTGCTCTTCCCCGTGCGCAGCCGCCCTTCCTCGGCTTACGTGTTCAAGCGCTCCTGGGACCATTTCCAGCTGCCCTTGCCGTTTTGCGCCTGCGAGGTGCACTTTGGCGAGCCCCTTGAATTCGCGTCCGGGAAGATGTCCGCCGAGGAGCTGCACCAGGGCAGCCAACGTCTGGCCCAGGCCCTGCACGACACCTTGTCGATTCGTTGATGATCTCCAGCCAGCCAGCACGGGAGGCGTTAGCCCCCTCATTTCTCCCCTCTACATGAGCTTCATGCGGGCTGTGCCTTTGGTGTAGAAGGGCAGGGCGGTGCGTTTGGCCTCAAGCTCGCCGCGCTGGGTGCGCACAACGAACTGCTCCTGCTCGGCCACATCGGCGCGCACATAGGCCAGGGCCACGCAATGCCCCAGCGACGGCGCAAAGGAACCGCTGGTGACCACGCCCACTTCCTCGCCGCCGCCGGGCAGGGCCACGAGATCATAGTGCCGCGCGCTACGCCGTCCCGGCACCTCAAGGCCGATGAGCCGTTGGCGCACGTTGGCCAGTGCGGCCTGGCCCGTGAAGGGCGTCTTCTTGCCCAGCAGCGGGCCAAATCCGGCCTCGGCCGGGGTGTGGGCGGTGTCGAGATCCTGCCCGTAGAGCGGATAGCCCATCTCCAGGCGCAGGGTGTCGCGCGCGCCAAGGCCCACGGGTTTGACCAGCGGGTGCGCAGCAAGCGCCTCCCACATCGGCAGGACCAGGGCGGAGTCCAGGTACAGCTCATAGCCCAGCTCGCCGGTGTAGCCCGTGCGGCTCACCAGCAGGGGCTCGCCCTGCCAGATGGTGCGCATGAAATTGAAGTAGCCCGGAGAATGGAAGTCGCTCCCGAGCACGGCGCGGATTGCTTCCAGCGATTTCGGCCCCTGCACGTCGATCTTGCCGGTCTTGGCCGAGATGTTGGTCAGCGTCGGGCCCTTTGCCAGATGTGCGGACAGCCAGGCGAAGTCGCCCGCTTCGCAGGCCCCGTTGACCACGAGCATGTAGGCGTCGTCATCAAGGTAATAGATGATGAGGTCGTCCAGCACCCCGCCGGTCTCGCTGAGCAGGAAGCCGTAGCGGCACTTGCCCGGGGCCAGGGTGTCCAGATCCTGGGTCACCAGTGCGCCGAGGGCGGCCTTGGCGCCCGGTCCGGTGAGCGAGAACTCGCCCATGTGGCAGATGTCGAAGATGCCCACAGCCTGGCGGGTGTGGTTGTGCTCGGCTATGATGCCCTCGTACTGGATGGGCATGTCGTATCCGGCAAAGGCGGCCATCTTGGCCTTGGCGCTATGGTGCCACCCGGTGAGGGGCGTAGTCTTGAGGCTTTCCACGGTGATCTCCTTGTCGCGTATTTCGTGCGAGGTGCGCATAATGCCACATTCTTTCCCGGTGCTCAATGACGACTTTTTCATAAAATCCTCCCCAAGTGGTCCCAGTTGACGCTTCCTGGTATTTTCTTTAACAAAAGCCAGTCAGACAAATCTGCTGCGGAGGAAGAGCATGCGCAAACTGGATCAGTGCCCTCGCGTCAAGATCAACGCCCAGTACTGCGTGTGCACCTACCCAGGCTGCAGCAGGCGCGGTCTGTGCTGCGAATGCATGCACTACCACCGCCAGCGGGGCGAACTGCCCGCCTGCTACTTCACTGCGGACGAAGAAAAGACCTACAACCGAAGCGTTGAGTTTTTCATCCAGCGTCGGACTGGGAAGTAGGCAACGCTCATGTCACTTCGTCTGCGCAACCCGCTCAATCTTTTGCGCAGCCACGCCATAGCCCTCGACTTCGGCTCCGGCCGCACCATCATCACCGACCCGCAGTCCGAGGTTCTCCTCGACGAGCCCACGGTCATCGCCATCGAGCATGGCACAGGCACGGTCATCACCACCGGCGCCGAGGCCAAGAGCTACCTTGGCAAGGCCCCGGAGCGCATCCAGGTCATCCGGCCCATTCAGGCCGGGGTCATCACCGATTTCGACTCAGCCAAGGCCCTGTTGCTCTCGTTCTTCAAGCGCGTTTGCCCGGACAATGGCACCAGGCTCAAGGTCTGCGCCGTGGTCTGCCATGGCATCACGGAGCTGGAGAAGCGCACCTTCGCCGATTGCTGCAAGGCCGCAGGGGCCGCAAAGGTCGACTTGGTGGACGCCCCGCTGGCCGCAGCCGTCGGCGCGGGCCTGGACATCCGCCAGCCCAAGGGGCGGCTTATGCTCGGCATCGGCGCGGGCCTGGCTGAGGCCTCGGTGCTCTGCCTGTCCGACGTGGTCTTCAGCGAAACCGCCCGCCTCGGCGCGGACATCTTTCACGAGGCCGTTGCCCAGCACCTGGCCGCGCGCTACAAGGTCTCCATCGGCGAAAACATGGCCGAGCAGGCCACCCTGCACCTGGCCTGGGCCGAGCGCCCGACCGAGACCCGCAGCATGACCCTGACCGGAAAGTACTCCGGCAGCGGCACGCCCTGCGCCCTGGAGTTGACGGATGACGACCTCACGGGCGCCCTGGACGGCCCCCTGGCCGCACTTGAGACCCTGGTGCGCAAGGCCATGGACAAGACCCCGGCGGAGCTTGTGGCCGACATCGCCGAGACCGGCCTGACCCTCTTTGGTGGCGGTGCGCAGGTCCACGGGTTGGACAGCGCCCTGAGCGCGCGGCTTGGGCTGCGCAGCCGTCTGG
>Ga0154365_1002_pt4 | contig 16596 bp, 11 predicted proteins | sample RifGroA2_FD_115893 | JGI IMG/M metagenome (GOLD analysis project Ga0154365, IMG submission 115893) | Desulfovibrionales bacterium GWA2_65_9
CTCGGCCAGGTCCAGGGCGGACCGGATGCCGCCGATGCCGGCCCCGACAACCAGTGCTCCGTATTCCTTCTTCATCTGACCCTCCCGCGTTGGGTGCGTCCGCCAGCGACAAACGGCTCGGATAGGCGTCGCGGCTAGTCCTGTCCTCCGGTGAGCTCCGTGAATTCGTGCTCCCGGAACACGGACAAGGGCGGCGCCTCGCCGGGATCCCTGCCCGCCTCGTACTCGAAGGCCTTCTGCGTGGAGGCGGCGATGGTCCTAAACAGCTCCATGACCGGCACGCCGTTGGGGCAGGCGTTGGAGCACTGGCCGCAGCCCACGCAGGCGGTGCTCATGTGGGCCAGCCGCGTGAGATGGAAGAAAACCGTGTCCGTGGGCATCTTGAGCGCGCCGCGCTGGCGGGCCCAGGACATGTACTGCCAGGGCTTGTGCTCGAAGACGTCGGTCAAAAAGACGCACTCCTTGCAGTAGCACACCGGGCAGGCCGTGCGGCAGTTGTAGCAGTTGACGCAGGCCGAGAGGAACTGGGACAGCCCGGTCATGTCCGAGGTGGCGGCGGTGGTCTCGGCGAACATCTGTTCCTGGGCCTCGCGGCGTTCAGCCAGGAGCTCCTCCAAGGCCTTTGTGCGCGCGCCGTCGTCTGCGGCCTCGGGCAGGCCCAGGCGGGTCATGAAGCCCTCGCCTCTGGGCGTGTTGGCCATGAGCAGCAGGCCTTGCGCCACATCCTGCCCGAACAGGCCGATGGACAGGTCCGCCTCCGCGCCCGTCGAGTGCTCACAGGTGCGGCAGGCCCTGGCGATCTCCATGCCGCCATGCGTCCCGCGCCCTGAGGCGCGCAGAAACTTCACCAGGGACCATGTGTCGCCGCTATTGGCGACAAAATGGGTGTAGTCGGCGTTGGAAAAGGCTCCGGGGCAGTCCAGGCTCACGAGCAGCGTGTTTTCCATGCTGCCCTGGTTGAGCTTGCACAGCTCGATGAAGGCCCGGACCTCGCACGGCCGGAGGAATGCGGCCACCAGGCCGCCCTCGTCCGCGCCACGGGTCAGCCTTGTGAGCATGCGGGCCGCGTTGAGGCGAAAGGACGGGGCCAGGGGGTCCACGTCGTGGAACTGTTCCGGGTCGGCCACCAGGGCGGGCATGGTCCCGCCGCCCGCGGGCAGCCGCCGGGGCGCGAGCACGGCCGCGATGTCGCCGTCCGCCAGCAGCCGGGCGCAGAAGTCCTGGAGCGCGGCCACCGGATTGCCGTCCTTGACCTCGATTCGTGCGATGCTTCCCATGACGTGCCTCCGCAAAGACTAAGGTTCAAAGCAACGGCAAGCGCCGGGTGTCGATGGGCCCCAGCTCCTTGATCTCTGCCGTGAAGCGGTTCACCGTGGCGGCAAATTCATTGCCTTCGCTGGCGCCCACCCAGGTCAGCTTGATCCTGCGGCTGTCGATGCCGAAGCGGGGCAGGATCTCCATGAGCAGCTTCACGCGCCGCCGGGCCTTGTAGTTGCCGTTGATGTAGTGGCAGTCGCCCGGATGGCAGCCGGAGATGAGCACGGCGTCGGCCCCGCCGAGCAGGGCCTTGATGATGTACTTGGGGTCCACCATGCCGGTGCACATCATGCGCACCAGCCGGACATTGGGCGACTGGACCATGCGCGAGGTCCCGGCCAGGTCGGCCGCGGTGTAGGTGCACCAGTTGCAGACAAAGGCCACGATGGCGGGCTCGAAGGCCGCGCCAGGCATCGGCTCGCTCTGCGTTTCCGGCGTTACGATCAGCTCTTGCATGTTTTCCTCCCTCGGCTTCTCTGTCATGTGGCGTCCGCCCCGGCGGGTTGCCTAACCGGCTGCACGCGCAGGGACAGCCCCTCCAGTTCGGCGAAGATCTGCTTCTCGTTGAAGTGCCGCACCTGGGCCGCGCCGCTGGGGCAATGCCCGGCGCAACTGCCGCAGCCCTTGCACATGGCCTCGTTAATGACGCAGACCTTGCGCCGCTCGTCGAACTCGATGGCCGAGTAGGCGCACAGCCCGACGCACATCTTGCAGCCGATGCAGATGTCGGGGTTGATCCAGGAGACCGTGGGCGAGATGCTGACCTCGCCGCGCGCGGCCAGGCTGAGCGCCTGGCCCGCCCCGCCCGAGGCGTGGGCCACGGCGTCGGGGATGTCCTTGGGGCCCTGGCAGGTTCCGGCCAGGAAGATGCCGTCCGTGGCCGTGGACACCGGCCCGAGCTTGGGGTGCTCCTCCAGGAAGAAGCCGTCCTGCCCCTGGCTGATGCCGAAGACCCTGGCCACCTCGGAGGCGTCGTGCCGGGCCTGCATGGCCGTGCAGAGCACCACCATGTCCACAGCCACGCGCACCGGGCGGCCGAGCAGGGTGTCCTCGGCCACGACGATGAGCTTGCCTTCCTCTTCCGCGCTCCTGGCCTGGTCCGTGACCTCGGAGGGCCGCCCCCGGATGAAGCTCACGGCCTCCTCCTGGACGCGGCGGTAGAACTCCTCGTAGCCCTTCCCGAAGCAGCGCATGTCGATGTAGAAATTGAACACCCGCGCCTGGTGGCCGATCTTGTCCTTGATCAGGTGGTCGTACTTCAGCGCGTACATGCAGCACACCCGCGAGCAGTATTCGTGGTGCGCCTTGTCGCGGCTGCCCACGCAGTGGATGATGGCCACGCTCTCCGGAGGCTGGCCGTTCTTCATGAGGATCTTGCCGCCGGTCGGCCCCACGGCGTTGTTCAGGCGCTCGAACTGCAGGCCCGTGTAGACTTCGGGGTAGCGGCCAAAGCCATACTGGGACAGGGCCGTGGGATCGAGGATGTCGAAGCCCGTGGCCAGGACGATGGTGCCCACCTGCACGTCCAGGAAGCTCTCCTGCTGCTCGAAGTCGATGGCCTCCGAGGGGCAGTTCTGCTTGCAGGCCCCGCACTTGCCCTTGACCAGGTAGATGCAGCTGGCGGCGTCGATGACGGGCGTGTTGGGCACGCTCTGAGGCGAGTTGCGGTGCACGGCCTTGCGCTTGCCCAGGCCCTCCTCGAACTCGCTGGGCACGCTCTTGGGGCACTTCTCCATGCACAGGCCGCAGCCCGTGCAGCGGTCTTCGTTGATGTAGCGCGGCCGGGTGCGGATGCGCGCCGTGTAGTTGCCGACGTAGCCCTTGACCTCCACCACCTCGCTCATGGTCATGAGGTTGATGTTGGGCTCCTGGGCCACGGCCACCATCTTCGGGGTGGAGATGCAGGCCGCGCAGTCCAGCGTGGGGAAGGTCTTGTCGAACTGGGTCATGTGCCCGCCGATGGACGGCCCGCGCTCCACCAGGTGCACCTTGTGCCCGGAGCGGGCGATGTCGAGCGCGGCCTGGATACCGGCGATGCCGCCGCCCACCACCAGCACGTCTGGATGCACGGCCTCCACGCGGGAGTAGAGCTCCTCGTGTTCATTGACCCGGGACACCGCCCCGGCCACCAGGGTCTTGGCCTTGGCCGTGGCCTCGGCCGGGTCGGCCACGACCCAGGAGCAGTGCTCGCGGATGCAGGTCATCTGGAACAGGAAGGGGTTCAGGCCGCCGCGCTGGCAGGTCTTCTGGAAGGTCTTCTCGTGCAGCCGGGGCGAGCACGAGGCGACCACCACGCGGGTCAGGCCCATCTCCCGGATGTCCTTGATGATCATGTCCTGGCCGGGGTCGGAGCACATGAACTTGTAGTCCCGGGCCACGGCCACGTTCTTGAGTCCGCTCGCGAAGCGGGCCACACCCTCCGAGTCCACCCGTCCGGCGATGTTGGTGCCGCAGTGGCAGACGTAAACTCCGATCCTGCTGGGCATGGCGGCCTCCCTGAAGCTGTCGCCGCTCACTTGGAGGGCGGTTGCCTCCCCCGTGCCTGGACGCGGCGCGGAGAATCATCTTTCTGCTGTATCCTCAAAAATTGTGCCACAGTGCAGCGTTGCATCTTTTCTCTGCGATCATAGAGGAATGTAAAATTGCTATGAAAATAGTATGGCTTTGAGTTTGTGCATTTATGTGTTGCGTCACGAGACGGAATCTTGCATAGCAAGATTGGACTCGAATGTTGCCAACACCCAGTGCAGTTGGATGACGTGCAAAGGAAGCTGGCTGCTATGACAGCAACGCATCAAAAAGGGACTGGCTCTCTGCACGCAAGGCGAGACGAAGCCGACATGTGTAGCGTCCTGCTGGACGCTGCTCCGGACCAGGCCCTGCTGATGCGCCTCGACGGGACGGTGCACGTCGCCAACGTCTCCATGGCCGCGCTCTTTCACCTGCCGCCGGAGCATCTGGTCAATGAGCGCCTGTACGACTTCCTTCCTGCCGATGTGGTCAGGAAATGGGCCAAGGCCGTGCACCAGGCCGTGGAATCCGGCCAGCCATCGCACTTCGAGGAGTCCTTCTTTGCCGGACGTAATCTTGAGGTCCGGGTGCATCCCGTGCGCGGTGCGGACGGGGCCGTGGACCGGGTGGCGGTGTTCTGCCGGGACATCACCGGGCAGAAGGCCGCGGAGCGGGAGCGCACCCGCCTGGGCTCGGCCCTTGAACAGACCGCCGATCCTGTGATCCTGTATGACGAGATGATGCGCGTGGCCTACATCAACCAGGCCTTTGAGGCCATGACCGGCTACTCGCTGAAGGAGGTGCGCGGCAAGCCCGTGGCTGCGTTCTATCTGGGCCTGGAACAGCAGGCCAGTCTGAACCAGACCATCGAGACCTTGGCCAGCGGCGAGGCCTGGACCGGCAAGTCCTGCAATACCTGCAAGGACGACAGCGTGATCTGCTGCCACAAGACGGTCTCGCCCATCCGCGGCAAGGGCGGCTTGATCCTGGGCTATGTCAGCGTCTGGCGTGACGTGACCGCCATGGAGGCCCTGGAGCGCCAGCTGCGGCAGGCGCAGAAGATGGAGGCCCTGGGCACCCTGGCTGGCGGCATCGCCCACGACTTCAACAACATCCTCTCGCCCATCGTGCTCATGACGGACATCGGCCTCTCCCAGCTTGCGGAAGGCGACCCCCTGCGCGGCACCTTCAAGAGCATCCTCAAGTCCACCAACCGTGCCGGAGCCCTGGTGCGGCAGATTCTGAGCCTGAGCCGCCGGCACGAAACCGATCAACCCATCCCCTTGCGCCTCTCGGACATCATTCTGGAATGCCTGACCCTGCTGCGGCCCAGCCTGCCCAGCACCATCGACATCTCCCTGGTTACGGATACGGAGCGCGACGTGCTCCTGGCTGACCCGGCCCAGGTGCATCAACTGCTCATGAACCTCTGCACCAACGCTGCCTGGGCCATGCGCGGCTCCGGGGGGACGCTCAAGCTGCGCGTTGAGGAGCATGATGTGGGAAGCAGGGGCGATGGCGGATTTCCCGATGCGCAGCCCGGGACCTATGTGGTTTTGAGCGTGCGGGACAGCGGGCACGGCATCAAGCCGGAACACCTGGAGTGCATCTTCGACCCCTTCTTCACCACCAAGACCGATGGCTCGGGCACGGGGCTCGGCCTGGCCGTAGTCATGAACATCGTCACCAGGCTGCGCGGAGCCATCCGCGTGCGGAGCGATCCGGGCCAGGAAACCTGTTTTGATGTTCTGCTGCCACGTTCGGATCTTCTGCCTGCGGACCAGCAGGCCCAAGCCCCCGAATCTGCGCGGGGCCTCAGGGGCACTGGACATGTGCTCGTAGTTGATGACGAGCCGGACATCCTGGAGGCCTGCGTCATTGGCCTCAATGCCTACGGCTACGAAGTCAGCACCTGCCTGCGCGGGGAGGAGGCGCTGGAGTTGTTTCGCACCAACTCCGATCGTTTTGACGTGGTGTTGAGTGATACGACGATGCCCGGCCTGGCAGGCCCGGACCTGGTTCGGGAGCTGCTCAAGATCAAGCCGCACCTGCCAGTGATTCTGACCACCGGGCACAGCGACCTGGTCTCCAGGGAAAAGGCGTGGCGCATCGGCGCCCTCGAATTTCTGGCCAAACCCTTTCGCATGGACGAATTGGCCGACCTGTTGCGCAAACTGCTTGGGAGCAAACGCCGCCACGCAGCGCCGGAGGACTGACCGATGCCGCGTGTGCTCATCGTGGACGACGACCCCCTGCTCTGCGAGGCCCTTGCACTCGCCGTGCAGCATGCGGGCTTCGAGGCGGACACGGCCGGAACCCTGAAGGACGGCCTGCGCAAGGCCCGCTGCGGGGATTTCGACGTGGTCGTGCTGGACGTGCGCATGCCCGATGGCAGCGGGCTCGACAGCCTGCCGGACTTCCAGGAATGCCCCTCGGCACCGGAGGTCATCATCCTCACCGGCGCGGGCGACCCGGACGGGGCGGAACTGGCCATCCGCAGCGGCGCCTGGAGCTACATCGCCAAGCCGCCGACCCTGAACACCATCCGCTTGCCCATTCAGCGGGCCGTGGAGCACCACCGGGGCAAGCAGAAGGTCCTGCCGCTCGGGCTCAAGCGCAGCGGCATCATCGGCGACAGCCGGGCCATGCATGCCTGCCTGGACCTTGTGGCCCAGGCTGCAGCCACGGAGGCCTCGGTGCTCATCACCGGCGAGACAGGCACGGGCAAGGAGCTCTTCGCCCGCGCCATCCACGACAACAGCGCCCGGGCCGACGGCCCCTTCGTGGTGGTGGACTGCGCGGCCCTGCCCGAAAAGCTCGTGGAGAGCGAGCTGTTTGGCTACGAGCGGGGCGCATTTACTGGGGCCGACCGCCGTTTTGAGGGCATGGTCCACCAGGCCAACCGGGGCACGCTGTTTCTGGACGAGATCGGGGAATTGCCGTTGGCTGTGCAGAAAGCCTTCCTGCGCGTGCTTCAGGATGGCCGCTACCGCCCTGTGGGTGGACTCAAGGAGTCGCTGAGCGATTTCCGTCTCGTGGTGGCCACCAACCGCGACCTTGAAGCCATGGCCGAGGCCGGGGCGTTCCGCCAGGATCTGCTCTTCCGCATCCGGACCATGACCATCGATTTGCCTCGGCTCAAGGAGCGCAACGGCGACATCGCCCGGTTGTGCCGGCATTTCGTGGCCCGGCAATGCCGCGTGCAAGGGCTTCCGGCCAAGCGCGTCTCGCCTGATTTCCTGGACGCCCTGGAGGCCTACGCCTGGCCGGGCAACGTGCGCGAATTCATCCACGCCGTGGAGCATTCCCTGGCTGCGGCCATGAACGATCCGGTGCTCGTGGCCGCCCACCTGCCCACAAACATCCGGGTCAGTCTGGCGCGGTCCTCCCTCCCCGTCCGGGAGTCAACCCCGGCGGGCAACGGGCTGCGGGCCGACAGCCCGGTGCAGCCGTTGCGCCAGGTCCGGCTGCAGGCCGTGGCTGAGCTGGAGTCGGGCTACCTGCGGGAGCTGCTCGCCGCGTGCGGCGGCGGCATCCCGAAGGCCTGCGCCATGTCCGGGTTATCGCGCGCGCGGCTATATGCCTTGATGAAGAAATACGGGCTGACTTGAGGCCTGGGAAATATCGCCAAGGGGCTGCGGATGAAGTCGCCCAGGGAATTCATCCGCTCGTCAGCAACCGCCGGGTGTCCGATTTGGCAGGGGCAACTCCACGAGGCTTGCAAGCTTGTCCCGTCGAATCCCAGTACTATCCTTGTACAGAATGCTTTTTGAGAAACCACAAGGTCAATGCCACGACATGAGTCCGTAATTATTGGATATTCAACTTTGCTGGCATACAAGAATCGCCCGCAGTCCCCATTTGTATGCCCCGATTGTATGCCCAAAACGTCCAGCACGCTCTCCCTGACGCTCTTCCGCTGCCTATCCAAAACATGTTGATAGCGCTTGGGAACCATCTCCGTTAAGGTTTGCCCCATGATTCGGGCCACCGTCGCTGGGCCCGCTCCGCCATCCGAGGCATCGTCGCAAAGGCATTACCCAAGGCATAAGGCCTGATGCCTTGGGTGATCCCCGCAGCCTTTAGCGCTGTGCGCCAGCTTCGGATCAGGTCGCCAAACGGCTTTTGCCCCTGTGGTGGTTGATCGGCCCGGCCCAGCCGTCAATGTTGCCCCATTGCTGAAGCTCAGCAACCAAGTCTTCCGTCAAGTCCGACTCGCGCCATTGCTCCCCACGGTTCTTCTTGACCTTTTCATGCCTGATTATTCCGCGTTCAAGCTCTACCCCGGCCCAATCCATCCGCAAGAGTGATTGAAACCTTGCGGTTGATCCCGTTCTGTTTACGCCCTCTTTCCCCGAGGGTGGACACAAGTGCGCCTTGAAAGCTCCTGGGCGGCAATGTGACCGATCTCGGCCAGGCAGGGAACAAGGTGGGGAAGGTCGTTGCGGAGATCCTTCGGATTAATAGCCTTGGTCGGCCTCTGCAGTCAGAATTAATTGATTTTCCGCAAAGGGGAAGGGTCGGATTGTATCCAATTCGGGCTTGACATTATCAAATAAATAAGTATGTAATTACTTAAATAAAATAAATGAGGTGTCGCCATGGGCCGCAAGAAAGTTATCGACGACGAAACCCTTCTCGAACATGCACGCGCAGTGTTTCTTGAGCGTGGTGCTTTCGGGTCCACGCGCGACATTGCCGAACGGGCAGGCATATCCGAGGCAGCAATTTTCAAGCGCTATCCAACTAAGGTGGGGCTTTTTCTCGCGGCCCTCATGCCACAGCAGGAAGACGTCAGCTCGGTCATCGCATCCGAAGTCGATGACACACGCGAAGCCCTGGTCCAAACAGGATACCGCCTGCTCAAGCACTTCAGGAAGATCATCCCCACAGTGATGCACCTGATCACGCACCCTTCGATCAAGATGTCCGACGTCGCGGACCATTTCGGTCCTGATCGGGTTGATCGGCTGGCGAATAACTTGGCCCAATTCCTGGCCCAGCGCCAGGCTTCCGGCCTGGTTCTCGTAGATAATCCGCTGGCTTGCGCCAATCTCCTGATCGCAGCAATCCATAGTCTTGCCGTGTATGAGGTCATGGAATTTCACCCTGGCGGCGCTATTGAACATGCCGTCCCTCTTTTTGTGAACGCCCTTTGGTGCGGCCTGGCACCTGGACCGAGGTGTGGCGCCCCCTTGCCCTGACCTGAGCCGCCACGCCGTGAACCAAAGCAACTCACTGACGTAAAGAGGATCATCCGATGCATACCCAGATTCGAAACGATCATGCGTTGGCCGGACAACCCAATGCCATTTCCCCTTCGCTGCTTTGTCTGCGCCATGTGTCAAAATCGTATGACACTCCAACCGGACAATTCCTGGCCCTTACGGACATCGATCTCGACCTGAGGGCCGGAGACTTTCTGGCCATTGTCGGTAAATCGGGCAGCGGCAAGTCGACCCTGGTCAATGTGATGACGGGCATTGACACGCCCACCCGAGGATCCGTGGCTGCCGTCGGCAAAAACATCGAAAAATTCGGCGAGGATCGGCTCGCTACCTGGCGCGGACGGAATGTGGGCGTTGTGTTCCAATTCTTCCAGCTCCTGCCGACCCTGACAGTTGTGGAGAACATCATGCTCCCCATGGATTTTTGCCATTTCCTTCCAACTTCAAAGCGCCGCGGCCGGGCCATGGAGCTTCTCGAAAAGCTCTCCATCGGCAGGTACGCGGACAACCTGCCCGCCGATTTGTCCGGCGGGCAGCAGCAGCGCGCTGCGATCGCTCGCGCCCTGGCCAACGACCCCCCGATCATCGTTGCCGATGAGCCCACCGGCAATCTTGATTCCAGGACCTCGGACGAGGTCATAGAGCTATTCGCCGGCCTCGCTGTGGAGGGAAAGGCTGTGGCCATGGTCACTCATGAGCGCGATCTCAGCCGCCATTTCACCCGTGTCGTCGAGTTGAGCGACGGGCGCATCCTGTCACAGAGCGAAGTGAGCGTTCGGTCATGAACATCGCGACCAGGTGGTATAAGCTTTTCCGCGATTTCCGGGCCATCGGCGGCCGGATCACGATGATGGTCGCGGCCATCGCCGTGGGCGTCTTCTCCGTGACGACCATTGTCAGCACTTACGCCATCCTCACCAGGGAAATTTCGCGCAACTACCTTGAAACCAATCCGGCCTCAGCCCTCATCGACCTGGGGGAGGTGAACCCATCGCTGGTAGACCAGGTGCGCTCCAGGCCCGACATCGGGGAAGTAGAAGCGGGCTCGATCATCACGGCGAGAGTCAAACTCAAGAACGATGAATGGGGCCGACTTCTCTTGTTCGTGGTTCCAGACTTTGGCAATCTCACCATCAACAAAGTCTTCCCCCAAGCCGGAGCCTATCCGCCCAGAGACCAGACGATTCTGGTCGAGCGCGAAACCCTGGCCTTTCTCGGCTCATCCATTGGCGACGCGATCACCATGCAAACCCCTTCCGGTCAGAATACTCAGGTCGTCATCTCCGGCACCGTCCACGATCCCGCGCTCGCTCCCTCCTGGAAGGAGCAGACGGCCTACGCCTATCTCACACCGGACACCCTGGCCGCGCTCGGGCATAACCCAGTGCCCGAACTGCTCAAAGTCGTGGTTAAGGGCGCGGTCTTTGACCAGGGAAAAGTCGATAGCGTGGCCACGCGACTCGGGCTCGAACTCCGGGCTCAAGGGCTGTCCGCCCACCAGATTCAGGTCCCCCCCACTGGCAAGCACCCGCACCAGTCTCAAATGACTGCTGTTTTGGCCATGTTCATCGTCTTCGCGTTCCTGGCACTGGTTCTGAGCGCCGTTCTCACTGCTTCGATGGTCGATGGCCTCTTGGCCCAGCAGGTCCGCCAAATCGCGGTAATGAAGGCAATCGGCGCTCGGTACGGTCAGATCACCGGGCTTTACCTGACGGGCATCCTGGCCATATCTACCGCAGCCGTACTCATCGGTGTGCCTTTGGGGCTTCTTTGCGGCCGGAGCTTCGCCCAAGTCATCGCCCAGTTGCTGAACTTCAACATCGCAAGCTCCCGGCTGCCTAGCTGGCTCATCCCCGCTCTTGCAGGCGGAGGTATGTTCATCCCCGCCGCTTTTGCCCTGACGCCCATCAGCCGCGCCACGCGCCGCACGGTGCGCGAGTCGCTTAACGACTACGGCGTTTCCAGCAAGGAGTTCGGCACATATGGACTTGATGTTGTACTGTCCAAGCTCGGCGGTTTAGACCGTACGCTTATCCTGGCGCTTCGTAACGCCTTTCGCCGCCGCAGCCGGATGATCCTCACCCTGTCCCTGCTTGGCATCGCCGGGGCCATGTTCATGGCCAGCCTGAACGTGAAGACCGCTTGGGAATACTTCGTCGCCAGTTCCGCCAAGGACCGCGGCTATGACCTCGAACTCCGGCTAGACCATTCGGTTCCGACCGTATCGCTTTTAGCCGCCATATCGGGGGCAGAGGGAGTGGGAAAAGTGGAACCGTGGAGCTTGGCCAAGGCTTCTGTCGCTCGCCCGGACGGGCTCACGGTGATGCGCACCTATCCCGACGGTGGCCATGGCAATTTGGAGTTTCGGTCCATGCCAGAGCCGGGCAGTCTCGACCATCTTGTTTTCCTCGAAGGAAGGCCTCCAGCGCAGGGTGAGATCGACGAAGTTCTTCTCAACCAGTCCGCCCGTACTCTTCTGGGCGATCCTCATGCTGGAGATGTGCTCAGACTGACGGTAGAGGGCCACAGCGCCTCATACCGCATCGCTGGAATTGTCCGCCAAATCGTCACCCCGCCTGCGGTCTTTGTTTCGGGCTCCGGTTTTTCCGCTGCCACGCGAACCAGCAGCCAGACAAATGCGGTGCGCATCAGCACCACATGCCATACGCCCGAAGCGATTGCGGCTACTTCTGCAGCCGTGGAAGCACGCTTGCTCGACTATGACATCCACATTGCGCTTTCCATCTCAGAGACCCAGGTAGGCGGTGCGGTTGGCGGTCACGTCAAAATCCTCATTGTTTCGCTCATCGTCATGTCAATGCTCATGGCCACGGTCGGTCTACTGGGGCTCGCGTCCGCATTGGGCTCGAACGTAGCCGAGCGCACCCGGGAATTCGGCATCATGCGCACCATTGGCGGCACGAGTTCCGTGGTGATCCGCAATGTCCTCGCCGAGGGCGTGTTTACGGGACTGGTCAGTATCGCTTTGTCCATCGTCCTCGCCCTGCCACTGGCCATTGGCATCGGCAAGCTTGTCGGCACCCTTTCCTTCGGTTTGCCATTACCATTTATGCAGTCCTGGACAGCCCTTGGGTTGTGGTCGGCCTTCATCGTCTTCGGCACAGCAGGAGCGAGTCTCGTGCCCGCCTTACGCGCCTCACGCCTCACGATCCGCCAAACCCTCGCTTACACCTAAACTCAGCAAGGAGAATCAACAGTGTGCAAAGGATTCATAGTCGCTCTCATTGGCGTCGCCTGCGTCGGTGCACTGTTCTTCCTGGCGCATATGTACGACTTCATTGGTTTTGTTCGCACCATGCACGGAGGATAACCCAACCCAGAGTCTCTACTCCTAGCTGGCCCTAAACAGGGAGCTTTACACAGGGAAGGGAGACCTGATGAAGAGCGGGCCAAGCCTGAAAGGATGATCGCATTATTATGCATTTACCAATGCTCAGTCTCCAGAGGGTATGTGTTGGCATATAGGCGTCATGCAGCCTGCTTGGCGACTAGCACCCGAAATACTACCTATTTATAAAACATAAGTACGGTATTTCCCTCAAGTCATTGCCTACATTTTTGTATTCAGCTATCATTGAATAGTCCCCCCATTGCGCCAGCAGGTATTCTAATGGAGGAAGCCTCATGCATGCTTACTCTCCTGGCCATTCTGAGTTTCTCTCCGTTTGTCGCCCACGGCGGCGAGTCAAGGCACAAGGATATCCTCCTCTGCGCCAGACTCGGACACCCCCGGAGTGGGAGCGGCATGTCCCTTCCGTCCTGTACATCAGCCTGCCAATGGTCACCACCACCGAGTCATTTCAGGAAGCGCCACCTAACCTCGTCATGTGCAACGGAATCTGGCCGTGGTCTCTACACTTCCGTTGGACTTGTGCGCGCAGAAGCCCTTTAGGCCGGGGCGTGGCATCATGGGCACCTCGCTTTGGCTAGACAATCGCGGATCGGTGAAGCCTACGCGTGAAGCTTTTCGCTCAGGGAGAAATGCATGTCTCAACGCCAGTCATTTCCTTCCTATTCCATTGGGGTTGTCCTTACTGTTGCCCTGGTGCTGGTGACCACGATCATTCTCTTCGGCTTTGGATACTACAACTACCATACACGCTCCGTCAGCGCGTTCAGGGAGCTGAGCGACAACGCCCAACGGGTGGTGGAGCGCCTGGCCAAGAGCACAACCCTCGCCATCTGGAACATGGACACCAAGCAAGTCCAGGAGGCGCTTCTCTCGGAAATGGGTGAAAAACAGGTTCAGTCGCTGGTCATCCGCGAACCAGACGGGGTGAACATCTTTGCCGCCAAGGGCCGCGATTCGTCCTGGAATCCTGTGGACATCACCGAGACCACGGTCGATTACCAAGCGGTTTTCGCCAAGGCCTCCGTTGAACACCATGGCCAGCTGATTGGTGTCGTCGAGGTCAGCATCACCAGGAAATACGCGCAGGGAGAGCTGTGGCAAATGCTCTGGGCATCGGCCATCAGCACGCTCATTGTGGATGTCGCTGTTGTGTTCATCCTTTTCCTGGTCATCACCATGCTCGTCATCAAACCCCTTGCGGCCATGCAGCGCTACGCCCAGGCGGTGGGCTCGGGCGATCTGGCCTGCCAGGAGATGACCGGCATTTTCGTCGGCGAGCTCGGCGCGTTGAAGAGCCACCTGGAGGACATGGTGCGCAGCCTGTCGGCCAATATTGAGCAACTGCGCCAGAAGAGCCTGGAGGCCACCGAGAGCAGGGAGCGCTACCGCTCGGTGATCCAGAACATGCAGGACGTCTACTACCGCACCGATGCAGAGGGCCGGCTGGTCATGGTCAGCCCCTCTGGCCTGAAGCTGTTCGGTTACGAATCCGAGGACCAGGTGCTGGGGCAGTTCACCGAATCGTTCTATGCGATTCCTGCTGAGCGCCAACAGCTCCTGGCCAAAGTCCAGGCCGATGGAGCGGTGCGCGAGTACGAGGTGCTGCTGAAACGCAAGGATGGCTCCGCCGTGCAGGCGGCCACCACCGCCAGCTTCTACCGCGACGAGGCGGGCAACATCCTGGGCGTGGAGGGCGTCTTCCGCGACATCACCGAGCGCAAGCAGGCCGAGGAACGCCTGCGCCAGAGCGAAGCGCACATCCGCGCATTGTTCAATGCCACCTCGGACTCGGCGATCCTCATGGACTGCAGGGGTGTCATCCTGGCTATCAACGAGCACGGGGCGAAGCGGCGCAACCTGCTCCCGGAGGACATGACCGGCCACTCCATCTACGATTTCCTTCCCCCCGATTCCGCCAACCTTCGCAGGCACCAGACCATGGAGGCCGTGCGCACCAGAGGCCCGGTCACCTACGAGGAGTTCCGCAACGAAGCCTCTTACTCCGTCACCATCTACCCCATTCTGGACTCCGAAGGCACGCCCCGGCAGCTGGCCAGTTTCTCCCGCGACGTCACCGAGAAGAAGCGCGCGGAGGAGGAACTGCACGAGGCCCAGGACGCCCTCAAGCGTTCGGAAGAGATTTACCGCACCCTGTTCATGAACACCGGCACGGCCACCATTGTCATTGAGGAGGACACCACTATCGCTCTGGCCAACCCGGAGTGGGAGAAGCTTGTTGGCCTCCCGCGCGAAGAGATGGAGGGCCGCATGAGCTGGACCGTGTTCTTCTCGCCCGAGAATCTAAAGAGGATGCGGGGCTACCACATGCGGCGCCGTGAATCCCCCGAGCTGGCCCCGCGTAACTACGAGAGCGAGCTCATCGACTCGAAAGGGGGACACCACAACGTCCAGCTCACCGTGGCCATGATCCCAGGCACCAAGACCAGCGTGGCCGCCCTCTACGACATCACCGAACAGAAGCGCGCCGTGGAGGAGCTGCGCCAGAGCGAGGAGAAGTTCTCGCGCATCTTCGAGATGGCCCCGGAATGCATCTCCTTCATACGCCTGAAGGATTCGGTGGTCATCGCCGCCAACGCCGCCTTCGAGACCATCACCGGCCACAAGCAGGAGGAAGCCATCGGGCGTGCGGCCACTGAAATGGGTGTCTGGGATGCCCCGGGCATGCATAAGGAGTTTATGCAGCGCCTTATGGCGGAGGGCCACGTCAAGGACTTCGAGTTCCTGCTCAGGCGCAAGGATGGCGAACTGAGACGAGTTGTCAACTCGGCCCAGCTCGTGGCCATCGCCGGGGAAGAGTGCTTCATCAGTGTCATCCACGACATCACCGACGAGCGCAAGATGCAGGAACTGCTCATCCAGTCTGAGAAGATGATGAGCGTGGGCAGCCTGGCCGCTGGCATCGCGCACGAGATCAACAACCCGCTGGGCATCGTGCATCAGGCCGTGCAGAACCTCATCCTGCGCACCAGCCCGGAGCAGAAGAAAAATTTGGAGACTGCGGCCAGCCTGGGCCTGAGTATGGATCTGCTGCAACAGTATCTCAAGGCCCGCAAGCTTGATGTCTTCCTTGAGGACATCAAGGTCGCAGCCATGCGCGCCTCGGGCATCATCCGCAACATGCTCAACTTCAGCCGCCGCAGCGAGTCCAAGCGCCAGACCTGCGGCCTGCACCACATCATCGAGCAGTCCGTGTTCCTGGCCGCCTCGGACTACGATCTTAGGAAATCTTACGATTTTAAACGCATCGAGATCGTGCTGGACCTGAAGGCAGATCTGCCTGCATGCAACTGCACGGAGACGGAGATCGAGCAGGTGCTCTTGAACCTGCTGCGCAACTCGGCCCAGGCCATGGCCATGGCCACTCCCCCCACCCCCAATCCCAGGATCGACATCCGCCTGCGCGCCGGGGAGAAATGCGTGCGTCTCGAGGTGACGGACAACGGGCCCGGCATGGACGAGGAAACCCAGCGCAAGGCGCTCGAGCCCTTCTTCACCACCAAGCCGCCCGGCGTGGGCACGGGTCTGGGCCTTTCCGTGTCCTACTTCATCATCACCAAGGGCCACGGGGGCAGGATGTGGATGACCTCGGCCCCAGGCAGGGGAACAACCTTCTTCATCGAGCTGCCCGCAGCCCAACAGGAGGATGCCCATGCCTGAAACTCTGCACCCCATACTCGTCCTCGACGATGAGGAGCGGGTGCGCGGGCTGCTCATGGACTACCTGAGCGAATGCGATGAGTTCGAGCTCTTCGGTGCAGGCTCCGGCGAGGAGGCTTTGGAAATCCTCCGGCAGCGGCCCGCCGCGCTCTGCGTGGTGGACTTGCGCTTGCCGGGCATGGACGGCGTGGAGTTCATCGGGTCCGCCGCGGCCGAAAAACTCTGCCACCACTTCCTCGTGCACACCGGCTCGGTGGACTTCGCCGTGTCCCAGAGTCTAAAGGACCTGGGGATGGTGCAAAAGGACGTGTTCTACAAGCCCGTGGACGCGGCCGAGATCCTGGCGCGCATCCGCACGCTCCTCAAGCAAGGGGACTAGCCATGTCCATCCTGGTCATCGACGATGAAGCCGGCCTGCGCCGCTCGCTCTGCGCCTACCTGGAGGACCGCGACTTCGACGTGCTTGAGGCCGCCAACGGGCGCGAGGGC
>Ga0154365_1040_pt6 | contig 16577 bp, 18 predicted proteins | sample RifGroA2_FD_115893 | JGI IMG/M metagenome (GOLD analysis project Ga0154365, IMG submission 115893) | Desulfovibrionales bacterium GWA2_65_9
ACGGTCTCGCAGATCGCGCGCATTCATGACCGCATGCGCCACATGGAACCCAAGCTCGCGGTGATGGAAGAAATCACCCTGACCCTGACCAGCGACAACGCGGACTTGAAGGCCAGGCTCTCGGCCCAGGAAGTGGAGCTGCAACGCCTGCGCGATGACCGCCAGCGCCTGGAGAACATCATCAAGAACCTGAACGGGCTGCCGACCTGAACCAAACCCTCTGCTTTTTTTGCCGCCCCGCGCCCCTGCCCTGCATTGAGATTCCCCACGTCTTCATATATGCACACCTTTGCTATGCTGAACACCACGCCGAATATCCGGAGGATCCCGCCATGCACTCATATTTCCAGAAATCCCTGCTCTGCCTTGCTCTGGTCCTGATGCTGAGCGCCTGTTCCGGGCTGAACACCAAGTCCGCCGCCGAGACGGCTCCAGCCAACGGCGGGTCCCAGGCCGAGACGTACGACAATCCCAACTACTACTATCTCTTCGATGACATCCTGATCCCCAACGGCATGGAACACACCGCCGACGACGACTTCTCCTTCGACACCCAGCAGTTCAAGGCCGGCATCCAGATCTTCCAGGGCCGTGTGGTCTACGACGACCTCATCAATTTTTTCCTGAACAACATGGTCAAGGACGGCTGGAAGAAGGTTTCGGCCGTGCGCTCCAAGAAGAGCATCCTCATCTTTGAGAAGGCCAACAAGGCGGCCATCATCGAGTTGAATGACGGCTTCAAGGCCAAGGCCACGGTCTTCGCCTTCGAATACAAGGGGGGCGCCTATGCCGGGCGAACCAGCACCCAGGGCCGCCCCGGCACCGCCAAGGCCCCTGCCGGGGCAACCAGCTCCTCCGCCAGGAGCGGCGGCAGCTTCTCCGAGAAGGACATCAACAATTGACCACAACGCACTTGCAGTTCTCCTGCTTTCTGGGCCGACGCATACACCTGGGCGTCACCGGCAGCGTTGCCGCCTACAAGAGCCTGGAGCTGCTGCGCCTGCTGCGCCAATGCCAGGTTGCGGTCAGCGCCACCCTCACCGACTCGGCCCAGCGCTTCGTCGGGGCTTCGAGCTTCCGCGCCCTGGGCGCAGACCCGGTGACCACCAGCATGTTCGGGCCCGGGGCCGGGGATGATCCCTTTGTGCACCTCGCGCCCGGCCAATGCGCAAGCGCTCTTGTCATCGCCCCGGCCACGGCCAGCATCCTGGCCAAGCTGGCGCATGGCTTGGCCGACGACCTGCTCTCCACCCAGGCCCTGGCCTTTAGCGGGCCGCTTTTGCTGGCCCCGGCCATGAATCCAGCCATGTGGAACGCCCCGGCCACCCAGGCCAACTGGCAGACGCTCTTAAAACGCGGGGCCGTGGGCATCGGCCCGGTGGTGGGCGACGTGGCCTGCGGCGACACGGGCCGGGGCAAGCTCTCGCCCGTGGAGCACATCCTTGCCAATGTGCTGCGCGCGCTCTCGCCCAACGACCTGGACGGCAAGACCGTGCTCGTGACGCTCGGGCCCACGCGCGAGCGTTGGGACGCCGTGCGCTTTCTCTCCAACCCCTCCAGCGGCCTCATGGGCGCGTGCCTGGCCACCTCGGCCTGGATGCGCGGGGCGCGCGTGCGCGTGGTGGCCGGGCCGACGGACCTTGACTTCCCGCCAGGCATCGAGGTCACCAACGTGACCAGCGCCCGCGAGATGCTCGACGCCTGCCAGGACCTCTGGGCCGACACAGACCTGGCCTGCTGCACTGCGGCCGTGTGCGATTTCCGCCCGCTGCTGCCCGAGAGTGTCGACCCGGCGCGCAAGATCAAGAAGCGCGATCTGGCCACCGGTGACCTCGTCATGCGCCTCACCGGGAATCCGGACATCCTGCGCACCCTGGGCGAGCAAAAGCGCCCGGACCAGATCCTCATTGGCTTCGCCGCCGAGACCGAGGACCTGGTGGGCCAGGCCCGGCTCAAGCTGAGCGAAAAGAACCTGGACCTCATCGTGGCCAACCTTGTGGGCGTTCCTGGCAGCGGCTTTGACGGCGCCACCAACACCGTGACGGTGCTGGACCGCACGGGCCGGGTGGAACAGTGGCCGGAACTGCCGAAGACGGAGGTCGCGTGGCGCGTCTGGGATCTTTTGCGGCATCTGTAGACCTGCCCGACCATCTGCGGCCCTGGCGCGCGGCCGGACTGGACGCCCTGTTCCTGCCGGGCGGGCTGCCGGAGCCACCGCCTGCGAGCCGTCAAAACGCCGCCGCGCCTGCCGCTGCCGATCACGCTGGCGCAACGCCCCCTGCGGCAACTGGGCCGGGCCATGCCCCAGCGGAAGCGTCTCCCGCAGCCGATCTCCACTGGCCCGAGCCCTGGCGGACCATCGCCGCGCGCGTGCGCAGCAAGCCTCAGATCATCATCACTTACGCATCGCTCACGGCCGATTGCACCGGCCAGGCCGACCCGGCCCGGCGCAAGCTCTTTCAGTCCATCCTGAGCTACTTGGCCTGGCCCCAGGGCACCAGCCTGTTCTGGCCCTGCACGGATGCGCCCACTCCGCCTGGCGCGGCAAACGCTGCCGCTGCGCCAAGCCTGGCCCGCAACATCTTCCTCAACGGCGTGCTCAGTTTCGGTGTCACGCACATCGCCTGCTTCGGGCCAGAGGCCGCGCGCATCGGCAGCGCCCTGTTCCCGCCTGGTGCAGGCGACTCCGAGGTGCGCGTGCTTACCCTGCCCGGGCCGGAAGAGCTCCTCGGCCTCTTGCCCCACGAGTTGCACCGCGCCGTGGCCGTGCTCAAGGCCTTACCCCTTTCGTGAGCCTTGCCTTTGCCCACCGCTGCGGATACACCTGCCCCTTCCAACAATATCAACGACACAACAGGATGCGCACCATGAAGATTCTTGTCACCGGAGCCGCCGGCTTCATCGGATTCCACCTTTCCCGCCGCCTGCTCTCCATGGGCATCGAGGTTGTCGGCCTGGACTGCATCAACGACTACTACTCCGTTGACGTCAAGTACGCGCGCTTGGCCATGCTGACGCCAGAGCCGAAGTTCACCTTTGCCAAGCTGGACCTGGCCGACACCGAGGGCATGGCCAAGCTCTTCAAGGACCACGGCTTCACCCATGTGGTGAACCTGGCCGCTCAGGCCGGGGTGCGCTACTCCATCGACAACCCGCGCGCCTACATCGACTCCAACGTGGTCGGCTTCTTGAACATCCTGGAAGGCTGCCGCCACAACAAGGTCGGCCACCTGGCCTACGCTTCGTCCTCATCCGTGTACGGCATGAACACCACCATGCCGCTCAGCGTTCACGACAACGTGGACCACCCCATGAGCCTGTACGCGGCCACCAAGAAGTCCAACGAACTCATGGCCCACACCTACAGCCACCTGTACGGCCTGCCCACCACCGGCCTGCGCTTCTTCACTGTCTATGGACCCTGGGGCCGCCCGGACATGGCCCTGTTCCTGTTCACCAAGGCCATCCTGGCGGGCGAACCCATCAAGGTCTTCAACCACGGCAAGATGAGGCGCGACTTCACGTACATCGACGACATCGTGGAAGGCGTGGTGCGCGTGACCATGCACACAGCCGAGCCCAACCCCGAATGGTCCGGGGCAAAGCCAGACCCGGCCACCAGCACCGGCCCGTTCCGCATCTACAACATCGGCAACAACAGCGTTGTGGAACTCTCCCACTACATCGAGGTCCTGGAGGAATGCCTGGGCAAGAAGGCCATCAAGGAATACCTGCCCATGCAGTTGGGCGACGTTCCGGCGACCATTGCCGACGTCGACGACCTCGTCCGCGACGTCGGCTTCAAGCCCGCCACGCGCATCGAGGACGGCATCGCCCGCTTTGTGGAGTGGTACCGCGAGTACTTCAAGGTGTAACCAGCCACCGCAAAGGCGCAAAGGCGTCTCGCGGCCACACGGCCGAAGCACCAAACCACGGCCCGACCACGGCTTCATCGCCTAAAGCGGGCTTTTTTCTTCACCACACACACTCGCGCCTTGATTTTCCGACCAGCGGGAAGTAGGTTGCACACTCACTCGTTGCACCGACGAAAAGCACCGGGCCTCCGCCTGGTGTTTCACGTGAAACACACCGAGACACTTCCCGGAGGCCTGCGTGGCACGAAGAATTGTTGTGGCAAACCAGAAGGGCGGCGTGGGCAAAACCACCACCGCAGTGAATCTTGGCGCGTCCCTGGCCGTTATGGAAAAGAAGGTGCTCCTGGTGGACTGCGATCCTCAGGGCAACGCCTCCAGCGGCCTGGGCTTCTACCCAGGCGACGACAGGCCGAACATCTACACCGCCCTCTTTGAGCCGGAGAATGTGCGCAATTCCATCGTGCAGACGGCCATCCCGTTCCTGTCGCTCCTGCCTGGAACACAGGATCTGGTGGGCGCGGAGATCGAGCTGGCGGACAAGTTGGGGCGCGAGTACTACGTGCGCGACCTGCTAGATCCGGTGGAGAGCGAGTACGACTACATCATCATCGATTGCCCGCCGTCGCTGGGCATCCTCACGGTGAACGCCCTGTGCGCCGCGCGGGAACTGCTCGTGCCGTTGCAGTGTGAATACTACGCCCTGGAGGGGCTGTCGCAGCTGCTCATGACCTTTGAGCTGGTGAAGAAGCGCCTGAACCCGGACCTCCGCGTGCTGGGCGTGGTGCTGACCATGTACGATCAGCGCAACAAGCTCTCCTGGCAGGTCAAGAATGAGGTCCGCAAGGCCCTGCCCCAGCACCTGTTCGAGGTCATCATCCCGCGCAACGTGCGCTTAAGCGAGGCGCCAAGCTTCGGCAAGCCCGTCATCACCTACGACATACGTTCCAGCGGAGCCGAGGCCTACATGGCCCTGGCCCAGGAAGTTGCGCGCAGCAAGGTGCGGGACTAGGCGAAGGTTAGAAGGAGCGGCCCTTGTTGCGGAGGCTTTTCTCCGGCGTGAAGGGCAGAACCTCGACCTTGATGACGTCGTAGAAGTGGCGCTTGATGATGCGGGCCTGGCAGGAGAGGCACAAAAAAGAGACCAGACCGCCCATGTTGGCGGCGTTGAGCATGAATTTGCGGGGGGAGTCGTGCTCCCAGTCAGCGGACTGGTTGCCGCAGAGCGGGCAGGTCACGTCCAGGTCAATGGGGTAACGGAAGTCCCAGTTCTGGACCAGGGCCCTCCAGTCGTCCAAAGGTTCAAGTATTTCGGCTGGGGCGGCTGGCCCGGGAAAGTGCTGCAACACGACCTCGCGGACACTGGCCCAGGCTTCTGGGCCGAGAATGGCGCCAAGGGGCTGGCCCTGGGCATCGAAAATTTCCTGAAAGCCGGGGATGTCGTGGGTCTGGCTCATGGCAAATACTCCTTGGCGTTGGCGTGGTGCCCTTATAGAGGTCGCGCGCGGACATGGCAAGGCACAAACGCGAGAGCGCAGAAGACCCCCGCTGGGGTCCGGCGCGCAACGCGAGGATACTGGGAGGAACGGGCATGGCCATAGGGCAAAGAGGACTTGGGCGCGGACTGGATGCACTGCTCGGGAGCATCCGTCCGGAGTCGATGAACACGGCGGAGGTGCGGCTGATCCCGATCTCCACCATCGTCCCGAACCCGCACCAGCCGCGCAAGGAGTTCGACCCCCAGGCGCTGGAGGACCTGTCGGCATCCATCAAGGTCCAGGGCGTACTCCAGCCCATCCTGGTGCGGCCGCTGGGCGACGGCAAGGAAGGCTACGAGCTGGTGGCCGGAGAGCGCCGCACGCGCGCCTCCAAAATGGCCGGCCTGAAAGAGATCCCGGCCCTGGTCCGCGCCCTCACGGACATGGAAACCCTGGCCATTGCGCTCATCGAAAATTTGCAACGCGAGGACCTGAATGCCATCGAAGAGGCGCGCGGCTTCCAGCAGCTGCTCAAGGACTTCGGCCTGAACCAGGAGGAGCTGGCCCGGCAGGTGGGCAAGAGCCGCTCGGCCCTGGCCAACTCCCTGCGTCTGCTCAACCTGCCCGAGGTGATCCAGACGGACATCCAGTCCGGCGTGCTCACCGCCGGTCATGGCCGCGCCATCATGGCCGTTGAGGGCGAGTCGGCCCACGGGCTGTTTGAGCGCATCAAGGAGTTCAACCTCTCCGTGCGCCAGGCCGAGGCCGAGGCCAGTTTCTTCAAGGAGCATGGCCGACTGGCGGAACCGGAAGAATTATACGGCAGCGTCAAGCCCCGGGGCAAGGCCGTACGCGGTACGCGCAATGGCCGCCAGCCAGCGGAAAAAGCCGACGAAACCCTGCGCGACATCCAAGAGCGTTTGACACAAACCCTTGGAAACACGGTGAAGATCACCGGATCGCAGGACAAGGGCGTGCTCGCCATCCCCTACCAGTCCCTGGAGCAGCTCATGGATCTGGCGCAAAAGCTCGGGCTGTAAGCATCTTCAGGATTGCGGTAATCACCAGATCATCATCACGGTCAACATACTTGTTTTGCACATCTTATAATACACAACGGGCGAGCGGCTGGCGCTTCGCAGGGGTCTGATGATCACACTGGACATGCTCTCATTGGTTGATCGCTTGGCGGGTCGGCGCGTGATGATCGTGGGCGACGTCATGCTCGATCACTACACCTTCGGCTCGGTCACGAGAATATCACCCGAGGCGCCAGTGCCCGTCCTGCAAGTGTCCGACGAGCAGTACCGCCTTGGCGGGGCCGGGAACGTCGCGCGAAACATCGTGGCCCTCGGTGGTCAAGCCCTGATGATCGGGGTTGTCGGCACGGATCAGGACGGCCAGACGCTCACGGGCCTCTTGAGCGAGGCTGGCGTGCAGACCGACCTGGTTCACGATGATCGCCGCCGCACAACGCGCAAGACCCGGATCATCGCCCAAAATCAGCAGATCGTCAGGGTCGACCGCGAACACACCGGCGCGCTCTCCAGGTCCGTGGTTGGAGCCCTGCTGGAGAAGCTCGCCGACCACGCGCAACGGCACGACATCATTATTGTTTCTGACTACGGCAAGGGCGTTGTGACCAGCGCGATCATGGCCGGATTGCTGGCGCTCACGGGCCAATCAGGCACCCGCCCGCGCATCCTGGTGGACCCCAAGCCCTGCAATTACGACCTGTACAAAGGGGTGGACATCCTGACGCCCAACGCCAAAGAGGCCTCCGAGGGCGCTGGCCTGCCCGTCGCCGGACCCGAAGGCCCCGGTCCTGCCGCGCGCGCGTTGTTCAAGCGCCTGGGCTGCGCACAGCTGCTCATCACCCTGGGCGCCCAGGGCATGGCCCTGTTCCAGGGACCAGAAAAAGCGCAGCGCATCCCGACCTTTGCGCGCAAGGTTTTTGACGTCACCGGCGCGGGCGACACGGTCATCGCCACCCTGGCCCTGGGCCTGGCGGCCGGGGGCGACCTGCTCTCCTCCGCCGTGCTGGCCAACCACGCCGCCGGCATCGTCGTGGCCCAGGTGGGCGCGGCCACGGCCTCGCCCGAAGCCCTGCGCGAGGCCATTGCCAACCACCCGGAACTGGCCATTGAGGATCTTCCAGCCCGGGGCTGAAACCGCACGGGAATGACCAGAGCCGCCGCCATGCAGAAGCCCAGCCGCAAGCACTCCGCAAGGCTCCGCAAGTATCTCCGCAGGCCTGCGCAGGCCTGTGCTCTCGGCCTCGCCGCAACCTCCCCCCTGCTCCGAAACGCCCTCTGCACGAGCCTTGCCTGTCTGTTTGCCGCTGTTGCCCCCTGGCCCGGATTTGCTGCGGAAGCCCCCAGGCCAGGAATCGGCGAAGCCTACGTCTTCAACCACGCTGCGGACGCCAAAACAGGAAGCGCTCCGGGCCAGGCGCTGCAATCCGGTCTGCGCCAGGGGACTCTGAACGTGGCGGAGCTCTTGGACCCATCCTCACGCATCTGGGCAGGCGCACAGGCCCTGAGCCTGCGCCTCGAACGCGCCTCCGTGCTCCTGGCGGCACAGGTCATCGCCAGCACCGGCGACGCCTCGGCAGCGGCAGCCAGCCACGCGGATGGACGAATCAGCCTCATTGGGGATGGGCTGTTCGGGGCCGGCAACTGCACCAGCGTGACCATGCCCGGCAACCACCCGGCTTACGCTTTGGCCCTGGCCAAGGAAGGAAGCGTCCTCGCGGCCTGGGCCCAGGGCGTGAACAGGCTCGTGTTCTTCGACCTAAGCCCCCCAGGCTGCCCGGCCAGCATCACCGAGGCCGCCATGCAGGGTCAGATCAGCCTGACCCTCAGCGCCTCCGGGGCCTTCCTGGCGGCACAGGACGAGGGCGGCCGGGTCTGGGTCGGCCCGCGCGGCGGCGAAATGCGCGTCGTGGCAACCCTGAGCGGCGCCCCTGCGGCCATCGGCTTTTCCGACGGCGAGGGCGTGCTGCTGGTGCTCGACGCCAAGGGCCGGGGCGGATCGTGGAACCCGCGGAGCGGCAAGGGTCTGCGCACCCTGGAGGTTCCGGGCGGGCCCTTTGCGCGCGGCGATTTTCAGGGCGCCGAGGCGCGACTGTGGACCGAAGACGGTCGTCTGGTGCGCTGGAACGTGCTGCACAACCGCCCTGCCGATGTCGAGAAAGGGCCAGCAGAGGCCTCCACGGCCCAGGGCGAAGGCTGGCTGGAGCTCCAGGGCGCGGAGCTCTACTTCGTGCGCCCAGGGCTGTCCTGGAGGCCGGAGCCGGTCTACGAGCCACGCCTGCCGCAACTGACCCATTCCAGGCATGCCACCTGCCTGCGCCTCTCGGACCTGGACGGGGTGGTGCGTTATTTCGATGCGCACACGGGCCGGGTGCGTTCGCAGTGTTTTGCGGATGACTGGACAGCGGTTGCGGTAGAGCACGATGGCACGGCCCAGATCCCCGGACTCCAGCTGCGCATCTTCGACAGCCTGCCCAGCCCAGGCGGAAACAGCAAAGTGAATGTGCGCGCCATTTCAGAGACCCAGATCGTGCTCTGGACAGAGGCCGCGCCAAACCTCGCCCTGCACGTCGAGGCTTCGCCTACGGCCACTGAAGGCACCTTGCAGAAGGCTGCGGAAAGTCCTTCCAGCTCCACAATGGGCCCGATTTCCGTGCCCTTGCGCCAGGGCATCGCCGCTGACGCCCCTGCACGGCCTCTTTCGCTGCAGTGATTTCAAAGGATTTGCCCCAGGGGAGTTTACGCCACGGCAAGTATTGGATAGAAAGAAAGCTGAAATCCGCATCCGGCCTTAGGAGGTCCCCATGACCAAGAGCGCTGGCTCCAAGAAAAACAGCCTGAACACCGCCATCCAGATCCTAGGCGTGGCCAAGATACCAACCCCGCTGCGCTACTGCCGCTATATCGCCCAGGAAGAAGAGCTGGAGTTGAGCCTGACCGAAGAAGAGGCCGATCTCCTGGGCGCGGTGCGCGGGCCCATGCGCTTTGAAAAGGCCGGGCCGCGCGGCAAGCTCTACTTCGACTCGTCCAAGGTCAAGTGCGCCATCGTCACCTGCGGCGGCCTGTGCCCAGGCATCAACGACGTCATCCGGGCCATCGTCATGGACGCCTACCACCACTACCACGCGGCCTCGGTCATCGGCATCCGCTACGGACTGCAAGGGTTCATCCCCAAGTACGGCCACGACATCATGGAGCTGACCCCGGAAAAAGTGTCCAGCTTCCATGTCTTCGGCGGCACCGAACTGGGCTCCTCACGCGGGCCGCAGCCGGCCGACGAGATCGTGGACGCCCTGGAGCGCATGAACATCAACGTGCTGTTCATGATCGGCGGCGACGGCACCATGAAAGCCGCCGCCAACATCGTCAAGGAAATCAAGAAGCGCAATTCGCGCATCAGCATCATCGGCATCCCCAAGACCATCGACAACGACATCAACTTCGTGGGCAAGTCCTTTGGCTTTGACACGGCCGTGGAAAAGGCCACCGAGGCCATCGCCTGCGCCCATGTCGAGGCCGTTGGGGCCTACAATGGCATCGGCATCGTCAAGCTCATGGGCCGCGAATCCGGGTTCATCGCCGCGCAGGCCACCCTGGCCCTGAAGGAAGTCAACTTCGTGCTGGTGCCGGAGAACCGCTTCAGCCTCGACGGCCCGGACGGCCTGCTGGTGCAACTGGAGCAGCGCCTGCGCAAGCGCCGCCATGCCGTCATCGTCGTGGCCGAGGGCGCAGGACAGCACCTCTGCGAGGCCAGCGGCAGGACCGACGCCTCCGGCAACCCCGTGCTCTGCGACATCTGCACCATCCTCATCGCGCGCATCAAGGAGTACTTCAAGGCCCGCGAGATGGAGGCCACCATCAAGTTCATCGACCCGAGCTACATCATCCGCTCCGTGCCGGCCAACGCCAACGACCGCGTCTACTCGGGCTTCCTCGGCCAGAACGCCGTGCACGCGGCCATGGCCGGAAAGACCGGCATGGTCGTCAGCCGCCTGCAGTCGCGCTTCGTGCACGTGCCGCTGGAGCTCGTCACCAGCAAGCGCAAGATGCTCAACGTCGAGTCCGACTACTGGCGCGCGGTCATCGAGTCCACCGGCCAGGAAGACTTTGGCGCCTTGGCCGCCCAATACTGCGACAAGCCCGTGGCCTGACCTCAGCATCGATAACGCAAAAAAAGCGCCCGGAAATCCGGGCGCTTGTCGTTTCAGGCAGGAAATGGTCGGCTATTCGTCGTTCACGGCCACAGAGAAATGCGCATGCTCGCCAACGGTCTTGAGGGCGTCCTCGGCCTGCAGGGCCATGCACAAGAGCTCTTGCAGCTCATTCACGGGCAGTTCCAGGGTAAACGCGCCATTGTCGCACAGCACCGTCTCGCCCTGCTCGTCCAGGGTGTAGGCGCGGCGATCGCGGCTCTCGCCAGAGGCGGCAATGATGCCGTAGCCAACCCGACCCTGCGCCGTGCGGTACAGCTTCTCCACGGTGAGCAGGCCCGTACTGGTGCTGAAATGGATGTCCTCGGCCACCAGGCTCGCCGTCATGGCGATGGGCTTGCCGTAGTCGTTGGGCAGGGTGACGGGCCGGGCCGGGGTCGGCAGACCGGAGAATCCCATGGGCGTCTGATTCATGCTCACTCCTCATCTTCAAAGGGCAGGTCGTATTGCCGCGTCTTGGCCCTGGAAGGCTCTGGCCGCCAGTGCCGCCATCCACGCGAAACGTACTCATGCAGCGCTTCCTCGGTGACGCGCCACTGTGTCCCCACCCGTATCGCGGCCAGCGTGCCATCCTGCACCAACCTGTACGCTGTTCTGGGGTGGATGCGCAAGATGTTGGCAACCTCCTTCAGGGTCAGAAGTCGAGGCAACAGCGGTGCTGCATCCTGCGCGTGAACATCATTGTCTATCATAAGACACCGATGTATTCGCTTATGCACCCGTTGTCAAAGAATGTCAACGCTTGTCACAGAAAAGCACGGAAAGTCTTCGAACATGCACGAATTCAAGCAGAATTGAAGAGCTGGCAGTGAAGCGCTGACACTCAGCGCTTGGGTGGCTGGGCAGGCTCAGGGCCTGTTTCAAAAGAGGGATTGTGTTCCCTGGCGAGGAGAAGGACTCTTCCGGGCCAGGCAGTGTACTCATGCGCTCCAGCCCTGGCCCCAAATCGGCTCGCCCCACTTCCAGGCAACGCCCAGGGTGCAAAAGAGGCCACGAGAGACAGGCCCTTAGAAGGAGCCGTTCTCGTGGCGGGGCCAAAGGCCTTTGTAGCCGTAGCACAAATAGTAGTAGAAAGGCCGCACAGGCGCGCCGCGGTAACTCGCAACGTAGCGGTACGGCCCGGTCACGCTGGCGAACATGTCCGTCAGCACCGGGGGCATGCCCGCTGCGTCGCCCTTGAGCACCAGCACCGCGTCCCAGCCGAGCTTGTCCACAGGACCGCCCCAGAGGTCATACTGGTTCATGCGGCGGTCGTGCCACCACAGACAAAAGGTGCGCGGCTGGCTGGGCAGATAGAAGGCCAGGGAGGCCGTGATGTCGTAGACGTCGCTCATAAAGAAAACGCGCTTCGGGTCAGCGAAGCGCTGCTCCGCCACCTGGCCCATGCGCGCCCCCATGTCCTCCCAGCCCTTGAGCCGGTGCGCGGGGTTGAGCGAGGGCGGAACAGGCAAAAGCTGGTGCAGATGCAGCAGAAGCATGAGCACGATGCTGGCCACGACGCCGGAGAGCAACAGGCGCGACGTGCGCCGGGACGGGTTCGACGTGATGAGCCGCTCCAGCTCAAGGGCCCCGAGGACACTGCCGGCCACGAAACTGACCGTGTTCCAGTTGGCCAGCACCTTGGTGTGCAGGCTCCAGGCCAGAAAAAACAGCGTGATGGGCCAGAAAAAGACCACCAGCAGCGCCGACTGGGCAAAGGTCGCGCCGGAGCCATTGCTAGAGCCGGAGTCGTTGTTGGAGACGGTTGCGGAAGCCTGCCCAGCCGTTGCCTGCCAGACCTGGCGCGCAGCGCCGTAGCCCGCCACAGCCATCAGCCAGAACCACCACGGCAGGGCAAAGCCCAGCTGCGCGCCCACATACTCGGGCACGCGCGACAGCCGGAACATGGTCTTGGAACCCTCGCCGGACACGCCGATGAGGTGCAGGACATGCTTGTAGCCCACGTAGTCGTTCTGCATGTTCCAGATGAACGTGGGCAGAAAGCCGAGCACGACGCCCAGGGCCAGCGCGCCGCACAGCCGGGGCCAAAAGCGGGCAGGCAGAACCCCGCCGCGATGCAGCAGCAGGCCGTAACCCACGGCCAGCCCGGCCACGCCAAGCATGGTGTACTTGGCCAGGATGCCCACCCCGTAGGCCAGGGCAAGCAGCGCATAGGGCCACAGGCCGCGCTCGCGGCCGCAGTCGTCCGCTGTCGTCGCTGCATACAGCGCGATCATGGATAGCGTCCAGCAGAGCACGAAGGGGTTGTCCGTGGTCATGAGGATGCCCAGGGCCTGGAACAGCGGCGACACAGCGGCCAGGAACAGCGTCAGCACGGCCAGCACCGGGCGCTTCCACAACCCGGCCACAAGCCACCACAAGAGCAGGGGGAACAGCGCCGCGCCGACAATGGAGCCCATGCGCACGCCGAGCTCGGTATTGCCGAAAATCCCCGTGAACAGGGCAATGATCCAGGCGATGAGCGGGCCTTTGGAATAGTACGTCAACTGCAGGTGCCGGGTCCAATCCCAGTACTGGGCCTCGTCCTGCACCAGGCCGAGCTGTCCGGTGGCCACAAACCACAAGCGCAGCAGCGTGGGCGCGGCGATGAGCCAAAAAGCCCAGCGGCCGGGCCGGGCCTTGATGGAGTTGCTGATGGTCTTGAGGATCATTGCGGTCACCTGGCGCGCGGGGAATAAGTGCTGCGGGCGGATACGGGCTCGGGGGGGCTCTCATCCGGGCCAAAGAGGTCCAGAAGACCGAAAGGGGCCGGTGCAAAAGCAGCCGTCTGCGTTTCCGAGGCGTTGCCGTCGCGCCGTTTCCTGACGATCAGAACGCAGCCGTGGATGTCGTGGCACATGCTCATAGGGAAAAGGACACCCCTGGTGTTTCGCGCGTGGTACGAACCTAGCCTGTGCGCGCCAGCTTGGCAAGGTGGCCTAGTGGGCAGGGAGTTATCGTATGATTGCGGGCAAGTTTTTGAAGAGATTTGTGGTGTAGGTGATCATCTTGTCCATGATCCAGGGAAAGGCCAGGATCAACGCAACAAACATGGCCACAAGCTTGGGCACAAGTGAGAGCGTGGCGTCCTGGATCTGCGTGGCAGCCTGGAAAACACTGATGAGCACGCCAACGGCAAGGCCCACCCCCATCATGGGCAGGCAAATGACCAGGGTCAGCTCCATAGCCTCTCGGGAAAAGCCGACGACGAATTCAGGCGTGATAGCCATGCGTGCCCTCGTCAACCAAAGGAGTTGACCACAGAGCCGATGAGCAGACTCCAGCCGTCAACCAGGATGAACAACAGGATTTTGAACGGCAGAGAAACCATGGCTGGCGGGAGCATCATCATGCCCATGGACAAAAGAATGCTGGCCACCACCATGTCCAGGATCAAAAACGGGATGTAGATGAGAAAGCCGATGGAGAAGCCGGTCTTCAGCTCGCTGATGGTGTACGCAGCCACGAGAAGCATCGTCGAGACCTGCTCCTTGTTCTCCGGGCGGGCTTCCTTGCTGATGGAGTAAAAGATCGACAGGTCCTTCTCCCGGGTGTGCTTGAACATGAAGGCGCGGATGGGCAGCTGGGCCTTGTCCAGGGCCTCCTTGAAGCCGATGCGCTCCTCCAGGTAGGGCTGGAGCGCCTCGTCGTTCACGTTCTTGATCACCGGCCCCATGATGACAATGGTCATGAACAGGGCCAGCGAGGCCAGGATCTGGTTGGGCGGCATCTGCGGGGTGCCCATGGCCTGGCGCAGGAAGTGGAAGACGATGATGATGCGCGTGAACGAGGTCATGGTCAGCACGATGGACGGCGCGATGGAGAGCACCGTGAACAGGAACATCAGCTCCAGCGCCACGGCGACCTTGGTGGGCTCGCTCTGGCCGCCGGAGAGCTGCATGGTCAGCGTGGGAACGGACGGATTGGCCGCCGGGGCTGCCGCCTGGGCCAGGGCTGGCGCCAGGACGAACAGGAACAGCAGGCCGAGGGCGAGAAGGCTAGCGAGAGGGACGCTCGCCAGGGGCGAAGAGGCGCGGCCCTTCGTCTTCTGCGGGCCCAGTGGGCGTTGGTGCTGGCTTGGACGCGGGCTCAGCAACCGTGTCCGGGCTGTCCTTGCGCCAGGCAAGCAGGTCGGCGAAGATTTTCGGGTCATCAGCTTCCTTCTGGGCTGCGGGCTCAATCTGCGGCAACGAAAGTTCAGCCAGGGTGGTTATGGAGCCCTCGGTGACTCCCACGACCAGCGTACGGTCGGCCACGCGGATCACGGCAACCTTCTGCCGCGTACCAAGGCTCAACTGCGCCACCAGGCTCAGCTCCACGCGCTGATTCGGGCCGCGGGCAACGCCAGGAACCAACTTCTTCAACAACCAGAGGATGCAAAACATCAGGCCCACAACGGCCGCGAGCACCCCAAGGGTTTTCATGATGACAAAAAAATCTAGTTCAAGCAAGTTGCTTGACCCTCTCAATGGGACTGATGATGTCCGTAAGGCGGATGCCGAACTTCTCGTTGATGACCACGGCCTCGCCGCGCGCCACAAGCTTGCCGTTGACGAAAATCTCCAGCGGTTCGCCCGCCAGCTTGTTCAGCTCGACAACGGAGCCCTGACCCAGCTGCAGCAACTCATTGATGAGCAGCTTGGTGCGGCCAAGCTCAGCCGAGACCTCAAGCGGAATGTCCAGGATGAAGTCCAGATCGCGCTTGGTGCCGGGATTCTGGCGCTGGGCCTTGTGCTCAGCCGTCATGTCCTTGAATTCGGGCTCGTGGGTCTGGGTGCGCAGATAGGACTGCTCCTTCTCCTTCTTGACCCCGTCCACCTCCTGGGTGGCCAGGGCCTTGGCCCATTCGTCGGCCAAGGCGTCGTCAGGAGACCCGCCGCCTGCGGCATCAGCGCCTGCGGCAGCGTCCGCGCCGCCTTCTTCCTTCATCAAGGCGTTGGCCCATTCCTCGGCGAGGGCGTCCTGGTCTTTGTCATCGGCCATGCTGACCTCTCTGTGTGAAGTTGAAGTCCCGCTCATCCATAAGGCGCGGGTCGCTCCCGTGCTCAAGTCACTATTGCAAAACACGTGCACAAGCAAGGGCGCACAGGATGTTCCCTGCCGGAGCCACAGAGCTACTGGATGACAATCTCCGTGATGTACACCCGCATAACCTTCTGCTCGCCCAGCACCAGGGTCATGCGCTCCACGATCTCTTTCTTGAGCAGGATCTTGTTCTCGATGCTGGCAAGATCCTCATACGTCTTGCTGGACAGCAGCAAGAGCAGGGAATCCTTGATCTTGGGCATGTTCTTGTTCAGCTCGTCCGCCGCAGACTTGTCCCTGACCTCAACGTCAAGAGCCAACTTGAGATAGCGACGCCCCTGGGGATCGGCCAGGTTCACCAGGAAAGGCGGAATGCTCACCAGCTCTCCAGCGCCGGAAACGGCGCCATTCTTGTCGCCCTTCTTCTCGTCCTTGGCCTCGGCCTTCTGCTCGCCATGGCCGCCCTCGGCCTTCTGCTCCGTGGCGTTGTCGCCGCCAGCGGCAGCCTTCTTGCCCATCCACCACTTGTAGCCAAAAAAGCCGCCCGCACCGAGCACGGCAAGCAGCAGCACGCTTATGCCAGCAATGATGATGAGCTTCTTCTTGGACTTCGCCGGGGCCTCGCCCTCAATGGCAATATCGGCCGCTGGTTCTTCGTCTGGTTTTTTCTTCGCCACTGGAAAACCGCCTTGTTATCGATGCAGCCGGAATCAACCGGCAACGGTACGGCACTGTCCCGAAAACCTTATCGGCCTGCATGTGAAAAAGTATAGCCAATTCTGCCAGAAGAACGCAAGCAGGGATGCCTGTCGCCTCTGGCGGCTGTGGGGCCTGAGGCTCACGGGCTGCCGTGCGCGTGGCCCTTCCCCTGGCGCGGCAAATCGGCTACCTGAGGGCCGCACAACGCGAGCGCACCCGGAGGTTCCCATGTTCCGCGACATCCCCCAGGCCATTGAGGTCACGCAGGGTCATCTGAAG